>VFQM010003159.1_pt1 | contig 10974 bp, 9 predicted proteins | sample 3512391 | NCBI WGS metagenome assembly VFQM01 (sample SAMN10412369, study PRJNA504923) | tailings metagenome | isolation source: Replicate 1 from Balatoc abandoned mine | place: Philippines
GCGCGCCGATTGTACGTTTCGGAATCGTTCGCCGCCAGAGTGTCCAGCTATTGGGTTCCGCTCGCTGGCGGAGCTGCCCCCGTCGCGTTGCCGCTTGAGTGGGTGCCTCTCGGATAGTTGCCGCGTGGAACCTCGCAGGCCCGTAGGGGCCGTGCGCGAAGAGGTCAGGCCGCGACGAGCGTGGAGGGCGCCCGCTCGCCCGCGCGAGACTCAGTCCGCACGAGACCTAGGCCGAGCTAGAGCACCTTCTTGAGGTACTCGCCCGTGTGCGAACCCTTGGTCTTCGCAACCTGCTCGGGCGTCCCCGCGGCCACGATGGTTCCACCGCCCGATCCACCCTCGGGCCCGAGGTCCACGATCCAATCCGCCGTCTTGATCACGTCGAGGTTGTGCTCGATCACCAGCACCGTGTTCCCGCGGTCCACGAGCTTGTGCAGCACGTCGAGCAACACCCGCACGTCCTCGAAGTGCAGGCCCGTCGTCGGCTCGTCGAGGATGTACAGCGTGCGCCCCGTGTCGCGGCGCGCGAGTTCGGTCGCCAGCTTCACGCGCTGCGCCTCGCCGCCCGAGAGCGTCGTCGCGCTCTGGCCGAGGTGGATGTAACCCAGGCCCACGTCGTTGAGCACCTGCAGCTTGCCGTGGATGCGCGGCTGGTTCTCGAAGAGCTGCAGTGCGTCTTCCACGGTGAGCTCCAGCACCTCGCTGATGCTCAGGCCGCGGAACTTCACGTCCAAGGTCTCGCGGTTGTAACGCTTGCCGCGGCACTGCTCGCAGGTCACGTACACGTCGGGCAGGAAGTGCATCTCGATCTTCACCAACCCGTCGCCCTGGCAGGCTTCGCAGCGGCCACCCTTCACGTTGAAGCTGAAGCGCCCCGGTCCGTAGCCGCGCAGCTTCGCCTCGGGCATCTCGGCGAACAGCTCGCGGATCGGCGTGAACAGCCCCGTGTACGTCGCCGGGTTCGAGCGCGGCGTGCGCCCGATCGGCGTCTGGTCGATGTCAATCACCTTGTCCAGGTGCTCGAGCCCCGTGATGCGATCGTGCGCGCCCGGCACGACGCGCGCGCGGAAGAAATGCCGCGACAGCGTCTTCTGCAGGATGTCCTCGACCAGCGTGCTCTTGCCCGAGCCGCTCACGCCCGTGACCGCGACGAAGCAGCCCAGCGGGAACTCCGCCGTCACGTTCTTGAGGTTGTGCTCCCGCGCCCCCTCGACCCGCAACATCCGCGCCCTGTCCACGGGCCGGCGGCCCTCGGCGCGCTCGATCTTCTTCTTGCCGGTGAGGTACTGCGCCGTGATGCTCTGCGGGACCTTCTTGACCTCCGCGACCGTCCCCTCGGCGATCACCTCGCCCCCGTGCTTACCGGCGCCGGGCCCGAGGTCAATCAGATGATCGGCCTCGAGGATCGTCTCCTCGTCGTGCTCGACGACGAGCACCGTGTTGCCGAGGTCGCGCAGGCGCTTGAGCGTGTCGAGCAGCCGCGCGTTGTCGCGCTGGTGTAGGCCGATGCTTGGCTCGTCGAGGATGTAGAGCACGCCCACAAGGCGCGAGCCGATCTGCGTCGCGAGACGAATGCGCTGCGCTTCGCCGCCGGAGAGCGATTCCGCCGAGCGGTCGAGCGTGAGGTAGTCGAGGCCGACGTCCACGAGGAAGCGCAGGCGCTCGCGGACCTCCTTCAGGATCGGCCCCGCCACGCCGGGATCGAGCCCCGGCCGGCCATTGCCGCGCACCGGCACCGACTCGGCGAAGGCGAGCGCATCGCGCGTCGACATCTCCGTGAACGCGCCGATGTTCTTGTCGTTGATCGTGACCGAGAGCGAATCCGGCTTGAGGCGCCGCCCGCTGCAGGCTGGGCAGGTGCCGACGACCATATACGCTTCAAGCTCCGCACGCACGGCGTCGGAGGTCGTCTCGTTGTAGCGGCGCTGCACGTTGGCGAGGATGCCTTCCCAGCGCGCGGCGTCATCGCCCTTCTTCTTGGCCGAACCGAAGAGCAGCTCGAACTTCACGCGGTCGGGCAGCTTTCCCCACGGCGAGTTGAGCTCGAACTTGAGCTGCTTGGCGAGGCCGGGCAGGATGACGCGCTTGAGGTAACCGTCCGGCTCGCCCCAGGGCAGGATCACGCCCTCGAGGATCGAGATGCTCGGATCGCCGAGCACGAGTTCGGGGCTGGCCGTGCGCTTGGTGCCGAGGCCCGAGCACTCCGGGCAGGCGCCGAAGGGCGAGTTGAACGAGAAGTGCCGCGGCTCGAGCTCGGGCAGCGAGATGCCGCAGTCGGGGCAGCCGTACTTCTCCGAGAACAGCTGCGCCACGCGCTTGCCGCCCTCGTGCTTCACCACTTCGACGAGCCCCTCGGCCAAGCGCAGCGCCGTCTCGACGGAATCGCTGAGGCGATTGCGATCTTCCGCACGCACCGTCAGGCGATCCACCACGACGGAGATGTCGTGATTCACCTTCCGATTGAGCTTCGGCGGCTCGGCCAATTCGATGAGCTCGCCGTCGACCATCGCGCGCACGAAGCCCTGCTTGCGGGCGTCTTCGAAGAGGTCGCGGAACTCGCCCTTGCGGCCGCGCACGAGCGGCGCGAGCACCTCGAGCTTGGTGCCCGCCGGCCAGGCCAGCACGATGTCGGCGATCTGCCCCGCCGACTGCCGCGCCACGGGACGGCCGCAGTTGGGGCAATGCGGCGTGCCGGCACGCGCGTAGAGCAGGCGCAGGTAGTCGTAGATCTCGGTGACCGTGCCGACGGTTGAGCGCGGGTTGGCGCCAGCCGTCTTCTGCTCGATGGAGATCGCCGGCGAGAGCCCTTCGATGGCGTCCACATCGGGCTTCTCCATCAGCCCGAGGAACTGCCGCGCATAGGCCGAGAGCGACTCGACGTAGCGGCGCTGGCCTTCGGCGAAGATGGTATCGAAGGCGAGCGAGGACTTGCCTGACCCCGACAGTCCGGTGATCACCGTGAGCTTGTCGCGCGGGATCGTGACCGAGACGTTCTTGAGGTTGTGCTCGCGGGCACCGCGGACGATCAGGGCGTCACCAGGCATAGTCAAGAAAGTTCGCCTTACAGCGGGCGTTATGGTACTGGGAAGGGTCGGACCGGGGACGGATGACGGATGACGGAAGCCGCGGGCGCGCTTGTCCGTCTCCTGACATTGGTTGCCCTGCGCCGACCCCTGACGAACCTGTAGATTCCCCTGATGGTTCATCTGGGGCCGGATACCCGGCCCTGCATTCCTTCCGCCTTCCGTCTTCCGTCTTGGAACGAGAACCGTCTTCCGCGCCCGACCCCCATCAGCTCCCGCTCGGCGTCTTCGGCGCCGAACCGGTCGGCGATGCCGCGCAGCCCGGCGAGGAACTCATCAGCGTCCCGCTGCGTGAGCCGCCCGTCTGCGGCGAGTGGTCGTACGACGACAGCGAGCTCGAGGAGACGCGCTTCGTGGCGCGTCGGATCGATGGGATAAGCGCGCCGACGTCCAAGGCGACGCCGATCCACCCGATCCGCGTCGTGGTCGATCCGAAGTCGATGGCCGCTCGGGCGGCGGCGCAGCAGGTGCCGCCGGCCGCGACGGGTGCAGGCAGCGCCCCGGGCCGCCCGGTCGCGGAGCCGATGCGCGCGCCGCGGCCCACGCTCGAGGCCCTGCGCCTGGCCTTCGAGCACTCGCCCTCAGACACCGCGCGCGCCCTGGCCTACATCACGGCGCAGGAACGCGCCAACGACGCGGCCGGCGCGCTCAAGTCCATCGAGAAGGCCGAGGCCGCCGGCGCCGACGCCTTTGCGATGACCTGCGCGCGCGCCTCCGCACTCGGCGCGATGCTCAAGTACGACGACGCCGCGAAGGCCATCAAGGCCGCGCAGAAGCTCAGGCCGGATCATCCCGAGGTGCTCGTGCAGACCGGTATCCTGGCCTGCCGCCGCGGACGCTGGAAGGACGCCATCGACCCGCTGCAGCGCGGCGCCGCCGCCGCGCCCGAGCACGCGCAGGCGCAGTATTACGTCGGCGAGGCGCTGAACCACGCCGATCGGCTCGATGAAGCCCGCGTCGCCTACGAGCGCGCGGCGACGCTGGACCCGGAGAACTGGCGCGCCCTCAAGGGCATCGGCATCGTCCTCGACCGCCTCGGACGCTCCACCGAGGCCGCGGACTGGTATCGCCGGGCCCGCGAGGCGCAGCGCCAATGAGCACGCGCAGCGAAATCGCCGCCGGACGCCGCCGCGGCCGCAGCATCGCGGCCGCCCTGATCCTCGTCGCCTGGGTGGGCGGCCTCTCCGCGCTCGTCGCGCGCGAGTTCTTCCGCCCGCGTTCCGCCATCATCGCCGAGGCCGCGATGCGCCTCGGCCCCAGCGCCACCTACTTCGTGGTCGAGCAGGACGGCCGGCAGATCGGCTTCGCCTCCACGAGCATCGACACCACCGGTACCACCTTCGCCGTGGTCGACTACTTCACCGCCGACCTCGCGGTCGCGGGGCAGTCGATCCGCGCCAGCGCCCGCAGCGTCGTCACGCTCTCGCGGGCGCTCGCGCTGCGGCGCTTCGACGTCGAGATGGACGTGCCGGGCACGCCGATGAGCGCGGCCGGCACCGTCGAAGGCGACAGCGTCGTGAAGTTCGTGCTGCGGATGCCCGGCCAGCCCAGCGACACGCAGCGCGTCGCCGTGGACGGCCCGATCCTCGTGCCCACGCTGCTGCCCACCGCCGCGATGCTCATCGGCGAGCCGGAAGTCGGCAAGACGGTGAGCCTCCCGAGCTTCGATCCGCGCACGATGTCCGCGGCGGACGTGCAGTTCCGCTTCGCCGCCGAGTCGCTGTTCACCGTGGTCGACAGCGCCCGCTACGATGCCAACACCGAGCGCTTCGTGAGCGCGCGCGAGGACACCGTGCGCGCCTGGAAGCTCGAGCCCACGGACGGGGCGGGCTTCTCGGGTTGGGTGGACGCGCTCGGCAACGTCGTCGCCACGTCGCAGCCGGGCGGCATCACGCTGCGGCGGATGGCGTATGAGATCGCCTTCGAGAACTGGCGGCGCGCGCGCGGCACCGCGGTCGCCAGCGCCAGCGGCGCCTCGAGCGACCTGCTGGAGACGACGGCGATCGCCGCCGGCGAGCTCCCCGAGGGCGCCGCCCTGCAGAACCTGCGCGTGCGCCTCAGCGGCACGCCGCTCGAGACCTTCGACCTCGACGGCGGGCGGCAGGCCCTGCGCGGTGACACGCTCTTCGTGGGCATCGAGCAGCCGGCGACGCTGATGGGGAGCTATCGGCTCAACGAACGCACGCGCTACTTCCGAGAGCGCTTCCGCACTGAACTCTCCGAGGAGCCGCTGCTGCAGGTGAACGACCGGCAGATCGTAAACCTCGCGGTGCGCATCGCCGGCAGCGAGCGCGACCCGCGCGTGGTCGCCGAGCGCATCAACCAATGGGTCTACGACTCGCTGGCCAAGGAGATCACGATCACCGTGCCCAGCGCCACGCAGGTGCTGCGCGAGCGCCGCGGCGACTGCAACGAGCACACGCAGCTCTACGTGGCCCTGGCCCGCGCGGCCGGCATCCCGACGCGCATCGCCACCGGCCTCGCCTACGTGAACGGCAAGTTCTACTACCACGCGTGGCCGGAAGTCTGGCTGCGCGACTGGGTCGCGGTGGATCCCACCTTCGGCCAGTTCCCCGCCGACGCCGCGCACCTGCGCTTCGTCACCGGCGGCCTCACGCGCCAGGGCGAGCTCCTGCGGCTCGTCGGCACCCTCAAGCTCGAGGTCCTGAGCACCCGATGATCGAGATCAACAAGCTGGTGAAGCGCTACGGCGACTTCACCGCCGTGAAGGGCATCGACCTCGTCGTTCCGCGCGGCGAACTCTTCGGCTTCCTCGGCCCCAACGGCGCCGGCAAGACGACGACGCTGCGCATGATGGCCGGCATCCTCAAGCCGACCAGCGGCAGCATCCGCGTCGCCGGCGTGGACCTCATCGCCGATCCCGTCGCCGCCAAGAGCAAGCTCGGCTTCATCCCCGACCGGCCGTTCATCTACGAGAAGCTCACCGGCGCCGAGTTCCTGCGCTTCGTCGCGGGCCTCTACGACCAGAAGGGCGAGGACGTCGAGCACCGGGCCCGCGAGCTGCTGGCGCTCTTCGACCTCGAGGAATGGCGCGACGAGCTCGTCGAGAGCTACTCGCACGGAATGCGGCAGAAGCTCATCATCTCCAGCGCCTTCGTGCACCGCCCCGAGGTGATCATCGTCGACGAGCCGATGGTCGGCCTCGACCCCAAGGCGGCGCGCATCCTCAAGGACCTGTTCCGCGAGTACACGCATCGCGGGCACACGATCATCTTCTCGACGCACACGCTCGAGGTCGCCGAGTCGCTCTGCGACCGCCTCGCGATCATCGTGCAGGGCGAGATCAAGGCCTACGGCACGATGACCGAGCTGCGCGAGCAGCTGCAGGGCGGCGAGAAGGGCCTCGAGGAGCTGTTCCTGCGCCTCACGGGCGAGAACGCCGCCCGCGACCTCGTCGACGTGCTCGATGCCTAAGCCGACGCCGCGATGACCTCGACGCCTGACGTGATGCGGCCGCCGGTGGTCGCGGGTGCCGCGCCCGACGCGGCGCTGCCCGATCCGCCGCTGCTGCACCTGCTGCTGCCCAAGTGGCTCACCGCGCGCGCCCGTGCGGCCGCCGGCGAGAAGGGTCGCGGCGCGCGCATCGCCGTCCTCGGCGCGGTGGGGCTCGTCTTCTGGGCCTTCGTGTTCGGCGTGCTCTACCGCCTGCTCACCTACTTCCGCGGTGTCGAGGAGATCGGCGCGCTGCTGGCCGGCAAGCTGCTCGGCCTGCTGCTGCTGGGCTTCACGAGCATCCTGCTGCTGTCGAACGTGATCACCGCGCTCTCGAGCTTCTTCCTCGCGAAGGACCTCGATATGCTCGTCTCCGCGCCGGTGGACTGGCTGCGGCTCTACGGGGCCAAGCTGCTCGAGACCATCGTCGCGTCGAGCTGGATGGTGGCGCTGGTGGCGATCCCGATGTTCACGGCCTACGGCATCGTCTACGACGGCGGCCTGTTCTTCCCGCTGCTGGCCGTCGCGCTGATGCTGCCGATGTTCATCATCCCCGCCGTGGTGGGCAGCGCGCTCACGCTGGTGCTCGTGAACGTGTTCCCGGCCCGCCGCACGCGCGACATCCTCAGCGTGATCGCCGTGCTCGCCGCCGGCGGCATCGTGCTGATGTTCCGCTTGATCCGTCCCGAGCGTCTCGCCCGCCCCGAGGGCTTCCGCTCGCTGCTCGACTTCATCTCGGTGCTGCGCACGCCCACCTCGCCGCTGCTGCCGAGCGAGTGGGTGCAGAAGGCGACGATGGGTTACCTCCAGGGCGAGCCCGACTGGCTGTCGATGTACGTGCTCTGGACCACGGCCGCCGCGTCGATCGTGCTCGGCGCGATGCTGCACCGCTGGCTCTACCACACCGGCTTCAGCAAGGCGCAGGAGAGCGCGCAGCGCTGGATCAAGAAGGGCGGCCTCCTCGCCCGCGTCGGCGACGCGCTGCTGCAGCCCTTCGGCACGCTGCGCCGCGAGCTCGTGCTCAAGGAGATCCGCCTCTTCTTCCGTGACACCACGCAGTGGTCGCAGCTCATCCTGCTGGCCGTGCTGGTCGTCGTGTACGTCTACAACATCAAGTTCCTGCCGCTCTCCGGCGAGGGCATCACGTTCTTCCTCGTGAACGTCGTGCCCTTCCTGAACCTCGTGCTGGCCGGCTTCGTGCTGGCGTCGATCGCGGCGCGCTTCGTGTTTCCCGGCGTCTCGCTCGAGGGCCGCACGCTCTGGCTGCTGCGCTCGAGCCCGATGGCCGTGCGCGACCTGCTCTGGGCCAAGTTCTGGGTCGGCACGCTGCCGCTGCTCTTCCTCGCCGTCGCCATCGTCGGCGTCACGGATTACCTGCTGCAGGTCAGCGACTTTATGTTCTTCGTCTCGGTGGGCACCATCGCGATGATGACCTTCGCGCTGAGCGGGATGGCGATCGGCTTCGGCACGATGTTCCCGCAGTTCGAGACCGAGAACGCCGCGCAGATCCCGACCAGCTTCGGCGGCCTCCTCTATATGATGGCCTCGGTGGGCCTCATCGGCGGCGTCATCGTGCTCGAGGCGCGGCCCGTCTACGGTTATCTCTCCGCGAAGGCCTTCGGGCAGCCCATCGAGCCGACGGAGATGATCCTCGGCTTCGGCGCCGCGGTCCTGCTCTGCGTCTTCGCCACGCTCTATCCCATCCGCGTCGCGCTGCGACGCCTTGAGGCCGTCGAACGATGAACGCCCGCATCGGCCCCGCCCACGAGACGGACATCCCGCAGCTGCTCTCGCTCAACAACCGCTACTCCGCCGCCGGCCTCACGCTGGCGCGTACGCCGGACTTCGCCGCCAACCACGTGCAGGACTACCGCGTGCTGCGCGACGCGCAGGGCGGCATCATCGGCTGCGTCGCGCTCGACGAGTACTCGCCGAGCATCGCCGAGCTGATCTCGCTGGCCGTGGACGAGGACCTGCACGGCAGCGGCTACGGGCGCCAGCTCATCGCCGCCGCGGTGGAGCTCGCGACGTCCCGCGGCTACAGCGACCTCTTCGCCGTCTCCTACTCCGACGAACTCTTCCTCAGCTGCGGCTTCGCGCGCGTGCCGCTCGGGACCTATCCCGAGAAGATCTCGCGCTACGCCAAGAACCAGTCGGAGATCGAAGTCGGCGAGAAACACTGCTTCGCGATGCGCCTCGCCGGGCGATGACCGTCGGGTACGTGAACCTGATGTGGGCGCTGATGTTGCTCGGCGTCGCGTTGTTCACGGGCTGCTGCCTGGTCTTCAACCCGGTGCTGAAGAGCATCCGCGTGATCGGCATCGGCACGGCCTACGCGATCGCCGCGTGGATGGCGATCACCCTGCCCTGGCGTGTCGCGCTCGCCACCTGGTGCCTCTTCGCCGCCTTCGGCGGCGCCGTCGCGCTGGCCTACGAACTCTGGGCGCGATGGCGCTACCGGGGCAACGGCCGCAAGCCGCGGCCGCTGATCCTGCTGCAGGGCTTCGTCCTCTGGCCGACGATGGTGCCCGAGGCGGTCGAGGGCGTCCTCATCGACGCCGGCGTGCTCGACCCCAGCTGGCGTCCGTCACTTCCCGCCGATCAACTGGAACAGCGCCGGTAGCGCACCGAGCAGCCAGATGCCGATGCCGCCGGCGATCGCCTTGCTGCGCTCGACCTTCGCGGCGTGGATGAGCCCCAGCACGACGAGCGCCGTGACCCAGAACGTGAACAGGTCCACGCGACCCGCGAGATTGTAGACGCCCTGCGACGTCGTCGCGGGGTCGAGCAGGCGCCCGACGCCGAAGGAGTACCCGAAGCGTCCGCTCACGCTCGACGCATCGAGCACGAACGACTGCACGAGCACCAACAGCAGCTCGAGCGCCTTCGGCAGGTACGCGAAGGACGCGATCATCACGCCGCCGCCGAAGCCGATCGCCCCGCCCAGGATGCGCGCGACCAGCCAGGTGAGGCCGCCGAGCAGCAGGAGCACGATCGGCATCGCGATCAGCCCGCCCCAGCGGATGCTCGCCTCCATAATGCCCTGCATCTGCCCGACCTGCTCGTCGGTCATCGACGGATTGTCGGCCCGAGCCTCGGCGATTGCGCGCGCGAGTTCCGCGTCGAAGATGCCCTGCATCGCACCCATCGCGGCGTAGAACAGCGCCACCAGCAGCACGCTGCTGATGAGGAAGGGGCCCAGCGCGCCGGCCTTGGCGCGCCGTGCGAACACCGCGGACGGCGAGAACCAGATGTCGATGAAGTCTTCGGCGAGCGACGCTGAGGCTGGGGTCGGCGAGCTGTCGATGGGCGCTGTCATCCAGTGGCTCCGGGGCACGGGGGGATAAAACGTCCGGGGGGACGCAGGTAAGCTGCGTCCCCCCGGTGAGTCCCGCAACGCGGCGCGGCGTCCGGACCGGAGCGCTCGCCGTCAGGCGTCCGGTGCGGGCCGGCGCATCGGCGCCGGCGCGCGCTGCATCATCGGCGGCCGACCATCGCGCGGCTGCATCATTCCGGGACGCCCGCCCTGACGACCGCGCATCGCCGGCCCACGACCCGGGCCGCGCCCCTCGCGCATCCCGCGCTCGTAGCCGCGACGCTCGGCCTGCATCTCGCGCAGCTTGGCGCGCTGCGCGTCCGTGAGGAGCCGCTGGGCGGCGGCCGTCGCCGCCGAGTCGCGCTGGCGGAGCTGTTCCATCTGCGGACGGAGGGCGCTGCGGCGCGCTTCCGCCTGCTGCCGCATCTGCGCGCGAGCCGCCGAGTCGCGCGGCACACCCTGCGTGCGGAGGCGCGCACGCATCGAGTCCATCTGCGGGCGGATTGCCGCCTGGACGCGCTGCCGCTCGGCGTAGAGGCCGCGCTCGATGGAATCGAGCTGCGCGACCTGGCGCGGCGTCAGATCCAGCGCACGACGCGCGTTGAGGATGGCGGTCACGCCGCCGGCGGCGCGTGGCGCCACGGGGCCGGCCATCGGGCCCGCCATCGGGCCGCGCGGCGCCGGCGCGGGGGCCTGCTGAGCCGTCGCAGCGCCACCGAAACCGATGACGAGGCCCGCGAGGGCGAGAACCTGCAGAGTGGGACGCATAACTGGTGCTCCTGGGTACGGGTACCGGTGGGGACGGTGTGGTCAGCCTGTCAGACGTCGCATTCCGGGAGGCGTTAAGATTCCCTCCCTATGCCAGCGTTCCACGACCATCCGCGATTCCCCTGCGGCTTCCGTTGCGCCTCGCGCAACGTCGGGCTCAAGCCCGAAGCCAAGGACCTCACGCTCTTCGCCAGCGACCGCGACTGCGCGGCGGCGGCGATGTTCACGCGCAATCATTTCCCCGGCGCACCGATCATCCTCGGCCGCGAGACCATCAAGGGCGGCCGCCTGCGGGCCATCGTCGCCAACAGCAAGGTGAGCAACGTCGCCACCGGCGCGTCCGGCGTGGAGAAT
>VFQM010003160.1_pt1 | contig 10974 bp, 7 predicted proteins | sample 3512391 | NCBI WGS metagenome assembly VFQM01 (sample SAMN10412369, study PRJNA504923) | tailings metagenome | isolation source: Replicate 1 from Balatoc abandoned mine | place: Philippines
GCGAGTGCAGGCGCCGGAGTTGCACGCGGACCTGCTTGAGCCGGTCGGTTCCGCTGCGGCAGACGATGTCACCACGAACTTCGTCGAGGCCTACCGGCTGCCAGCAAGCATTGAGCGACTAGCGGAGCATCTCGCACGGCAGCCGGACATGCCCTTCGAGGAACGAAGATCGCTGGCAAAGAGCATCTTGGCGCGGTTTGCGAAGCTTCACACACTTGGCATTGCCCATAGAGACATCACGAAGAGGACGCTTTGGGTTGTCGAGCCATCGCGTGTCATCCTGTCGACGTTCGCGGCGGCCCGCATCCCCGAGACCCTGACCGTCGGAGCACATCGCTTCGAATTGGAGACGGGCTCCATCGACTTGCCCGAGGACGATGGCACGGAGGGCCGCCCGTCCATCAACGACCCGTTCGCCAGGGACGTGTTCCTGCTGGGCGTGCTCGTCTACGAGATGCTCGAAGGCAAGGAGCTGGAACGCGTCAACAGGGTCCCCCTCTACGACAGCAAACAGCAACTCGCCGTCGCCGCCCTCGGGCCTTGGTACGACAAGGCGATGGATTGGGAGCCGTCAGCGAGATACCGCACGGCAGTAGAGGCGCTGGATGCTCTCAACGAATGCCTTGCTGTTGAGAGTGGTCCGGAAGTGTCCGACGCGGACTTCGATACATACAGGACCGATGCCAGTCCATTCACGTTGCCCGCGAAGCAGCAGCTCTCATCCTCACCGGGCAAGATGGTCTACGTGTCCGAGCGCGAGGGGGCCAAGGTGCTGGTCAAGTGTTGGCCAAACCTCCGGTACGACGCGAAGTACCCGGCTCGCAACCTGCGACTCCTTGGGCTTCTTCAGCAAGCACGCTCGCTTCGCCAATCCGGCTTCGATGCAGCTCCGGAAGTCCTTGACTTCGGCGTCGGCCAATTTGGCCTGATGCTCGTCACCCGCTGGGTCGAAGGCGAGCCTCTCAACATGTGGCTCGCCACAGAACCTACGGCACGACGCCGGGCGGAGATTGCGCTCTCGCTCGTCAACGCCGTCCGGCGACTGCACGCGCTAGGACTGAGCCACGGAGACCTCAAAGCCGAGAACATCGTCATAGCCAAAGGCGAGCAGGAGGGCGAGGAAAGAGCCGTGTTGCTGGATGTTCCGGACCTCAGCGCCGACGGAGACGAGGGACTCACAGTAGGAAGCGTGCCGCCTGCCCTCGAATCGGCGTCTCCCCAGCATCGGGACCTGCTCACCACCACACAGCTTGTGCTTGGCCTGCTCTGCGAGGATGAGTTCCCGAACACGCGCCAGGATGGTGCCCGGGCGCTCGAGCTCGGGGAGGTCATGCCACCGATCGACCTCTTGGCGGAGACGCTGCAAGCGGAACTCTCCCCGCGTGTCGATACAACTCAGAACTACCAGGTGATTCTCAGACGTCGTGGTCCCAACGTCCTGCCACCCCAAGACCTCGAGAGTAACAACGGAGAGTTCTCGGTCGGCGTGATTCGCGACGAACACGCAGGTGAGCAGCGGTTCATCCTGACGGGCGTCAGGCAACAGTTGTTCGTCAAGTTCGACCTGATTCGGAAGACAGCACTCGATGTGAACCTAAAGGACATTGGTCACCAGGACTACGTGAGTGCCTTCCGACGCCGCAGCTTTGTTTTGCGCGCGAACATTCGCGTCACATGGGGAGACGCGGCGGATGCATCAGCGTTGGGCGAGGACCTCTACGATCTGTACCTCGACAGCCTGCCCGAAGAGGGCGCGTCAGCTCCAAGTGGACGCCGACCCCGAGTCGACCCATACGCTGCTGGCGGCGCCAAGGAACGGGGGCTCAGGTCGGTGACCGCCACTGAGCTGTGGAACGCTTTGGCGAGCACTGACGACATGAACGCCACAGCGATTACAGTTCGTGCCGGCGCCAGGCAGGTCCCCCAGGGTAGCGGCCACTGGGTTATCCCATTCGATCTCGAGGGTGGCGTGCTCGACTTCTCCGAGGAAGAGCGCATTGAACTGCTCGAGCGTGGCTACGACCCGATCGACGGGTCGGAACGCTGGTACACCGTTGGCACGGTGTCACCTGACATCGGCAGGGACGTGATTCGCGTCCAGCAAACGAGCCTTCGCTTTGGACCCAAGGAAGGCATGGCCCTATTCGTGAGAGGCGCGCTTGAGCGGTCTGCCTCGGAACGACGCGTCGCAGCCATGAAGCGTGTGCTGGCCGGCGGTGCGCTCATACCCCGACTCGTCGACTACTTCGATCCCGAAACGGAGCTAATGCCCAGGCGGGCCGAGGTTGGTGACCTTGGCTCCCTGGCCAACTACGAGCTCAACCCGCAACAAGAAGAGGCGCTGCGCACCGCCATTTCGTTCGGCCCGGTTTCGCTGCTTCAGGGGCCGCCGGGCACTGGCAAGACAAAGTTCATCGCGTCGTTCGTTCACCTTGTGCTTTCGCGTGGGCTCGCCAGCAATGTACTTCTCGTAAGCCAATCGCATGAAGCAGTGAACAACGCGATGGAGAAGGTCGTCCAGTTGGCCGGGGACAACGGGATGGATGAGACCATGGTCCGCATCGGCCTTCCGTCCATGGTCTCGCTGCCGCTCAGGCCAATCCAGGAAGACGCACTGCGCCAGCGCTATCGAGAGACCTTCGACGCGGAGCTGAAGGAGCGGGTGCGCGCTGTCGGGTATGCAATGGGGTTGCCTCACGATTACGTCCGTTCGGCAGTCGAGCTGCACACGAGCTTGGGGTCACTGCTTGAACGCATTGAGCATGTGGAGGGGATGCCGGCGGCCACTGAGGGCGGACCGGAGATGTCGACTGCCCACGTCCAGCGTTTGCGAGAAGTGTTTGTCGAGATCGCTGCAGCCAGGTTCGGCATCACTGCTTCATCCGGGGACAACCTCTGGGGGGTCCTCAACGCCAAGCTGGAGGAACTGGCAAAGGAGCACGACTCTCCGAGTCCTGCAAAGTGTGAGCGGCTGGGGCAGGTTGCTCGGTTGTCGACGGAGTTCTCGCAGGTTCTCCGCAACCCGCGCTCGAACTTCACGACATTTCTTGCGCGAAGTGCAAGCGTTGTCGCTGGGACGTGCGTGGGTGTTGGCAAGCATGCGCTGGGCATCGTGGATCTCGCCTATGACTGGGTCATCGTGGACGAGGCCGCACGGGCGTCGCCAATGGAGCTGGTGGTGGCTATGCAGGCGGGGCGCCGGGTGCTCTTGGTTGGGGACCACTTGCAGCTTCCACCGACCTATCCCATGGCGGTCGAGGAGAACGCGGCACAGCTGCTGGGCATCTCGCGCGGCGAGTTCCGCCGGATGAACAGCTTCCAAAGAGTCTTTTCGTCGAACTACGGCAAGACGGCAGGACGCACGCTTCTGCTGCAATACCGCATGGCGAGCGCCATCAACCAAGTCGTATCGAACTGCTTCTACAAGGGAGCCCTGGAGGTTGAAAGAGCCGGACCGGGCCCGGAGTACGACACACTGCCGCGCCATCTTGGTAGGCAGGTTGTCTGGGTTGACACGAGTGACCAGGGGCGGGGTGCGTTCCACCGCGCGGCTGGTACTCATGAAGGTGCGCTGGAGAACGAGGCGGAGGCGGCGGCCGCGCTCGAAGTCGTGAGGAGCATCGCGAAGTCTTCCAACTTCCTGAAGCAAGTTCGGGAGCTTGACGGGGGCAAGCACCCCGCCATAGGAATCATCGCCATGTATGCCGCTCAGCGAGACTTGATTAGGCGCAGACTCGAGCAAGCGGACTGGGCCGCCGACATTCGAGACCTCTACACCGTCGGCACGGTCGACAGCTACCAAGGCAAGGAGAACCGCATCATCATCTTGTCGGTAGTGCGCAATGACACCTCGAAGGCGATTGGCTTTCTCGTCGACCCTGAGCGCATCAATGTCGCGATGTCCCGTGCCAAGGACCGCCTTGTCATCGTCAGCTCAAGCGCTATGTGGGCGGCGCACCCCAAGACTCCCATGCACGCAGTCCTCGAGGAGGTGAGGAAGCTTGAGGCGGCAGACGAAGCGATGTTCGTGCCGTCGCAGGAGCTGAAGCGGAGCTTCGCCAATGCGTGAGCGTTTCAACACCGTCGCAGTAGCGATTCCCGCCCAGCAGTTCCACGTGCGCTGCCACGTGTCCATTGAACGGCAGGTGCCAGTGATGACGGACTTTGCCGTTCGACTCCTGCACCTCACGGGTCCCCTGGAAGTGGGTGCGCTGCGCGAATACTTCGGGCTGACGGGCAAGGAGCTCATCGACCTGTTGGACCTGCTACGCAGTGAGGCTCTCGTCGAGGAGTCGGGGGGACGGCTGTCCTTGACGTCTTACGCCGAAGCTCGCTTCGTGGGGTCTAGCGATGGCTTGCCGCGGTTCACTCGCATCGTCGAGCGGCAGAGCCGCCCCACCTTCGAACTCTTGTCCTACACACCGATTTCGAAAGCGTTATCGGGCACCTACTGGGACAACACTCTTGAGTTGGACTGGGCGTCCGCAGCCGGGGGTCTGGGACAGACCATTGAGCGCGCAGAGGCCGCCTTTCACCAGCACTTCCACGATATCGAGCGCCTTGAGCAAGACGAGGACCATCGTCGAGCCTTCTCTTGCTACAAGGTGGACAGCATCACGTCCGGTCGCCCCTTCAATGTGCCGCTCCCAGTGCACTTCGACGTGGACGTCGACGGTAACGTCGAGTTCGACGTGGATGCCCAACTCGACCTTCTGCCGGACGAGCTGCGCTCTACGGTGCGCAGGCTCACGGCCGACCGGATTGGGGGGCTTACTTCGCACGCTGACCACCTCAAGGGCTTTGTCGACTTCTTCGAGGACGGGCTCTTGGCGCGCTACCTTCCGGAGCGCCCCTCAGCGGGCAGCTCCCAGAGCGCCGTCGTCCGCTCCGGTCATAAGTTGGTGCTTCGCAAGCCACCTGAATTCGACTTCTCGACCTACGTTCGCGAGGTTCACGCCGGTGCCGATGGCAAGGTCTATGACGGAGACCAGAGCCGGGCATTGCTGGGTGCCCTCTATATGCCCAAGAACCAGGACCGTCTCGTCGAGGCGCTTACGTCAGCCATTCAGCGCTTCAAGAAGGCCGCGTCTGCCGAGGTCGTCTATCCCTCCAAGATTCTGTGGGTCATCCCCGACACTGACCTATGGGGGCGGACGGAGCTTGTGCGCGACCTCATCGAGCGTTTGAGTGCAGCGGTCGCCAAAGTGTGGGGAGAGCCGGTCGAACTGGTAGGCATTGCCCCCGCGCCGCAGAACGAGCCCGTGGACCGCATCCGAAAACGGGGGAACCTGCTACTGGACGCAGGGTTCAATGAGGTTTTCTTGGGGCCGGCCATCTCGACCTTTGAGCGCTTCGAGACGTTGCTCCTGCCGGGCGTTTATGGGGCCGCAATGTATCAGTGGAAGGTCCCGTCCATGGACGTGCTCAGCGTCCCCGTTGGCTTTGGGACGCATGCACCCGAAAAACTCCGTCGGATTGCGTCGTACTCGCGCAATGCCGGCGCAAGCGCGCTTCATCGTGTTTGGAGGGGTTCGGGCAAGGATGGAGAGGACCGCAAGCTGAAAAATGCCGCCGGGTCGGCTGCGGACTTCCTCTACTTGGAGTCCTTTGCTGCGGGTGGTGCCGAAGACACGGGCGTAGGCTCCGACTAGTCTAGGGAGATGTGTGGAGGCTGCACGTGACAAGCCACTTGGAGGACTCTCGCACGTGCCATTCAAGTGGCGCACGGTGGGGCTCGACGGTGACCGTCCGCAGTTGGCCGCGTGCTGCCGGCTACGGGCGATGACTATGATCATCGGACCACGTGCTCACGTGGACGGACGGCCTGTTCAGTAACAGTGGTATCCGCAGCAGAGCACGACGTTGCCCAGGTGCGGCATTCGAGATCCCCGGACACGCTGCGAGCACGTTGGATGAACCTCACCATGGGTTTGGTCAGGCGTACCCGGGGATGCAGTAGGTAAGCCATCACGACTGTCGGAGTGCCAGCCAGTGGCCGCGCGGCGATCCCACGGTTCAGGTAGCCAGCCAACCTCGCAGACGGCGCGATGACGATGCCGTACCCGGCCGACACGAGCGTCATCGCGATGTCGAAGGAGCTGACCAGCTGCTCGCGATCCTGTAGCGCATCCCCGAGGACACGCTGCGCTACCGCACGCCATGGTTCGTCGGCCGGCGACTGTGCACGGATCAAAGGCTGCCTGAGCACTTCGCAGCAGGGCACTTCCCGGTAGGCCAGCAGGTGCGAGCGCTTGGCGACTGCGACCGACAGTGTGTCATGCCATAGCGCCTCGCACACCCAGCCCGGCCACTGCCAATCCACCGTGGACAGGGCGAGGTCGAAGCCATCCCCTGTTTGTCCTGCGGACTGGTCATCGGCCGTGCAACCGACGAGGGCGGCGGCGGTCTCGGGCTCTTCGGCGCGCTGCAGCGCGAGTACGTCGGCAAGTTGGGGCGGGAGCCAGTCGCCAAGGACCGCCACTCGAATTTCATTGGAGACTTCGCTCGGTTTCACGTCCAGCTTCCCAAGTATTGAAGTCGCAGCGACAGCGCGGCGGCATGAGTTAAGTTTAACGTGGTTTAAATCGTGACCAAGTTGGACGCTTTTGGCAATGCAAAAGCGTCCGATCCAAAGAGGCCGACCCACCGGCACTACCACGTACGAAGCGGAACCAGCCATCGCGTTCGGGGCGGCGGTGCGCGAAGAGCGAACGAGCCAGGGTATCGCCCAGGAGACGCTGGCCCATCTCTCCGGGATCGAGCGCTCCCACATGGGCAAGATCGAGCGCGGCGAGCATGTCCCGACACTCCCCGTCATCCTCAAGATCGCCCGTGCATTGAAATGCAGTTCCGCTCACCTGATGGCTCTCACCGAGGCCAAGCTGGCGACGCTGCCCCCGTCGAAGTCCGCTGACTAACGCCGACCCGAGCGGCGGCTGCCTGTCTATTCCTGCTCGTTGCCATTCTTGCTCCCAAGGGCTGAAGCTTCGCGCCCTGGGGCCTCCTTTGGGAGGCACAGGTAGGGATTGTCCGCCGGCACCTCCTGGAACAGCGCGTCGGGGCTCGTCAAAAGGTAGCCGTGCAGTCTCCTGGACTTGCGCGGTCCCGTGACTTCGCAGGTCCAGATGTTCAGCCCACCGGCCTGCTTGCGATGCAGCCCCAGCTTCTCGAAGCGCTTCTGCACCCACTGCCATCCCTCCAGCTTTTCCTGCCTGGCCAGTTCGGCGACCTGCAGATGCTCCTGCGCGTAGCGCTGGAAGACGCCGGGGCTGACAAGGTAGGCCGTCCCGGCGACCGTGTGCACCAGGGCCTTGGCGTCGTTGATGATGAGCTTGCGCGCTTGGATGCCCTGGCGCAGCCAGTCCATGAAATGCTCGCCGGAAGGCTCCGGCCGATCCTGGGGCGGCACCACGGGTGCGGGTGGCAGTACCGGCTCGGCCTCCGCTGCCGAGGCCGGTGAGCTGGCGGGCATTGAGGGTGCGGGCGGCACGTCCAGCAGATCGAGCAGCGTGCCCAACCCGTTGTCCTCGGCCAAAGATACCATCGGCGTCGTGCTCGCCGGGGCGAATTCGTCGTGCTGCCTGCTGGTCGCCTCTGGCACTGCTGCCGGCACCTGCGGCGCTGGCCCACCTTGCTCCTGTTCGACCTGCACGCAACCTGCGAACGGCGCCGGCCGGTCGGCCGCTTCCCAGATCATCGCAGGCGACAGTTTCAGGAAGGTGAAGCTGTGGGACCAGCCCGCAGCGCTCGTAACGGTGGCCTTCCAGATCGCCTTGCCGTCCGGCGTGGCCAGGGCGATGCCATGGTCCTGCAGGACGTTGAACACCGCCGTGTTGTTCGACGGGATGCCGTCGATGCCCTGCGACAGCAGGTGCGCGCGCAGCTTGTCCGAGACGGTCTTGCTCACCAGCCAGAGTGCGTCCTGGGTCAGCCATCCATCCGAGGCCTGGGGCTGGTTCAGCTTGAATTCCTCCCTGAGCAGATAGCGCAGGCCGTCCAGCAGCTTGCGCTGCAGTGCATGTCTGGGCGCAGCCAGTGCCTTGCCGGGATCGCCGCCGAGTTCCTGGGCGACCGATGCCTGGTCGGCCTGGATGACCAATTCGCCGAGCGTGCCGGCATGCTCGTACTGGCCGGCCAGGACGTAGAGCAAGGCGGCCCACAGGTCGGGGTAGCCGCTCAGCCAGTCGAAGATGTCCGGATCGAGCAGGCGGGCATAGAGCAGCCCGGTGGCGGCGCTGTGCAGCCGGTATTCGCGGTCCTTCCGGTAGCGGAAGCGGTACGGCCGCCGCATCGGGCCGTGCCAAGGGTGCCAGACCGTGCCGTCGGCATACTCGACGTGCAGGTCGACGGCGACCTTGCCGACGTCGTGCAGCAGTGCCGCGTAGGCGATGCCCGCAGTCCAGGCCTCGGCCTGGGCGGCCTGGGCTTCCGGCGTGGCACCGGCCGGCAGGAGATGGGACTGTCGCAACTTCAGCGCGTAGGCCACGATTTCCAGGCCGTGGTCCAGCATGCCCCCTGGATAGGCATGGTGGTGGCTTTCCGAGGCTGGGAAATGCTGGACCAGCTCGGCGTAGCGCTCCAGTGGCGTCCGATACAGTGTGGCGAACTGCTCACGGGAGACGGACGTGCGCTGCCAGATGTGTTCCAGCAGCTTCTGCCGGCGCGGTGTCGCCAGCAGTGACGTGGCCGATTCCGTCCGCGTCAGCCCTTTGGGGGGCTCGGCGGATGGAGTGGGCGTCGCTGCGGTGGCAGGTGGCACCCGTTTGCGTTGGAACAGCGAGAGCATGGCGAATCCTGGATGGCGGGCGGGCCGGGGGAGCCCTTTGGCCCTTTCGGGTAGGGCCTTTCCCCTTGCCCCCGTTCCCTTGCCCCTTCCCAGCCCTTTGTTCTTTGTCGGAAAGCCTTTGGTATAGGGCAGCAAAGGCAGCCGGGCCACAGCCTATGCGGGACTGGCCCAAATCGGATTCTGGCGGGAAGGCGGCCTGTACCGAGCCTACGATGGGGCCTTCTCTTTCAACTGGACGGAGACCCCATGCTCAGGCAGATTGACGAGGTAAGGAAAATTCCTTACCATGCAGGCACTGTCACCAGGAGAACAGCCATGCCTGAGATCCATGAAGTCGCCACGCTGACCTCCAAGGGCCAGATCACACTGCCTAAGCCCATCCGGCAGGCACTGGGCGTGGACGCCGGCGGAAAAGTGGCCTTCGACCTGCGCGGAGGCGAAGTCATCGTGACCCGCGCGGATGCCGACCACGAAGACCCGGCCATCGAGGCCTTCCTGGGCCTGCTGGAGGCCGACATCCGGGCCGGCCGGCACGTCCAGTCCCTGCCGGATGATCTGGCCAAGGTCATGCTGGCGAATGCCGGCCACGCGGTCAATCTCGATGAAGACATCGACGGCGAAGTGGCGCTCTGATGCAGCGGCACGGCTGGACGCTCTTGTTCCACGAGGGCGTGATCGAGCAGTTGCGCAAGCTGCAGGCGGCCGCGGAACGGGCCGAACTGAACGACCCGCATGGGTTCGAGGGCAACGCCAACGTCAAGCTGTTTCGGGCGTTGAGCCAGTTGATCATGGAGGTCGTGCCGAGCGATCCCTCGCGGGACGAGTACCGCCAGGGCAACACCCTGGGGCCGGCATATCGCCACTGGCGGCGTGCGAAGATCGGGCGGCGATTCCGCCTGTTCTTCCGCTACGACTCCAAGGCGAAGGCGATCGTGTTCGCCTGGGTCAACGACGAACAGACCCTGCGGTCGGCGGGCAGCAAATCCGATCCCTATGCGGTGTTCGAGAAGATGCTCGGACGTGGCAACCCGCCCGACGACTGGGCAGCGCTTGTGGCAACGAGCCAGGCGGAATGGGCATCGAAGGAACGTTGATTGGATGTCGCATGGAATTTCAAACAATCTTTGAAAAATCCACGATCGATTCAATCGACGATCCCTTGGAACGGGTGCCGAGTGAGAACCCATAGGACGGCCATGAGGTAGCCACCATGAAGCTCGCTGCACAGACCACTTTCGCGGAACGCGCAGGCCGGACTTTGGGCCGGATGTGGCGGGCTTGTGTGCGTCTGGACCGCCAAGCGCACGACTGGCTGGTGGCGCAAGGATTGGCGCCTGGTGCCGCCCGAGGGGTGTTGTTGATCGTCAAGCTCGTTGCATTCGGCGTGCTGATTTACGTCGCGTTCTGGCTGGCGCTGTTGATCATGTTCACCGTGTTTGCGGGTTGGACGGCACGGAACGCCGCTCCCGGCGAAGCGGAGGAATGGGCGATCGGCGATCAAGCGGATCACAAGCGCAGTGTTTTCTACGATCCAATCAACTACGACGACGATCCAGACCCCCGCTTTGATGATGAGCGGTAGGTAGTTACTTGGCTGCCCGAATCACGGTGCCTGCTCCTCTTGAGCCGGCTTGGCCTGCTGATTTCGTACCTTCCGACAGTCCCTGAAGTGCATTGCCGGCACGGATGCCCACCCACCCCAGTGCTGTCACCCAAAAGCCCGGCAGCACGATGAACATCGTCGCCATGACGAAGTTCAACAGCATGTCCCCGAAGGCGTTGTTCAGGCCGATCAGGGGATCGAAATTGGTATGCGGCCGGCTCGCGCCGAACCCCCAGCCATAGAGCGCATCGAGGATCGTGCTGTCGAGCCAGCGCGCGAGCTGGAACCAGAAGTCCACGAAGAACAGTGCAAACTCGACGCAGCTCACCGCGACCAGGGCCTTCAGCTCGTAGGTGCCGAAGAGCAGCACCAGCGGGATGCAGATGACGAGCGCCATCTTGAGCAGCGACAGCACCATCGGCAACGCCTGGCGAACCACATCCATTGCCGGAAAGAAGCCCAGCGAGCCGACGGCCATCCCGAGGTCGCCGGCACCGCGGGTCACGATGTTGGGCAGCGTCTTCTCGATCTGGCCGCCGTAGTCGGTATAGACGGCACCCTGGTTCATGTTCTGCTGCCGGTGCGG
>VFQM010003161.1_pt1 | contig 10969 bp, 11 predicted proteins | sample 3512391 | NCBI WGS metagenome assembly VFQM01 (sample SAMN10412369, study PRJNA504923) | tailings metagenome | isolation source: Replicate 1 from Balatoc abandoned mine | place: Philippines
TCGGCATGACATCGCGCCAGTGGATATGCTGCGGCTGCATGAAATTGGGCAGGTCGCGCTGGAGCCGTTTGGGCAGATCGGCGCGCGCGATCTCGTCGCCGCTGCCGCGCACCACCAGATGCACCGCCTGGCCCAACCGCGCGTCCGGCACCCCGAGCGCGACCGCTTCGGCGACGAGGCCGGTGGCCAGCGCTGCCTCCTCGACTTCCTGGGGGGAGATGCGGTTGCCCGCGCTCTTGATCATCGCGTCGCGCCGTCCGGCAAAATAGAGCAGGCCTTCAGCCGAGCGCCGCACACGGTCGCCCGACCAGACCGCCATCCCGCCATAGCTTGAGGCGGCCGGAGCGGGCTTGAAGCGCTCGGCGGTGCGCTCCGGATCCTGCCAGTAGCCCTGCGCGACCAGCGGGCCGCAATGGACGAGCTCGCCCTCCTCGTCGTCGGCGGCGACATCTCCGGCGTCGTTGATAACGAGAATCTCTGCAAAAGGTATCGCCTTACCCATTGACGTCGGATGCAAATCCACCAGCGCGGGATCGAGAAAAGTCGAGCGGAACGCTTCCGTGAGGCCATACATCGGGAACAGCCGCGCCTGCGGGAACATGCCTCGCAAGGACCGCACCAGATCCACCGTCAGCGCCCCGCCGCTATTGGTCAGCCGCCGCAGCGGCGCGGAGGCCTCGGCCGGCCAGTCGATCTCGGTCAGTTGCACCCACAAGGGCGGCACCGCGGCCAGCGTCGTCACACCATGCTTCGCGCAGGCCTTGGCGACATCCTTGGGGAAGAGGAAATCGAGCGGCACCACGCACCCGCCTGCAAACCACGTGCTCAAGAGCTGGTTCTGTCCATAGTCGAAGGACAGCGGCAGCACGGCGAGCGTCACATCGTCCTCAGCCAACCCGAGGTAATGCGCCACGCTGACCGCGCCGAGCCACATATTGGCGTGGCTCAGCATCACGCCCTTGGGCCTGCCGGTGGATCCCGAGGTGTAGAGGATCGCCGCGAGATCCGCCGGATCGGCCTGCGACGGGCCGAGCGCGCCATAGGCGTTCGCCATTCGCAGCGCCTCGCCCTCGCCCAGCGCCGCGCAGCCGGGCGGCAGATCGCCCGGTTCGAGCGAGGCAAGCCGCGAACCCGTGCCGATCAGCAGCTTCGCCCCGCTGTCGGCAAGGATATGCGCCACCTGCGCGCGCTTGAGCAGCGGGTTGATCGGCACATGCACCAGCCCCGCCCGCGCCGCCGCCAGCGGCAGCAGGCAGGTGAGCTCGCCCTTGGCCGCCCAGCTTGCCACCCGCGCGCCGGGCTCGGGCAGCATATCGCGCAGCCACATCGCCAGCTGGCCGACACGCTGTCTTAACTGATTGTGGTTAAGCGTGCCCTCGCGCAATGCCAGCGCCGGCCGCTCGCCATGCCCCGCCGCTCCCGCCAGTTCGGCAAGGTGATCGAGCGGACGCGGGAGAGGATCGGGCAGGCTGGGCATGAACGGGAGCATTCTTTCAGTGATCGAAGCGCGGTATCACGATAGCGTTAACGTCTTGCAAGCGCTGACTGCGCCTGCCGCGAGCGCGCCGTTCGACCGCGCGGAGTGGTATGCCCTCCTCGCCGAGACCGGCCTCACCCCGCTGATCGCGATCGCCAGCGATGCCGATAACGCCGCCGCGCTCGCGCTGACGGAAGAAGGCGGACGAATCACGCCGCTGCGCAACTGGTATTCCTTCACCTGGCGGCAGCTTGCACCCGCGGGCGCGGCGGGTGACCGGCTGCTCGAAGCCATTGCGCGGCAATTGAAGACCCGTGGCCACCGCGTCACGCTCGAACCCGTGCCGGGCGAGGACGGCTCGGCGGAGAGGCTCGCCCGCGCCTTCCGCGCCGCCGGGTGGCGCGTGGCGGTCGAGGCCTGCGACACCAATCACATCCTCGAAGTCGGCGGGCGCAGCTTCGCCGAATACTGGGAGAGCCGCCCGGGCCAGCTGCGCACAACGCTGAAGCGCAAGGCGAAGAAGGTCGAGACGCAGGTGCTCACACACTTCGATTCCGCTGTCTGGGCCGATTACGAGGCGATCTATGCTGCCAGCTGGAAACCGGCCGAGGATCAGCCCGCCATGCTGCGCGCCTTTGCCCAAAGCGAAGGCGCGGCCGGACGGCTGCGGCTGGGCATCGCGCGCGCCGATGGCCTTGCGATCGCGGCGCAGTGCTGGACGGTCGAGAACGGCGTCGCCTACATCCACAAGCTCGCCCATCTCGAAAGCCACAAGCCGCTGTCGGCCGGCACCACGCTCAGCGCGGCGCTGTTTGCCCATGCGATCGACGTCGACAAGGTGAGCCTCGTCGACTTCGGCACCGGCGATCAGAGCTACAAGGCGGACTGGATGGAGGCCGTGCGTCCACGTTTCCGCATCGACTGTCTCGACATGGGTCAGCCGGCCGCCTGGGCGCCGCTGGCCAAGCGGATGCTGCGCGGGCTTCGCGCCTGAGCCGCCGCAACGCTTGCACGCATGGACCGGCATGGCTAAGCCCCGCGGCCATCCGCCGATGACAGGGATTTGGGCGATCCGATGAATGCTAATCCGACCATCCCGAGCGAGGCTGCCGCGGCCGCGCTTGATACCGAACTCAAGGGCTTGATCGCCGACGTGCTCGGGATCGATCCCGCGCAGGCGGCCGCCTTCGGGCCGGAATCGGGCCTGTTCGGCCACCTGCCCGAACTGGATTCGATGGCGGTGGCGGGCCTGCTGACCGAAATGGAAGACCGGCTCGGCATCGTGATCGAGGATGATGACGTCGATGGCGAGATGCTGGAAACCTATGGCGGCCTGCTGGCTTTCGCCAAGGCCAAGCTTGCCGGCGGCTAGGCCCGCGCGAACGTGATTGCCTCCTGGACCATCACCGGCGCGGACGGCGCGACGGCCGAGGAACTGTTGGTCACCTTCGATCAGTCCCGGGCCACCCGCGTGCTGGTCTGCCCTGCGTGGTTCGACGAGGCCAACAAGCTGCGGCGCTTCACCGTCGAGGTGATGCGGCGGCTCGACAAGGCGGGGATCGACAGTTTCCTGCCCGATCTGCCCGGCTGCAACGACAGCCTCGCCCCGCTGGAAGTGCAGACGCTGGACGGATGGAAAGCGGGCATGACCAGCGCTGCGGATTTCTTTCGCGCGACCCATGTGCTGGCGATCCGGGCCGGCGCGCTGCTCGCCCCCTCGCATCTTCCCGGCTGGCACTACGCCGCCCAGTCCGGCCCGAAAACCCTGCGCAGCATGATCCGCGCACGCACAATCGCCGCGCGCGAGGCGGGACGCGAGGAGAAGGCCGATGCGCTGCTCGCCTTGGGGCGCTCCGAAGGGCTGGTGCTTGGCGGCTGGCCGCTCGGCGCAGGCATGATCCGCGGCCTTGCCGATGCCGAACCGCAGCGGGCCGACGGCCAGAGCGAGATAGCCCAATCCGCGCTCGGCGGCGCCGGCCTGTGGCTGCGCGCCGAACCGGACGAGGACCCGCGCCAGAGCGATGCTCTGGCCGCGATCATCGCAGCGAGCGTGGCATGAGCCGCCTGCCGCTCTCCTTCGCCTGCAAGGACTTCCGCCTTGCCGCCACGCTCGATACCGCGCCCGGCACCGCCGGTCTGCTGATCGTCACCGGTGGCAACGAGTTGCGCGCAGGGGCTTTCTCGGGTCAGGCCCGGCTTGCCGCACGGATCGCCAAGGCCGGGTTTCCGGTGTTCCGTTTCGACCGCCGCGGCATCGGCGACAGCGAAGGCGAAAATCGCGGTTTCCGCCGCTCGGCCAAGGACATTGCCGCCGCGATCGAGGCCTTCCGCGCCATCGCCCCGCAGATCGAGCGCGTGGTCGCTTTCGGCAATTGCGATGCGGCCTCGGCGCTGATGCTGGCAGGCGGTGCGGGATGTGATGCGCTGGTGCTGTCGAACCCCTGGACGATCGAGCAGGACGAGAGCGAGGCCGAGGCCGATGCCGCGCCGCCCCCTGCCGCGATCCGGGCACGCTATCTCGAAAAGCTCAGAAACCCGCGCGAGGTGGCGCGGCTGCTCGGCGGCGGGGTCGATCTCGGCAAGCTTGCGCGCGGATTGATGCGCTCGCTCAGCCCCGCCCCGGCACCGTCGAGCCTCGCGCAGGAAATGCGCGAGGGGCTTGCAGGCTTTGCCGGCGAAGTGCGCATCCTCCTCGCCACCGCCGATCGCACCGCGCAGGTGTTCGAGAGCGCTTGGGACAGGTCCGATTCGCGCATCCGCCGCTGCGAGGGCGCGGGCCATGCCTATGTCGAGCCGGAACATCAGGCGTGGCTGGAGGCCCAGATCCTTGCCGCGCTGCGGGCCTAGCGCTCGAACAGGCTCACCAGCTCGACATGGGTGGACCAGCGGAACTGGCCCACGGGGCGCAGTCTGGTCAGCCGGAAACCCGCTTGCGTCAGCGTCGCCGCATCGCGTGCCCAGCTTGACGGATTGCAGCTGACATAGACCACGCGGGTCAATGTACTCGCGGCAATCTCGGCCACCTGCGCTCGTGCACCGGCGCGGGGGGGATCGAGCAGCACGGCATCGAAGCGGTTGAGTTCGGCCGGCTGGAGCGGCAAGCGGAACAGGTCGCGGTGGAGCGCGAGCACGCTCCCGCCGGTCCGCGCTCCGGCGGTCTTGCAGGCAAGGTGCGCGGCGCGCTCGGCCTCGACCGCCAGCACCTTGCGCCCCTGCCTCAGAGCGAAGGCGAAAGTGCCGAGGCCTGCAAACAGATCGGCGATAATCCGCGCATCGCCCAGCCATGAGGCAGCATCGGCAGCCATGCGGCTTTCGGCATCCTGCGTCGCCTGAAGGAAGGCCCCCGGCGGCAGGCTGACCGGCACGCCTGCCAGGGTGACCGTCACCGGCTCGGGCTCCCACAGCGTCTCGGGGCCATAGCCCTGATCGATGGTGAGGCGGGCCAGCGCGTGTTCGCGGGCGAAATCGAGCGCGGCCTCGGTCGGCCCCAGCCCTTCGAGCGGGAAGTGGGTGAGATTCGCCTCGACGCCCTGATCGGCCAGGGTCAGGTCGATGCCGACCATGCCCTTGGGGCCATGCGCGGCGACAAAGGCACGCAAGGGCGCGATCAGCGCGACGAGCGCGGGGTGGAGCACCGGGCATTCGGCTAGATCGACCACCCGGTGCGATCCGCCCTCGCGGTAGCCCAGCACCGCGCCCTTGGCGGTGCGGAGCCCGTGAAGGCCCGCACGGCGGCGGGTGTGCGGCGGCGAGAGGTGGACGGGGAGCAGCGCTTCCGGCTCCAGCCCCTGCCCCTTCGCCGCATTGACCACGCGGTCATGGACGAACGAAGCAAGAGCTTCATCATCAGCATGTTGCAGCTGACACCCGCCACACGGCGTGAAATGGCGGCAGGCGGGCGCAATGTGATGCGGCCCGGACGTGATCACTCCGCCCTCGCCCACCACGTCGCCCGGCACCGCGCCTGCGACATGGCGGCCCGAGGCGGTGACCCCGTCGCCCTTGGCGGCGAGGCGGATGATGGGTTCGGAACAGCTCACCGGCAGGCCGCTAGCGCGTCTGTCACCCTTTCGGCAAGCTGCGAAGGCGTAAAGGCGGGGCCGGCACGCCGCGCGGCCTCGCCGTGAAGCCAAAGCGCCTGGCAGGCGGCGGTGAAGGGATCGCTGCCATTCGCCATCCGGCTTGCGGCGATCCCGGCGAGCACGTCGCCTGTGCCTGCCACCGACAGCCAGCTCGGCGCGGGCAGGCCCAGCGCCAGCCTGCCGTCGGGCGCGGCGATCACGCTGTCCGGCCCCTTGGCGAGCACCACCATGCCGCTGACCTTGGCCAGCGCAGCCGCGCGGGCGCGGCGGCCCTCGGCGATCACCCCGAAGGCACGGCACAGGGATTCGAGCTCACCGTCGTGCGGCGTGGCAAGCATCGGCAGTTTGCGCAGGAGCATGGCCGGCGCGAGCAGCATCAGCGCATCGGCATCGAGCACCAGCGCCTTGGCATGGGCCAGCGCATTGCCCAGCGCCGTGCGCGCCGCATCGTCACGCCCGAGGCCCGGCCCGATCAGCACCGCGGCCATGCGCCTGTCTGCCAGCGCCTCTGCCAGCGGGGCGGTTTCGGTCACCACATCGGGGGGCGTGCGCGGGTCGGCCTCGCGGGCGAGGAGCTTGACATAGCCCGCGCCGGAGTGCTGCGCGGCGGCCGCGGCAAGCAGGCTCGCCCCGGGCATGGCGCCTGCGACAATCCCGAGCAGCCCGCGGACATATTTGTGGCTGTCGGCAGCTGGGGCGACGATCCTCGGACGCTCGACAAGCTGCGCCGCGCCCTCGACCTCGGCAATTCCGATCGGCACAAGCCGCATCTGCCCCATCAGCGCACGGCCCGGCTGGCTCCAGTGCGCAAACTTCCACGCGCCCAGCGCCAGCGTCAGATCATAGGCGGGCAGCTTTTCGTTGAGCACCGCGCCCGTGTCGCTCGCCACGCCCGAGGGCACATCGACCGCCACCTTGTAGCGGTGCCGCGCGGCGAGATCGCGCAAGCCCAGCGCATGTTCGGCCACCAGCGGGCGCGCAAGGCCCGAGCCGAACAGGCAGTCGACAAACACATCGCCCCCTGCCCCGCCCGAGGTGGCCACCGCCCCGCCCCAGCGCCGCCTGGCCTCTTTCGCGGCGTCGGTGGCAGGCGGAAGCGGGGCGATCACGGCAACGGCATTGCCCGCCTCGCGCAGCCGCCGGGCGATGACATAGCCATCGCCGCCATTGTTGCCGGGGCCGCACAGCACCGTCACAGCGCGTCCCGCCGCCACCCGCCGGATCCACTCGGCCGCGCCGCCTGCGGCAACCTCCATCAGCTCGGAGACGCTTGTCCCCGCATCGAACAACGCCTGCTCGGCGGCGCGCATCTGGTCCGCGGTGAGGACCTGCCGCGCGCTCACGATGCGCCGTTAAGGAGGGCGAGCGGGATGCGGTAGCGGTCGGGGCCGATGGTGAACTGCACCACGTCCTGCGCGCTGGCCTCCATCAACAACGGTTCGGCCCCGTCGCGCGTCGACAGCGCCCCATCCGCCGGATTGCGGATCAGCCGGCGGAAGCCGCCGTCCGGGTGATAGAGAATGATCTCGCCCGTCCCGGCGATCTTCTCGATGAAGCAGCCGGGTGACAGCGCCGCCCCCGCCCCGATCGCGCAGGTCATCACCGCACCCGCAGGCGACGCCGAAGCCGAGGCGTTGGGCGAAGGCGAGGATCCGCCGTCCGAGCCGCAGCCCGCCAGCCCGGCGGCGGCGGCAAGCAGGATAAGCGCGCTAGATGTCCGCAAACACATGGGTCTCCGCCTTGGCGCCCGGGTGCGTGATCGCCCCGTAACGCGCCTTTCCGACGACCTGTTGATAGCGCCACAGCGCCCCCGACTGATAGTCGTTTGTGCGAGGCTGCCACGTTTTGCGACGCTCTGCCAGAATGGCCTCGGGCACTTCGAGCTCGATGCTGCCGGTCTCGGCGTCGATGGAGATGATGTCGCCATCCTCGATCAGCGCGATCGGGCCACCATCGGCGGCTTCGGGACAGACATGGCCGATGCAGAAGCCGCGCGTCGCGCCCGAAAAGCGCCCGTCGGTGATCAGCGCGACCTTTTCGCCCATGCCCTGCCCGTAGAGCGCGGCGGTGGTGGAGAGCATCTCGCGCATGCCGGGACCGCCCTTGGGGCCTTCGTAGCGGATGACGATCACGCAGCCCTCGGCAATGTCGCGCTTCTCGACCGCGGCGAAGGCGTCCTCCTCGCAGTCGAACACGCGGGCCGGCCCGGAGAACTGGAGGCGCGCCATGCCGGCGACCTTCACGATCGCCCCGTCAGGCGCGAGGCTGCCTTTGAGGCCGACGACCCCGCCAGTGGGCGTGATCGGGGTCTTCACATCGTAGAACACCTTCTGGTCGGGGTTCCAGGTGATCTCCTCGAGGTTCTCTCCGATGGTCTTGCCGGTGACAGTGATCGGGTTGGGATCGATAAAGCCGCCGTCGAGCAGCGTTTTCATCGCCATATAGACCCCGCCTGCTTCATGCATATCCTTAGCGACGTACTTACCACCCGGCTTCAGGTCCGCAATGTAAGGGGTTGACTTGAAAATTTCGGCGACATCGAACAGGTCGAAATCGATGCCCGCTTCATTGGCCATTGCGGGCAGGTGCAGCGCGGCATTGGTCGAACCGCCGGTCGCCGCGACCACGCGCGCCGCGTTCACGAAAGCCTCGCGGGTGCAGATGTCGCGCGGACGCAGATTCCGGGCGACGAGCTCCATCACCTGCTTGCCCGCAGCCACCGCGATGTCATCGCGCGACCTGTAAGGAGCGGGTGCCATGTTGCTGTTCGGCAAGGACAAGCCGATCGCCTCGCCGACGCAGGCCATGGTGTTGGCGGTGAACTGTCCGCCACAGGCACCGTGTCCCGGGCAAGCGACCTTTTCGAGGGCGATGAGTTCGGTCAACGGACAATTGCCGGCAGCGAACTGGCCCACCGCCTCGAACACATCGACCACTGTCACATCATTGCCGCGGTGGGTGCCGGGCAGGATCGAGCCGCCATAGACGAAGATCGAGGGCACGTTGAGGCGCAGCATCGCCATCATCATGCCGGGCAGGCTCTTGTCGCAGCCCGCGAACCCCACAAGCGCGTCATAACAATGGCCTCGCACCGATACTTCAACCGAATCCGCAATGATCTCGCGGCTGATGAGCGAGGACTTCATGCCCTGATGGCCCATCGCGATGCCGTCGGTCACAGTGATGGTGTTGAACCGGCGCGGGGTGCCGCCGCCCGCGATCACGCCCTCGCGGCAGATATCGGCCTGCGCGTTGAGCGTGGTGTTGCAGGGCGCCGAATCATTGCCCGCGCTGACCACGCCCACGAAGGGCCGCGCGATCTCCTCCTCGGTCATGCCCATAGCGTAGTAGTAGGAACGGTGCGGTGCGCGCTCCGGCCCGACCGAGACATGGCGGCTGGGGAGCTTCGACTTGTCAAACTTCTGCGACATAAGATTTCCTGCTGAGAGGGTTTTGTGAAACGCCCTTGCCTCTAGCGAAGCGTCGACGCAACCCTTTGCGCAATTTTTGCCAAGAGCGCGGCCCAACGGGCGTGGTCTTCGGGGGTCTGCGTCAGATCTTGCCGCAGTTCGATACCAAGATAGGGGCGACCCTCGGCTTCGGCGTGGTGGTTCATGGTGTAATTGAGATCGCGCCCCGAATAGGGGAGGTTGTCGCCGACATTCAGCCCCTCGGCCGCGAGCAAGGGAATGGCGATGCGGGCGGCGCGATCATCCTGATTGTAAAGCACCCCCACCTGCCACGGACGCGCCGCCTCGGAGGTGGCAAGGCGCGGGGTGAAGGAGTGGAGCGAGAGGATCAGGGCAGGCTCTGCCGCTGCCAGCCACTGCTCCAGCGCGGTGTGATAGGGGCGATGGAAGCGGGCAAGCCGTGCCTCGCGATCCGCGCCGAAATTGCCGGGGATCGGATGGCCGTCGCTTTCCGGCGGGACGAGGCCGGGGGCGGTCTCCTCGCGGTTGAGATCGCACACGAGGCGGCTGACGGCGGCGATGTGGGCGGGGATGGCGTGGTCGCGGGAGAGGATTTCGGCGATGGCCTCGGTGCCGATATCGACCGCGATGTGCTCGTGCAGCAAGTGCGCGGGGATGCCAAGGGAGATGTCGGCTGGCACGTGGTTCGAGGCATGGTCGGCGGTGCAGACAATCCCACCGGGTAAAGGCGTGCCGAGTTGGCGGAAGGCCTCGCTCACCGCAGCCGCCCCGCCATGGTCCACCATTCCTGCGGCATCGCCGCCGCCGCCGCATCGCGGGCCTCGGGCGTGTCGTAGAGCGCAAAGCAGGTCGCGCCCGATCCGGACATTCGGGCGAGCCACGGGTCGGTGGCCTGGAGCGCCGCGAGCACCTCGGCGATCACCGGGCAGAGCGAAATGGCGGGGGCTTCGAGATCGTTGCGCCCTTCTCGCGCGATCTTGGACGCCGGACCTTCGGGGAGCGGCCCGAGATCCGCGCCGTCCCACGCCTTGAACACCGGGCCGGTGGAGAGCGGCACACGCGGGTTGACCAGCAGCACGGGGGTGCCGGCGAGGTCGTCCTCGACTTCGCGCTGCTCGGTGCCGGTGCCGAGGCCGATATGGGTGCGGCTGAGGACGCAGGCGGGCACGTCCGCGCCGAGTTTCGCGGCACGCGACTGCCAGTCATCCGGCAAGCCGTGGAGCGCCTCGACCAGCCGGAACACCGCCCCCGCATCCGCCGACCCTCCGCCGAGACCAGCCGCGACGGGGAGGTTCTTCTCCAGCGTCACCGCAAGACCTTGCGGGCGCGGCAGGGCATTGAGGGCGCGAGCAACGAGGTTGTCGAAGACACTCCCCTCCCCCAGGGGAGGGGCCGGGGGTGGGGGCTCCACGGTCGATAGGGCAGAGCCCCCACCCCCAACCCCTCCCCCAAGGGAGGGGAGTGACGAGAGCAAACCGGAGAATTCGCCCACCACATGGAGGCTGTCCTGCGCGGCAGGCGCGGCGGTCAGCACATCGCCCGCATCGACGAAGGCGAACAGGGTCTCAAGCTCGTGATACCCGTCCTCCCGCCGCCTGCGGACGTGCAGCGCGAGGTTGATCTTGGCATAGGCGGTTTCGGTGATGGTCACAGGAAAGCCATGGGATCAGGGCACCTCAATGTTCTGCTCCGTTCCCGGCGGCAGCTCTTTCAGTTCGACCTCCCACCGCTCCTCGACCTTCTGAAGCTGAATGTGAAAGGAAGGCCCTTTCCCGCCGCTATTCATATACCACAGATCAATGAGGTCGCCTTCGACGGCGACGAACTGAATGAAGTCCATATCGACATAAGAGCCAATGTGATCGGAAATCAGTCCCGCAACATCCAGTGCGCCGATCCTAGAGATACCGCTCACCCAGCGAGATCACATATTCGGATAGTTCGGCCCGCCGCCGCCTTCCGGCGTCACCCAGTTGATG
>VFQM010003162.1_pt1 | contig 10960 bp, 12 predicted proteins | sample 3512391 | NCBI WGS metagenome assembly VFQM01 (sample SAMN10412369, study PRJNA504923) | tailings metagenome | isolation source: Replicate 1 from Balatoc abandoned mine | place: Philippines
GGCCCACCGCTTGAAGATCCCCCCACAAGTCCCCCTCGCAATTCGACGGGGGCGCCGTGGGGGGAGCGCGGTGGGACGACTGGCGCACGGGCTGCCCCCTCCCCACGGGCGGCGCAGCGTCGCGGCCGATGTGCCAGCTTGCCTGGCGCAGCGGTTGCAGCGCAGCCGGCCGAACGATCACGAGCAGCGGCGACTCTGCGGCCGACGTGCCACCAAGCGCAGCGACTGGCGCGGCGGTCGAGCCGGTGCGAGCACTTCAACGCATTCGGTCTTCAGCGGCCCGGCTCCGGGCTTGGCGGGTGGCCGGGGTGACGGTCTGGCACGAGCGCAGCTCACGGAGCGCAGCGCAGTGCGCGAGCAGCGGGCCAGTCCGTCAAGCGGGACCGTCGGTCGCGTACTCGCGACGGACACTAGGGCCCGCGCTCCCCGGCCGCGGGAAGGGCCGCCTTCACTACGCCGCCGGCGCAGCCGGCCCGGACGTGTTGCGCGAAGGATGGAAGCCCGACAGGGTCGAGACCGCGACGAAGGAGCGGGCTCGATGCGGAGCACGACAGCCTGGCCCCGCGCAGCGGGGACGCGCCCAGCATTGACAATGACACCATGTCGAAGAACGCACTCTTCATCAGCCACGCCGCACCCGAGGACAATGCCTTCACTCGATGGCTGGGTGCGAAGCTCGAACTGGCTGGCTACCGTGTCTGGCACGACCTCGACCAGCTAAATGGTGGCGACCTCTTCTGGGACAAGATTGAAGCGGCGATTCGCGGCGAGGCCATCCGCATGATTGCCGTCGTCTCCAAGGTCTCCATCCACAAGTCCGGCGTCAAGAACGAGTGGGCTGTCGGCGCCACGCTGGAACGCGCACAGCCGGGCTTCATCATTCCCGTGTGCATCGACGAAGGCTTCGACTTTTCGACCTTGCCGATCGAGATCCACCGCAAGAACGTGCTTGGGTTCGGAGCGGGTTGGCACAAAGGCTTGAAGGCGCTTCTCGACACCCTGGCCGAAGCGGGTGTTCCGCGCATTGCAGCGCCCGACCCATCCGTGGCGCTGCACTGGCTTCCCGAAGCGAAGGCCGGAGCCATCCTCCGAACCGACAAGGAAGAGATCCTCGACTCCAACTGGCTTCGCATCACCGCGTTGCCCCCGACCCTGGAAAGCGCCAGGATTCTCGGCACGGAGCGGAAGATCAAGGTCAACGACGAGAACCGAGCCATTCCGTGGTTCGAGCACGAGAATCTGATCGTCGGCTTCGCGAAGGCCGCTGACCTCGTGAGCCTGATGCAGAACACGGTGATGCTCAAGGCCGCGAACGCCGTCGACTCCGAGGCCTTCCTCGAATCGGGCTCGACGCTGGGAACGCAAGCGGTCCGGCCGTCAGAAGCCCGCAAGCGGGTCGCAAACCTGGTCAGGCAGGCCTGGGAGCTGACGATGGAGGCCAAGGGTCTCGGCAGCCACGACCAGTCGGGCGGGCGGCGCGTGTTCTTCGTCACTCCCGAGCTGACCAAGGGTCGTGGCGAACGGGTGGCGTTCATCGACGTGGACGGCAAGCAGCGCCGAAAGGCTCTCAACGGCCGCAGCGAGAAGCGCAAGGCGAACTGGTGCTACGCCGTGGGCATGGTGCCCGCATTCGACAAACCCTGGCGCATCGAACTCCGATCGGCGATCGTCTTCACCGACGACGACGGAAGACCGCTGGACTCGACAGCACGAGCGCATCGGCTCCGCATGAGCTTCTGCCGGAGCTGGTGGAACGACCGCTGGCGCGGCTTCCTACGTGCCTTCCTGGCATTGGTCGCGGAGGGCCAGCCCGAGCTCCGGTTACCCGTCGGCTCGGGCCGGTTCGTTGTTGTTGCGGCTGAGCCGATCCAGTTTGCGGCGCCGGTTGGCCTGTCGGACCTGGCTCCGTCGATCGACCTGGACCCCGTCGACGAGCATGAGGAAGATGAGGCAGATTTCGACGACGAGGATGAAGAGGGGGCACCTCAATGACCGCACGACCGCAGCTGATCGAGGTGCCCGAGCCCAACCTGCTGTTCGGCCATGGCCAACGCATGGAGCATCCGAAGGATGGCCTCCTGCTCTACGGTCCGAACCAGAACCCCTGGTCGGGCGGAACCCTGCGCATCGGTGTCGTCGCCACTCGGCCTGGGCTGGAGCGTTACTCGAGATGCGTCGCGAGGCTCGCGCTGCCGATCCCGCCGAAAAAGGCTGACGACCCGAATCACACCCACTTTCCCGGCTTCGAGGCGGTTTTCGGTGTCGAGTGGCCGTCCACACCCGCCACGTGGATAGAAGTGGATGCGGCAGAGCTGGCCCGTGTGATCCGTATCGAAGACCGTCACCAGGCCATCCACCACGCGGTCTCCTTGTACTCCGAGGCAATCGTCGAGCACCTGCGTCAAGGCAGCGAGTCGGGCATCGACCTCTGGATGGCAGTCGTGCCAGAGGACGTGTACCGCTACTGCCGCCCACAGTCGAAGGTGGAGAAGGACGAGCGTCAGCGCCCCGAAGTGCTGATGAACAAGGAGGCGGCGACCCGGCTGCTGCAAGCGCCTGGTCTCTTCGACGAAGACAACGTAGCAGCCGAGGTCTATCTCTACGAACTCGACTTTCACAACCAGCTCAAGGCGCGACTGCTGGAGCACAAGGTGGCCGTACAGGTTCTGCGCGAAACCACCTTGGCACCGGAGGACTTCATCAAGGCGAACGGCATGCCCCTGCGCGGCCTGCAGGACCCGGCGACGCTCGCGTGGAACCTCGCGACAACCTGCTTCTTCAAGGCAGGAGGCCGCCCGTGGCAACTGGGTATGGCACGCCCTGGCGTGTGCTACGTAGGGATCGTGTTCAAGAAGGACTTTTCGTCACCCGAACCGGGCAACGCCTGTTGCGGAGCCCAGATGTTCCTGGAGTCCGGCGACGGGATCGTGTTCCGCGGCGCGGTCGGTCCGTGGATGACGGAGGCCGACGACGACTTCCACCTACCCCGCGACAAGGCTCGTGCACTGATGCAGCTCGTGGTGGATGCCTACAGGAAGAACCACGGCGGCGAAGCGCCCAAGGAGCTGTTCATCCACGGCAAGACCAGATTCGATGCCGAGGAATGGGAGGGCTTCCGCGAAACCGTCCCTGCCGAGACGAACGTCGTCTGCGTGCGCATCCGGCCCGACTCCAGCCTGAAGCTGTTCCGGCATGGCACGACGAACATCGGTCGCGGTATCGCCTGGGTGCGGTCATCGTGGCGGGCGTACCTCTGGACGAAGGGGTTTGTTCCGCGCCTTCAGACATACGCGGGCCGCGAGGTACCGAATCCGCTCTCGATCGAGATCAGCCGGGGCGAAGCCGACATCGAGCAGGTCATGGCCGACGTGCTGGCCTTGACCAAGCTCAACTACAACACCTGCATATACGGCGACGGCGTGCCAGTCACGCTTCGCTTCGCCGATGCGGTCGGCGAGATCCTGACGGCAGCGCCGCGCAGGAACGAGCTGCCACCGCTGCCGTTTCGCTACTACATCTGATGCACCCCCCGGCAGGGGTCATGCTGAGGTGGGGCCTGCGATTGCGAGGGTCATGGCCAGCCGACCTGCTCTGGAGGAATGAAAGGGCACGCGCGGTGCCCCACGGCGCTCAGAGCAAGCCCAGTTCGGCGAACGAACGCACCTCCGCACCCGCCACCACCAGGTGATCGAGGACCCGCACGTCCACCAGCGCCAGCGCCGTCCTCAGCGTCTGCGTCAGGAACTCGTCGGCACGGCTCGGTTCAGCCGCGCCCGAGGGATGGTTGTGTGCGAGCAGGACAGCGGCGGCATTGCACCCGAGTGCCGCCTTGACCACTTCGCGCGGGTACACCGAGGTCTGCGTCACCGTGCCGCGGAACATCTGCTTCAGCTCGATGATCCGATGCTGCGCATCGACGAACAGCACGCAGAAGACCTCGTGCTCCAGCACACCGATCTCCAGGCGCAGATAGTCCTTCACCGCCTGCGGCGACGACATCGTGGCACCGCGCCGCACCCTCTGTGACAGCACGCGCCGCGCCTGCGACAGCACCTCCTCGGCACGCGCAGGACGGTACTGGCCGTCGACATCGCGCACCAGGAGGGCGTCGGCGGCAACGGCGGAAGAGTTGGAAGACATGGCAGGACTCCGGTCGGTGTCGGGCGGGATTGCCCGAGACCGGAGCACCACGGCGCAGCGCAGCCGTCAGGGTTCGAAGACGGCCGCAGGCCGCAAGCGCTTGCGAGCGAGCGCGCAGACCTTGACGGCGAGAACGGCGTGGTAGCGTGGGTCGACACGGCAAGCCCACCCACGCTCCCCCCATCAACGGCGTCGTCCCACCTGGCCTTTCCACGGCCCGCGGGCCGGCCCGTCAGGCCAGTGGATGCCTACCGCGCCCGTCCGGCGAACTCCCTCGCCTTCGCCTTGGCGGCACGGTGTGACGGCCCATCCAGCTCTGGAAGCTCCAGCGCCTCGTCGCCAGCGGCATACAGGGGCCCGCCGAAGTCGCTGTCGTAGAACTGGCCATCGCGCTCGCCGCCGTCGTGGTACGCCGCCATCGTCGAGCGCGTCAGGTCCGTACCCCGCTCGAGTGCCAGGTACTGCCACGTCCAGGCGCGAAGGGCGTCTCTGGCGTCGATCGCCCGCTCGGCAGCAGTGCGCAGCCAGTGACCGTCCGCCCAGGCGGCGACCTGGTCCTCCGCCCACGCGTCCCCGTTGGCAGCCAAGGCCTCGAGCGCACTCCGCGATCCTTTCTGCGCCGCCGTGCGAAGCCATCGCTCGCGCGACTCATCGCTGGGCGCCACGCGAGCCATCTCCAGCGCATCGACCTCCCCGGTCATCCGGTCGGCCATGGCAATGAACTCCGGGGCGTCGAATGCCTTGCCGTACTCCAGCGCCGCTGCCCGGACGCCGCCCAGCGCGGCGGCCTTCAGGTGCGCCTCGTACTTCCGGTACTGGGGCTCGAGCCGCAGATAGTCGTCGACCCAGCCCCGCTCGATGGCGGTCAGCACCCGCCCCTTCAGCGATTCCTCGTACAGGTAGGGGTTCGGGCGACCGCAGCGGAGCAGCGAGGCCAGCAGGTGGTGCGCCTGCGGATTCGACGCCGCTGCCGCCTGTTCGAGGCTGCTCCGCAGCAGCGGTGAGGCGAGCAACTGACTGCGGGCCGGGCCCGATGCGTCTGGTGTCTCGGCAGGCACCTCGGCATCCGGCTCGTCGTCCCAATCTTCGCTGTCGTCGTCGGCGTCCAGGTCCCCGGAGACATCGATCGACGGCGCCGGCAGCAGCGCGGTTCTCAGCTCCGCCCACGGCACGGCCGCGAGCCCGTGCTCTGCGACGAAGGCCAGGACAGTGGTCGCGAGGGTCGTCGCGACGGGCTGCGGATAGCCCAGTTGCACGGCGCGTCCGACCAGCCCTGGCAAGCCTCCGGTGGGCGCCAATCCAAAGTCGGCGTCGGCCAGCACGGATTCGCTCAGGAACGCGGCCCAAGAGCCGTAGCCGAACGCCGCGGCCAGCAGTTCATGCACGTGGCTGCGCCTCACGGGGCAGCCGGCGCGGGTCTGGAGGGTTTGCTGCGCGAGGTGCGCCAGTTCTTTCAAGGTCATGCGTCTTCCTTCGGTCCACCTCGCCGGATCGGGTCAGGCGCACGCGTTTAAGTCCCCGACGACGAGGCCTTGAAGGGAGATCGATAACGATGAAGGGAGTGCCTGTTTCTACTCGCGTGCAAGTACGGCGGGCGCCTTCGCACGGATTCTAGGCATCCGGCCTCGGCGCTCCAACTGCCCTCCTACGCCGGGACCAGCCTCACCCTTGAAAGCTGTCAGAAAATACGTCATACTTCTGACAACCAAGGATCCGCCGTGTCCAACCTTGCCCACCAAGTTCTCGCGTACGCCGCCTCGCTGCCGGAAGGCGCCAGCCTGTCGGCCAAGGCGCTGCTGCACCTGGGCAGCCGGGCAGCCGTGGACCAGGTTCTGTCGCGCCTAACCCGCAGCGGTGAGCTGCTGCGCGCCGGCCGGGGGGTCTACGTCCTGCCCGTCAAGGGCAAGTTCGGGGCACGCGCGCCCGAAGTGGCCAAGGTGGTCCAGGAGTGGGCCAGCCAGCGAGGCGAGACCGTCGTCGGCAACGGCGCGGCGGCCGCCAACTCGCTGGGACTGACCACCCAGGTGCCGGTGCGGCAGGTGTTCCTGACCTCGGGGCGCAGCCGCAAGCTCAGGCTCGGCTCGCAGACGGTCGAGCTGCAGCATGCCCCGCCCTGGCAACTGCTCTACCCCGGGCAGGCCGCGGGCGAAGCCATCCGGTCGTTGGCCTGGGTCGGCCCCTCGGGGTCGGCAGAGGCACTCGGCAAGCTGAAGCGCAGGCTGCCGGCGCCGGAACTGCAGGCCGTCGCCAATGCACGCGCGCGCCTGCCCACCTGGCTGGCGAGCCAAGTCAGCGCGCTGGTGACCCGTGCCTGACTTCTTCGGCCTGTCGCGCGACGACCAGCGCGAAGCGCTGCTCGTCGCGGCAGAGCGGTCAGGCCGTCCGCTGCACCTCCTCGAGAAGGACGTCTGGGTCGTGTGGGCCCTGAACCATCTCTTCGCCGGGCCGCACGCGGAACACCTCGTCTTCAAGGGCGGGACCTCGCTGTCCAAGGCCTACGGCGTCATCCACCGCTTCTCCGAGGACGTGGACCTCACCTACGACATCCGCGCCATCGCACCCGACCTCGTTGGCAAGTCCGAGTCACCCTGGCCCACGACCCGCAGCCAGGAGAAGAAGTGGAGCAAGGCCATCCGGCAGCGCCTGGCCGAACTCGTCCACGGCAGGCTGGCGCCTGATCTCGCCAAGGCACTTGCTGAGCAAGGGCTGCCGGCAAAGGCCCGCGCAGACGGTGAGCAGATCTTCATCGACTACGAGGCCTTCGGCGAAGGCACGGGCTATGTCCGGCCCTCGGTCCTGCTCGAGTTCGGCGCGCGATCGACGGGCGAGCCCAACGAGCTGCGACCGGTCGCGTGCGACGCCGCGGCGCATCTGCAAGAGCTGAGCTTTCCGCAGGCGACGCCTCAGGTCATGCGCGCCGAGCGCACCTTCTGGGAGAAGGCCACGGCCATCCATGTCTTCTGCGCCCAAGGCCGCTTTCGAGGCGGTGACCGCTATGCGCGCCACTGGCACGACGTGACGCGGCTCGACGCTGCCGGCTTCGCCGACAGCGCCGCGAAGGACCGCGCGCTGGCGCTCGCCGTCGCAGAGCACAAGAGCTTCTTCTTCGCCGAATCGATGCCAGGCGGTACGCCCATCGACTACCGCGCAGCGGTCACCGGCGCACTGGATCTGGCACCCAGCGGCGACGCGCGGAAGACGCTGGCCGAGGACTACCAGCGCATGGTCGAGGACGGCCTACTCTTGGACGACGCCGAACCCTTCGACGTCCTGCTGCAGCGTTGCCAGGCGCTTGCGCTCAAGGTGAACGCGGCGGCGCTGGGGGCTGCATGACGCTCTGCCCACGCAACAAAGAACGCGTGCCGACGACCGCTTGTAGGATGGCGACAACAGATTGCCGCCCAGCGCCATCGCCTGGGTTCGCAGCGGAAAAATGTGGGGGTATGCGTGGGGGTACCGACCAGAATGCAAGAAATAAACTTCAATGAAAACAGTACCTTAGGAATGCTTTGAAACTCGCCACCTGGAAGGTCAGCAAGAAGATGGCCCGCTGGGGCAACAACTGGTTCGGGATCGCCGCCTACCACTCCGAGACCCCGTACTTCAACCAGCGCTACCAGGTCTTGCTCCAGAACCAGCTGGTGCGCTCCGGCGTGCTGGCCGGCTCGATCGCTCCGGTGCCGCCGCTCAGGCGGCCGTCATCACCGGCCGCAGCAGCCCCGAACCCCGCCGCGGCATCGGTTGCGCCCGCTTCCCAGTCCGTCGGCCTGACCAACCAGGATCGTGGAGAACCCAATGGCGGCCCGGTTCGCGTGCGCATCACCGCACCGCAAAGCTGAGTGCTTTTGCAATCCGCTCCGATCACCGATCCAATCGAACCATCAACCCTCACAAACACACAGGCATTGAACATGAGCGATCGCGACTTCATCCGACTCAGCACCGATGTGACCGGCTCCATCCCGGTGAAGGTACAAATCCTGGAGGGGACCGATGCTCTGTCGGACCCCACCATCGTGATCGAGAACGACAGCCCCGGCTCTGCCAAACGCGGCACGATTCTCACCCAGTACCCATTGAGCGTCATGCGTGAGGCGGCGAAGGCCAACATGGAGCTCCCCCTGACGGAGAAAGCAGGTGGCTTCGCCACCGAGAAGGTCATTGGCCAACTGGCGATGCGCGGCGTCATGACCTGCATCGAGTTCGCGTTGGACCAGAAGATCAAGAGCCTGCGTTTGCAGCTGGGTAAGCCCGAGACGCCTGTCGTCGTGTTGAAGATCAACGGCGGCGTGATCAACGAGACCCTTTCGACAAAGCCCGTTCGGGTCATCGTTCTGGACGAGGACACCGAGGGGGCTGACGAAGACAGGATCGCAGAGGTCCAAGGCGAGGAGGTCTACGTCCACGACATCGAGATCGCGGAACCGCGTTATCTCGGTATGCGCCAGATCAAGGAGATCGTGAGGGACGTCGACGATTTCCAGGCGACTTCGACAAACCAACCCAGCGAGCGTTGAGCATGGATCACATCGAACAACCCTCCCGATTCAACCTCGCACCTGTCCACGAGCAGTTCAGGGCGCTCTTCTTCTGGCCAGCGTTCTCGCCAGCCCAGGCCATGAGCAACGAGTGGGTGCTCGAGCGCGTCGCGTTGCTCGACAGCGGAACCCCGGAGGCCACCGCGGCGCGCGCGCGCCTCGAGGAGTTCACTGCGATGACGCTCGATGATCGAGAGGTTGCCCTCGAAAGCGTCATGCAGATCATGGCCGCCGATGACCCCATGCACCCGAACAACGTGCTGTGCACGCTCATGCTCAACGGTGCGCCGATCTACGGCCGCTGCGATGACCTCCTGGCTGTGGCCGCGGCGCTCGCCGGCAGAGCAGGGGAGGTCCAGGCCTACAAGGCCGAGGTGCCCGTGCGCGTCGACCTCTCTCACATCCTGACCACGAACCTTGGGTACCAATGATGGCTGAAACCCCTGCCTTCAATCAGCCTCTTTTTGGTGGCGACGAACTCGTCGAGGTGCTGATAGGCCACGCCGAGTCGCACGGCTCTTTCGGCGAGCCCGATCATGAGGTAGGTGACCTGCAGGACATGCTGCGCGTCGCATGGGCTTTGATGACGCCCGAGCAGCGTCGAGAAATGATCTGCCACAGCGATGTGTCCAACGTCGTCGAATCATCGACCGGAGATCCGTTGGCGACCACAATGGAGGAGGTCTACGAGGACGAGTGGGAAGCCGCATGCGAGTTCTACGGACTGGACACCTCGTTCCAGTACAGCGACAAGCAGCAGCTGGAGATCATCAACCACTACCGGCTGCGGCCTATTGAGGAAGAGCAGGGAGATGACGACGCACCAAGAGGGTAATTCGACTCCGAAGCTCCCTGTTCGGCGTTGCCAGCGGCGATGACGCTACCATCCCCCCCATGCCAAACCTCGCCCAAGCCCTCAAGCAGGAAATCGCCCGCATCGCTCGCAAAGAGGTGAAGGGCGACGTCACTGCTCTGCGCAAGGCCACAGCTGGCTATCGATCCGAGATCGCCGCCCTGAAGCGGCAGGTGAAGGAGCTCGGTGTCCAGTTGCGTGCCGCGCAGCGCACGGTTTCGAGGTCGCTACCTGTCGAGGCGATCGTCGAACCGAAAGCGCGCCCCGGTCGCAAGCGCACTTTCAACGCTGAGCGGCTGAAGGCCAAGCGCCTGGAACTTGGCCTCAGCCAGGCGCAGATGGCCCAACTGCTCGGCATTTCATCTCTCAGCCAGTGGAAATGGGAATCCGGCCAGGTGACTCCGCGCGCCGGCAAGCTTGCTCGCTACTTCGAGGTGATGAGCATGGGCAAGCGGGAAGCGATGCGGTCCCTGTCGGCCGAACCGTGAGCGAGGGACGTTATGAGCAAAGAAGCGTGGCGGTGGTTTTTCTTCATCCTGGGCGCTGTGCTCGTCTACTTCATCCAGCAGGCCTTCTGGCCATGAAAGTCGCAGAGTCAATCTTCCCCCGAGCAAGGTTCCGCAGGTAGTGCAGATCTTCGTCCTCGCTTCATGCTTTTCCTCGACACTGAGTTCGTTCAGATCAAGTCCGGCCACGCACTGTTGAGCTTGGCACTTGTGAGCGATGAATGCGAGTTCTACGCAGAAGTCCAGCATGGTGGCCGGCTTACCGCTGCGAAGCGAAGCAGCTTTCACAGAGAGCACGTCCTGCCGCAACTTTCAATGGTCTCTGACGCCATCCTCGGCGACGAGAGCGAGATCGCTCTCTGTGCCCATGATTGGCTCAAGGGCTTGCGTTGTGATCCCATCGAGGTCGCATACGACTACAGCGTTGACTTCACGCTCCTGGAGGGCGTGCTGTCGCTCATCGAGGTGCACTCACCGACGCTGGTTCCCGTTCACGTCGGTTATCTGCTCGAAGACGTAGCGGGAGAAGCTGCCGCTGCGTCTACATGGACCGCACTCAAGTTCAGCCGAGGCCTGGCTCGGCATCATGCGCTGGCCGATGCGCTCGCCCTGAAGGCGCGTTTCGAGGCGGCGCACAGATCGACGGCGTGAGGCGCAAGTCCAGCTGGTTTACGCGCAAACGATCGTCTCTTCTTAGGCCGATCCTTCGGCGGGGGCAAGCTCCAGCACCCGCTTCACGAAGGCGTCCGCGGCGAAAGCCGGCCTGCCATTGCTCATGACGATGGGTTGCGTTGCGGCAGCCTGGAACACCGGTTCGCTGATCAGGACGGCCCCATCCTCGGAGGGGGGCGTGGCCCACCCCGGAAGTGGGGTCTCCTCGTTTTCAGTGCAATAAGTGACGGTACGCAAAGCTAGCACTGGCG
>VFQM010003163.1_pt1 | contig 10960 bp, 8 predicted proteins | sample 3512391 | NCBI WGS metagenome assembly VFQM01 (sample SAMN10412369, study PRJNA504923) | tailings metagenome | isolation source: Replicate 1 from Balatoc abandoned mine | place: Philippines
GGGAACAGGTCGGCGGGCGCCAGACACTCGGCCCACGCCGAGAGCCAGGCGGCCAGGTGAGGCTCGGCCACCGTGCGCACGCGCCTGGCGCCTCGCAGCGCCTGACCCAGCGGCTGGGCGTCGGCGTGCCAGCGCAGCGCGCCGAGTTCGCCCATGCGCTGCCCCACCCAGTGCCAGCGGTACGCGTTCCAGGGCCAGGCCTGGTGGAAATCGGCCACGGCGATGCCGACCACCACCGTCTCGGGTGAGAGGTCGGTGGGCAGCGCGCCCAGCGCCCAGGGGTGCACCAGCCACACGTCGCGCCCAGCCACGGCCGCGCCATCGGGCGATGCCCAGGCTGGCTGGTCTGGTGGGGCGGCCAGCAGCGCGGGTTCTTCGGCCGCCTCGGTGCTTGCCCCGGCGGCGGCTTGAGGGGGGCGTGCCGAGGGATCGCGCGCCAGTTGGTCAAGCGCTTCATAGGTGGTGTCGATCACCGTGCCAGGGCTGTGCCAGGGCGCGGGCGCGAACTTGGCCACGTTCTCGGCGTTGAACAGATAGGGCTTGTGGCTGCCGGTGCCCGCCACCCATTGCCAGCTCAGGTGGTTACTGGCGAGGTCACCGTCGAGCAGGTGGCCGTAAAGCCAGTCGGCCCCGGCGCGCCAGTGCACCTTGCGCACATGCACCACATAGCTGGCCAGCCACATGCGCGCGTGGTTGTGCAGCCAGCCGGTGGCGTACAGCTCGCGCACGGCCTGGTCGATGGCGGGCACGCCCGTGCGCCCTTGGCGAATGTCGCCCGGCAGCTCGCGGGCGTAGGCCTCGTCGGGCAAAGGGTCCGGGTGCAGCGATTGCAGGATGCCATCGCCCCGGTGCTGCCACACGTGGCGGAAATAGGCCCGCCATCCCAGCTCGAACACCAGCTTGTGCTGCGCGGGCAGCGGGTGCCCAGCCACCACGCCTTGCAGCACCTCACGCAAATCGACCAGGCCGTGGGTGAGGTAGGGCGACAGGCGGGTCACGGCGCCATCGAGGGCGTTGCGGGTGCGCGCGTAGTCGGCAGGGCGGATGGCGCCAATGCGGCGCAGGGCCTCGGCGCGGGTGGGGGGAAAGTGGTCGAGCGGGGGCATGCGTGGTGACGGGCTTGTCTGCCGGCCTCAGCCCAGGCCCAGTAGCTTGGCGAGGTTCCGCTCGTCGTCGGGTGAGCCCAGCATCAGGTGTTCTTCCAGTTCGCGCAGGTGCTGGTCCATGAGTTGCACCGCGCCCTCGGCGTCGCCGCGGGCGATGCAGTCCACGATGCGTTCGTGCTCGTCGTGTTCGCAGGATGCGTTGCCCGGTGGCTGGTGCACGGCCACGATGAGCGAGCAGCGCGAGACGATTTCTTGCAGGTAGCGCTGCAGGATGGGGTTGCCCGAGAGTTCGGCCAGGCGCAGGTGGTAGGCACTGGCCAGGCGCGCCCAGGCGGGCTGGTCGAAACGGTGCATGGCCTCGTGCTCGGCGCGCAATTGCTCGCGCAGGCCCTTGAGGTCGCGGGCGGTGGCGCGCTCGGCCACCAGGCGCACGATGGCGGCTTCCAGCGCGCGCCGCGCCTCGAAGATCTGGCGCGTTTCTTCGCGCGTGGGCACGGCCACGATGGCGCCCCGGTTGGGCCGCAGTTGCACGATGTGGTCGTGCGCGAGCTTCTGCAGCACCTTGCGCACCACCGAGCGGCTCACGCCGAACAGCTCGCACAGCGGCGCCTCGGGCAGCTTGGTGCCGGGCATGAGGCGCTGGCCCATCACGCTGTCGAACACCGCGCGGTAAAGGCGGGTTTCGACGTCGGCGCTGTCGTCGGTCGACGGGCTGTTCACCGGCGGCGCGGCGCTGGGCTGGCGCCGGGGCGGCGTGGCGCGCGCGGGGCGTTTGGCGCGGGTGGTGGGGCGGGGGTCAGGCGATTTGGGCATGCAGGCGGCGGGCGAGTCCGATCAGGGCCAGGTCGCTGCCGGCGGGGCCCAGCAACGACAAGCCCAAAGTATCGCCGCCCGCCGTGCGCACCGGCAGGCTCACCTGCGGCAGACCGCTGAGGCCGGCGATGCAGGTAATGGCCATGGTGCGCAGGCGGATGGCGTCCACGCTGGCGGGGTCGGCGTCGCGAAGGGGCGCCAGGCTGGCGGCCGAGGGCAGCAGGATCAGGCCGTTGTCGCCCAGCAGGCCGCGCACGTGCTCGCTGATGCGGCCCTGGGCGGCGCGCGCGGTGGCGGCGGCCTCGGCCGTGACCTGGCTGGCGGCCTGCCAGCGCGCGGCGATGGCGGGGGCGAAGACGGGCAGGGCCTGGGTGATCCATGGTCCGTGCACCTGCCAGCCCTCGAAGGCGCCCGCGGTGGCGTAGGTCTGGCGCCAGGCGCCCAGGCCTTCGTCGCCGGCAATGGTCAGGTCTTGCGGGGGGGCACCGAGCAGGGCGGCCAGGGCGTCGCGTGCGCGCGCCAGGGGCTCGGCGAACAGCTCATCGGCCAGGGCCCAGGCGTCCAGCGGCAGCAGCAGCCGGGTGGCGCGCCAGCGGCTGGCGGGCAGCAGCACCTGGCCCACGCGCTCAAACACGGCGCCATCGCTGGTCAGCCAGGTGGGGGTGTCGAAGCGGGGGTGCAGGGGCACCAGGCCCTCGCCGCTGAGCAGGCCGTGGGTGGTGCGCAGGCCCCACAGGCCGCAGTAGCTGGCGGGCACGCGGGTGGAGCCACCTGTGTCGGTGCCCAGGGCAAAGTCCACCAGGCCAGCGGCCACGGCCGCCGCCGAGCCGCTGGACGAGCCGCCGGTGACGCGACCGGGGTAGCGGCTGTTCAGGGGCGTGCCGTAGTGGGCGTTGTCGCCGTGCAGGCTGTAGGCCAGTTCGTCGGTGATGACCTTGCCCATGAGGGTGGCGCCCGCTTGCAGCAACTGGGCGACCACCGGGCTGTGCGCGGTGGGCACGGGGTGGGTGGCCAGCCAGGTGGGGTTGCCGGCGCCGGTGGGGTTGCCGGCCACGTCGAACAGGTCTTTGGCGGCGAAGCGCAGGCCGGCCAGCGGCCCGCCGGGCTGGCCGGCCAGGGTGAAGCGGCCGTGCGGCACCCAGGCGCCAACGGTGTCGGTGATGGGGAATGGTTGGCAGACGGGTTCGGTGAGGGGCAGGTGGGCGTTCATGCGGTGATCTCGGGGCGTTGGGTGGCGAGTTGGTCCATGTGCTGGCAGATGGCGCCGGGGGTGGTGAACCACACCTCGCCGCTGTCGCGCGCGGCCACCAGGTGCTGCAGCGCGCGGCGCAGGTGGCGCAGGCGGTAGGGCTGGCCCACCAGGTAGGGGTGCAGGGCGATGCCCATCACCAGGGGCTGCTGGCGCGACTGTTCCCGCATCTCGTCAAAGTGGTCCACGATCATTTGCGCGAAGTCTTTGCCGTCGAGCTGCCGGCCCACGATCATGGGAATGTCGTTGAGCTCTTGCGGGTAGGGACTGGCCCACAGGCCCTGGCCGTCGCGCGTGGCCAGGCGGGTGGGCTGGTCGTCGTGGCACCAGTTCAGGGTGTAGCGGTAGCCGGTTTCGGTCAGCAGGTCGGGCGTGAGTCGGCTCTCGCTGATCCAGGGCGAGAGCCAGCCCGTGGGCTCGCGGCCGCTGTGCTGGCGCACGCGATCGCGGCAGAGTTGCAGCAGCTCGCGCTCGCTGGCCTCGTCGAGCACGCCCTGGCGCTCGGCGTTGCTGTGGCCGTGGCCCACGATTTCGTCGCCCCGGGCCACGCAGGCGGCCACGAGTTCGGGGCAGTGGTCGTAGAGGGCGGTGTTCACCAGCGCGGCCGAGGGCAGGCCGAGTTGGTCGAACAGCTCAAGGCAGCGCCAGGCGCCCACGCGGTTGCCGTACTCGCGCCAGGCGTGGTTGAGCACGTCGGGCTGCGGCGAGGCGGGACCGATCATGGCGCCCAGGCCTTCACCAAAGGCAAAGTGCTCCAGGTTGAGCGCCAGGTAGACGGCCAGCCGCGCGCCATTGGGCCACTCGTAGTGCGGCCGGCGGGTGATGGGGCGGTAGGCAAAGCGCCCGTGGTCGGGCAGCAGGCCGGTGTAGAGCGCGGGCATGGGCTGTCCTTACAGGGTGGCGAGGCCGGCGCGCGCCAGCAGCCACTCGGCGCTGTCGTTCCACACGTCCATCTGGGTGATCTGGCCGTGGCGCACCACGTAGCGGTCGACGTAGCGGTTGCCCTCGAAGGGCGTGCCGTCGGGCCACTCGCCGTAGAGGGTGCCCAGGCTGTAGACCACGGTGTGCTCGGGGGTGCCGCCCGCCACGGTTTCGGTGGCGTCGATGCGCTTCTTCACCCAGCGGTAGCGCGTGGCGTTGAAGGCGGCGCACTCTGCTGGTGCGCTCATGGCGCGCCCGCCGGTGAAGCGAATGCGCAGGTCAGGCGCGACATAGCGGCTGGCGGCGGCGGGGTCGGGAATCATGAGCAGGCGCAGGTAGTCGTCCACGATCTGGGCGGGGCTCATGTGGGGGCTCGACATGGTGATTTCCTTCTTGGGTTCCCCGCTTTGGTGCCCGATGCACCAGGCGGGCACGCCCTGGGCGTGTGTTTGGTGTGTTCGCAAAAGACATGCCAACTTGTCAACAATCTTAATATCTGTGTGTTGCCAATAAAGTGGCCATCGTGGCGACACTGGCACGCCACTTGCAAGGCAGAACGGGAGCGCGGGCCCACCCGCCCCTTTTCCCAACTCAGGAGTTCTGCCATGACCCGTTCCCCGTTTTCTCTTGGCCGTCGCCACCTCTTGGCCGCTGGCCTGGCCCTGGCCGCTGCCACCCCCGCGCTGGCCAACGAACCCATCAAGATCGGCCTGGTCACCGCGCTGTCGGGGCAGTCGGCCCTGGCCGGCGAGGCCATCACGCGCGGCATGCAAGTGGCCATTGACGAGATCAACGCCAAGGGCGGCCTGCTGGGCGGGCGCAAGCTGGAGCTGGTGCGCCGCGACGACGAGGCCAACCCCGCCAAGGGCGTGGTGGCCGCGCGTGAGCTGGTCTACCGCGAGAAGGTCGCCGTGGTCTTCGGCGGCCTGGACACGCCGGTGTCCATGGCCATCGTGCCGTTGATGAACCAGGAAAAGGTGCCTTTCATGGGGCCGTGGGCCGCGGGCACCGGCATCACCCAGAACGGCGCCAAGCCGAACTTTGCGTTCCGCGTGTCGGCCGTGGACGAGATCGTGGACGTGGGCATGCTGGCCTACGCCCAGAAGGCCTTCAAGACCGCCAAGCCCGGCCTGATCCTGGTGAACAACCCCTGGGGCGAGAGCAACGAGAAGGGCCTGAAGGCGGCCATGGCGGCCAAGGGCGTCACCCCGGCCGGCGTGGAAAAGTTCGAGGCCAACGACGTGGACATGGTGCCCCAGCTCTCGCGCCTGAAGGCCGCGGGCGCCGACACGCTGTTCATGGTGGGCAACGTCGGCCCCTCGGCCCAGGTGGTGAAGTCGCTGGAGCGCATGGGCTGGAAGGTGCCCATCGTGTCGCACTGGGGCCCGGCCGGTGGCCGCTTCACCGAGCTGGCCGGCGCCATGGCCAAAGACGTGCACTTCGTGCAGACCTACAGCTTCTTCGGCAAGCAGTCGCCGGTGGGAGAGCGCGTGATCAAGGCCATGGTGGCCAAGTACCCCAACGTGAAGGGCCCGGGCGACATCTCCCCGGCCGTGGGCGTGGCCAACGCCTATGACGCCATGCACCTCACCGCGCTGGCCATTCAGGCCGCCGGTTCCACCAAGGGCGACGACATCCGCCAGGGCTTCTACAAGATCGACAAGTTCGAGGGCCTCATCAAGACCTACACCAAGCCCTTCACGCCCGAGGTGCACGACGCCGTGCAGGCCAACGACTACGTGTGGGCGCAGTTCATCGACAACCGCATCGTGCCCGTGGGCCTGAACTGAGGCCCTGTGGCCCTGCGGCCTGCACCCCTGCGCCAGCCCGGGCCTTGCGGCCCCGGGGCTGGCCGCCTTTCCCCTTGAAAAGGACGAACCATGTTGGTTTTATCCGCGCTGGTCAGCGGCCTTGGCCTGGGCAGCATGTACGGGCTGATGGCCCTGGGCTTTTACGTGACCTATGCCGTCAGCGGCACGGTCAACTTCGCCCAGGGCAGCTCCATGATGCTCGGCGCCGTGCTCACCTACACCTTCGCCCAGACCCTGGGCTGGCCCGGCTACGCGGCCGTGCTGCTGGCCCTGGCCCTGTGCGCCTGCTACGGCCTGCTGGTGGAGTGGCTGGCGGTGCGCCCCTTTGTGAACCGCGGCTCTGATGCCTGGCTCATGGCCACGGTGGCGCTGGGCATCGTGCTGGACAACCTGGTGATGGCCACCTACGGCAAAGAGCCGCGCAGCCTGCCGTCGCCGCTGGCGCAGGCGCCGCTGGAAGTGGGCGGGCTTGGCCTGGGGGTGTACCCGCTGCAGCTCGTCATTCCGGTGGTGGGCCTGGTGCTGGCGGCGCTGCTGCACTACCTGTCGCGCCGCACGCGCTGGGGCACGGCCATGCTGGCCGTGGTGCAGAACCGCGCCGCCGCGCGCCTGATGGGCATTCCCATCCGGCGTGCCGTGGGCCTGGCGTTTGCGCTCTCGGCCCTGTTCGCGGGCATCGCGGGCGTGCTGATCGCGCCGCTGATGAACGTGCACTCCGACATGGGCACGCTGTTTGGCCTGAAGGCCTTTGCCGTGGCCATTCTGGGCGGCATCACCAGCGCCTGGGGCGTGATGATCGCCGGCCTCATTTTTGGTCTGGTGGAGGCCACCATCACCGCCACGCTGGGCTCGGGCTATACGCAGATCGTGACCTTCGCGCTGGTGATCGCGGCGCTGGCCTGGCGGCCCAACGGTCTCTTCGGCCGCGCGGAGGTGAAGAAGGTATGAGCCCCTTGACTGTTTCTCATCGCCCCGCCGCTGTGCTGGGCCTGGGCACCCCGCTGCAGATCGGGGCCATGGTGGCCGTGCTGGCACTGGGCGCCATCCTGGCCCTCACGCTCAATGGCTACTGGGTGTTCGTGCTGGCCAACGTGGCCCTGCTGGCCCTGGTGGGCGCGGGCCTGAACGTGCTGATCGGGCTGACCGGCCAGATGTCGTTTGGCCACGTGGGCTTCTATGCGATGGGCGCCTACACCGTGGCCATCCTCACCACCAAGCTGGGCCTGAGCTTCTGGCTGGCCTGGCCGCTGGCCGCCCTGGTTGGCGCGGCCGCCGGGGCGCTGCTGGCCCTGCCCGCGCTGCGGGTGAAGGGGCCGTACCTGGCCATGATCACCATCGCCTTCGGCTTCATCGTCGAGCACAGCCTGGTGGAGGCGGGCGCGCTCACGGGTGGGCAGAACGGCATCATGGGCATTGCCGGCCCGGCCCTGGGCGGGGTGGCGCAAGGCGAGCGGGCCATGGCCTTGCTGGCCATCGGCGCGGCTGGCCTGGCCCTGGCGGCCTATGCCTGGCTGGCGCGCGGCACCTGGGGCGCGGCCATGCGCGCCGTGCGCGACGCCGAGACCGCGTCCGAGTCGATCGGCCTGAACCCGCTGGCCATCAAGACCGTGGCCTTTGCCTTGTCGGCGCTGTGCGCGGCCGCGGCCGGCGCGGTGTTCGCGCCGCTGTCGGGCTTCGTCACGCCGCACACCTTCGGTTTTGTGCAATCGATTCTGTTCGTGCTGGTGGTGGTGCTGGGGGGGGCCGGCTCGGTGGCGGGGCCGCTGGTGGGCGCGGTGATCGTGGGCCTGCTGCCCGAGCTGCTGGCCGGCATGGAGGAATACCGCCTGCTCTTCTTCGGCGTGTTGCTGCTGGTGGTGCTGTGGGCCGCGCCCGATGGCGTGGCCGGCTTGGTGCGGCGCCTGAAAACCGCGCTGCGCTCGCGCCTGGCACCCGCCGCACCGGCACCGACCACGGCCGATGCGGGCACCGCCGTCGGCCTGCCCCGGCGCGCGCGCCTGCCCCTGGCCGCCCAGGGCCTGACCATGCAGTTCGGTGGCGTGCGCGCCGTGGCCGACCTGCACTTCAGCGCGCCCGCTGCCGCCGTCACCAGCCTGATCGGCCCCAACGGCGCGGGCAAGTCCACCGCGCTCAACATGCTGGGCGGCTTCTACCAGCCCACGGCCGGTGGCTTCACGCTGGGCGGTGATCGACTGACTGGCCTGAGCGCCCTGCACATCGCACGGCGTGGCGTGGCCCGCAGCTACCAGACCTCGCAACTTTTTGGCAGCCTCAGCGTGCAAGACAACGTGGTGCTGGCCATGCACCGGGGCCGCCTGGGCCCGCTGCTGGGCGCGGCCCGGCGCCACGCCGCCGAGCACACCGCCCTGGCCCGCGAGCTGCTGGCCTGGTGCGGCTACACCGGGCACCCGGATACGCCCGCCGCCGATCTGCCGCACGTGGACCGGCGCCTGGTGGAGATCGCGCGTGGCCTGGCCAGCGACCCCGAGGCCCTGCTGCTGGACGAACCCGCCGCCGGCCTCTCGCGCGAAGACAAAGAGCGCCTGGGCGCGTTGCTGCGCCGCATTGCCGATGCGGGCGTGACAGTGCTGCTGGTGGAGCACGACATGGCCCTGGTGATGGGCATCAGCGACCAGGTGGTGGTGCTGGACGCTGGCGTGCGCCTGGCCGTGGGCACGCCCGCCCAGGTGCAGGCCGACCCGGCCGTGCAGCAGGCCTACCTGGGCGAGTCGCTGCAGGGCGAGGCCGGGCCGCGCACCAGCGAAGCCAGCGACATCAGCGACAACAGCGCCCGCCCCGAGATGCTGGGCGTGGGCGCGCTGGTGGCCGGTTACGGTGCCGAGCCGGTGCTGCACGGCATTGACCTGCAGGTGCGCCAGGGCGAGGCCGTGGCCCTGCTGGGCGCCAACGGCGCGGGCAAGTCCACCCTCATGAAGGCGCTGGCTGGCTTGCACCGGCCGGTGCAAGGTGGCATTCACCTGGAGGGCACCGAGCTCAAGAATCTGGGGGCCGAGCAGGTGGTGGCGCGCGGCCTGGTGCTGGTGCCCGAGGGGCGCCAGGTGTTCCCCGAACTGAGCGTGCTGGACAACATCCGCCTGGGCGCTTTCCTGCACCCGGCCGATCGCGATGCCCGGGTGGAGGCGCAGTTGCAGCGCTTCCCGCGCCTGCGCGAGCGCCTGCACCAGCGCGCGGGGCTCTTGTCTGGCGGCGAGCAGCAGATGCTGGCCATCGCCCGCGCGCTGATGTCGCGCCCGCGCATCTTGTTGCTGGACGAGCCTTCGCTCGGCCTGGCGCCCAAGGTGATCGCCGAGCTGTTCGCCGCACTCGACCAATTGCGCCGGGAGGGCATGACGCTGCTGCTGGTGGACCAGATGGCCGGCCTGGCCCTGGCCCTGGCGGACCGCGCTTACGTGATCGAGGGCGGGCACATCGTGGCCCAGGGCACGGCGGCGCAGATCGCGGCCGACGGGGCGCTGGCCCAGGCCTACCTGGGCGAGCAGGTGGCACCGGCCGTGGCGTAAGGGCCCTTGCCGTTCACTGGCCTTCCCCAGTGCCGCCAATGCTTGAATCAATCGGTTCAAACGGGCGGGCTGGGGAATTTTTTTTCCATTCTGGTGCGGGGCGTCCGGTGGCGGCACTTCTTTGGGGACGGCGCAAGGCGGTTCGCACCAGACCTGACCCCGGACAAGCGCCTAAGGCGTGGCACGGTCTTTGCACTGAGGGTGGCATGACGGCCCAAGACACTCCCTCTGGTTCCACGATCGAACTGGTCGCGCTCACCAAGCACTATGGCGGTGGCAGCCCGGCGGTGGACAGCATCAACCTGCGCATCGAGCGCGGCAGCTACTGCTGCCTGCTGGGCCCCTCGGGCTGCGGCAAGAGCACCACGCTGCGCATGATTGCGGGGCACGAGTCGGCCACCAGCGGTGACATCTTGCTGGACAACCGCAACATCACCGACCTGCCGGCAGCAGAGCGTGGCACGGCCATGATGTTCCAGAGCTTCGCGCTGTTTCCCCACCTCAGCGCGCTGGACAACGTGGCCTTCAGCCTGAAGATGAAAGGCGTGGACAAGGCGCAGCGCCAGGCCCGCGCGGCCGAGCTGCTGGAGCGCGTGGCCATGGGGCACCTGGCGCAGCGCAAGCCGGCCGAGCTCTCGGGCGGCCAGCAGCAGCGCGTGGCCCTGGCGCGTGCCCTCATCACCCAGCCTCGGGTGCTGCTGCTGGATGAGCCGCTGTCGGCGCTTGATCCCTTCCTGCGCATCCAGATGCGGGCCGAGCTGCGCCGCTGGCAGAAAAAGCTGGGCCTGACCTTCGTGCACGTGACGCACTCGCAAGAAGAGGCCATGGCCCTGGCCGACACCATGGTGGTGATGAACCACGGCCTGATCGAGCAGGTGGGCTCGCCCCACGCGGTCTACAACCTCCCGGTCAGCGAGTTCGTGGCCCGTTTCATGGGCGGCCACAACGTGCTGCAGACGCCCGCCGGCAAGGTGGGCGTGCGCACCGACCAGATCCAGGTGCTGCCCCTGGCCCGGGCGCAGGCCGAGGCCGCCACCAACCGCCGCGCCGTGGTGTCCGACGTGGAGTACCAGGGCACCTATGTGCTGCTGGGCCTGCACAGCGCCGGCGCGCCCGTGTCCGCCCACACCACGGCCGAGATCTCAGTGATGGTGCCCGAGGCCAGCTTCGCCGCCCAGCCCTTCGCGGTGGGCGACGAGGTGCAACTGGCCTGGGCGCCCGAGGCCGCGCACCCCTTGGCCGCCTGAGCCCGCCTTCCTGTTTTCACGACCCCTGTTTCCACCCCACCACGCAAGAGGACTTCACCATGTCAGACCAGGCTTCCCACGACACCGACGCCGCCAGCGGTCACGTTCAGCGCCGCACCCTGCTCAAGGGAACGGCCGGCATTCTGGCGGCGGGCATGTTTCCGGCCGTTCACGCGCAGGAAAAGATCGTGCTGCGCTACCTGGGCACCGCGGTGAACCAGGACAAGGCCATCGCCGAGAAGTTCAAGGCCGACACCGGCATCGAGATCCAGTACGTGGCCGTCACCACCGA
>VFQM010003166.1_pt1 | contig 10949 bp, 11 predicted proteins | sample 3512391 | NCBI WGS metagenome assembly VFQM01 (sample SAMN10412369, study PRJNA504923) | tailings metagenome | isolation source: Replicate 1 from Balatoc abandoned mine | place: Philippines
CGGTACCTCCTGAGCTTGCAACCCAATTTCAATTCCAGTGAGGTGCGATTGAAGGCGACTTTCAAGTCTTCCTCCCAACTCCAAAAAGACTAATTTCAATTCCAGTGAGGTGCGATTGAAGGTCCAGTCGACAAACTGGATCCACAGCGCTTTGAGTTATTTCAATTCCAGTGAGGTGCGATTGAAGTGAGATAAATTAATGAAATATCCTCCCCTGCAATCTGGCCCCTCGCTAAAATGACCCAAAGGGGTCATTTCTTAACGCTCGGTCCTAATTCCAGTAAGGTGCGATTGAAGGGGGTGGATGCATTAGGCGATACGGTGACGGATAGCCTATTTCAATTCCAGTGAGGTGCGATTGAAGGAGACACGGAGCTGAAGCTCCTCCTGTCTGAGGCAGATTTCAATTCCAGTGAGGTGCGATTGAAGGTTGACGAGGGGGATTCGATCCACGTAGGGATCATCCTATTTCAATTCCAGTGAGGTGCGATTGAAGGTATCTATCCTGCATCCAGGTGTCAGGCATCTGAATGATTTCAATTCCAGTGAGGTGCGATTGAAGGATCGTCTCCACCTCGGAGATGAAGCAGGCCTTTGAGATTTCAATTCCAGTGAGGTGCGATTGAAGGCTTCGGTCTCCCGATAACTATCGGGATCCCTCGCTGATTTCAATTCCAGTGAGGTGCGATTGAAGGCCGTTTCCTTTTGCCCTCAGTCGCTCGGGCTACCGGGATTTCAATTCCAGTGAGGTGCGATTGAAGGACTGGATCAAGCTCTGGCCTGATGTACCGGGCGAAAATTTCAATTCCAGTGAGGTGCGATTGAAGGTCTGAGGGGATCGGTAAGGAATGTCAGACCAAACACGATTTCAATTCCAGTGAGGTGCGATTGAAGGCATCGCCCATAGTGATCCCGCTCATCGCCTTCGAAGAATTTCAATTCCAGTGAGGTGCGATTGAAGGAAGTAGGCTCGCTGATTTTCCCGCATTTCCTCCACGATTTCAATTCCAGTGAGGTGCGATTGAAGGGAACGATTTTTGTACTGGCTAATATTTTGTCCAATTATTTCAATTCCAGTGAGGTGCGATTGAAGGGGGGCTTTGACACCAACTTCTATAGAACCAAGCGAATTTCAATTCCAGTGAGGTGCGATTGAAGGACCCTTAGAAATGCGCTCGATATGCCCGGTTCACTGGGATTTCAATTCCAGTGAGGTGCGATTGAAGGTCACTGTACCCGATCAAGGCGGCTGCCTCTCTCTGAAATTTCAATTCCAGTGAGGTGCGATTGAAGGCCTTCAGGGGGGCAGGGGGGTAGAGGGGTAAAAAGATTTCAATTCCAGTGAGGTGCGATTGAAGGTGTCGGTAGCTGGTGATACTGCCATTGTTGACTAGTATTTCAATTCCAGTGAGGTGCGATTGAAGGAGCATTGTAAATCTTGCACCCATTTGGCAATCGCTCTATTTCAATTCCAGTGAGGTGCGATTGAAGGTAGGATTAAGTCAAACTCAATCATTCGGGATTCACAATTTCAATTCCAGTGAGGTGCGATTGAAGGCCGGAGCAAGCTCCTGTCGATTGATCCGCAAACCGTTATTTCAATTCCAGTGAGGTGCGATTGAAGGGAAAAGACCGCCTTTTGTGATGTTCAGGCTTTTTTCATTTCAATTCCAGTGAGGTGCGATTGAAGGCTTAACGGGCCAAGGAAAGCCAAAGAGATATTCCGGATTTCAATTCCAGTGAGGTGCGATTGAAGGCCAGTAGGAGAAACTCAAGGATTTGAAGATAGCTATATTTCAATTCCAGTGAGGTGCGATTGAAGGTATCAGAAACGGGTTGAAAGTGCAGGCGGAGAATATATTTCAATTCCAGTGAGGTGCGATTGAAGGACACTGGAAAGGTTTGGGATAAATTTATAAATGACCTATTTCAATTCCAGTGAGGTGCGATTGAAGGCATTGAATCCTATTCAGGAGGTAAAACTGCTATTATATTTCAATTCCAGTGAGGTGCGATTGAAGGACTAATCATCTTACTCCTTCTATGGGTTGGATTGTTATTTCAATTCCAGTGAGGTGCGATTGAAGGCGAAGGTTCTTCAATCAAACTGGAGAACCTTTATCTATTTCAATTCCAGTGAGGTGCGATTGAAGGGCCGTTGCAAATCGTAACGGCTTTTTTTATATCTTATTTCAATTCCAGTGAGGTGCGATTGAAGGTCCCTTGATTGCATAGTTTGTGCTTATCGTTAACTTATTTCAATTCCAGTGAGGTGCGATTGAAGGTCCCTTGATTGCATAGTTTGTGCTTATCGTTAACTTATTTCAATTCCAGTGAGGTGCGATTGAAGGCTCGGTTTCCTGCCCCTGGTACTGAAGCGTATTCTAATTTCAATTCCAGTGAGGTGCGATTGAAGGTAGCAGGTAACTTTCAACAGGTAGCTAAATCAGCAGGATTTCAATTCCAGTGAGGTGCGATTGAAGGTGAACTTACTTACTAAAAAAAATCCAGTTCCAAATTATTTCAATTCCAGTGAGGTGCGATTGAAGGTGGCCATCAATCCGGTAAACAGCGATTAAAGCCGTATTTCAATTCCAGTGAGGTGCGATTGAAGGATTGAAGCCCTGAAAGGACTGGATAGGTTTGATACCTATTTCAATTCCAGTGAGGTGCGATTGAAGGTTTTTGAGTCTAAATCGGCTTTCTCTTCATTCGAAGATTTCAATTCCAGTGAGGTGCGATTGAAGGTAAAGCAGCGAAAGTTGAAGAGGTTCGGTCAAGCGATTTCAATTCCAGTGAGGTGCGATTGAAGGCCAAGTCGCTGCACCGCCTACCTGAGTAGTTTCTTTATTTCAATTCCAGTGAGGTGCGATTGAAGGCTGAATACATGACATTTTCCGCAACCTTGACAGGTGAATTTCAATTCCAGTGAGGTGCGATTGAAGGTTTTATTCCTGTAATTGCTGATTCATAAGCCATTTTATTTCAATTCCAGTGAGGTGCGATTGAAGGGAAACTTAAAACAAATTGATTATGAATGTAAGTGAGATTTCAATTCCAGTGAGGTGCGATTGAAGGAAACGATTTACAGCGGTGGACGGCCTTAAATCCTATTTCAATTCCAGTGAGGTGCGATTGAAGGGGCAGTTCCAAGCATTGACAATATCCCGTTCTACTATTTCAATTCCAGTGAGGTGCGATTGAAGGGGCTTCATTAGCTTCTATTATTTCACCTGTTAATCTATTTCAATTCCAGTGAGGTGCGATTGAAGGTCAGGGGCTACTTGGCTTGTAGATGTCTGCAAAGAAATTTCAATTCCAGTGAGGTGCGATTGAAGGGCAATACGTGTATCTTTAGCCTCAATTCGGTAATTGATTTCAATTCCAGTGAGGTGCGATTGAAGGCTCGGTTTCCTGCCCCTGGTACTGAAGCGTATTCTAATTTCAATTCCAGTGAGGTGCGATTGAAGGTTTGATTCTTTGAATAAATCTTCTAAGTTTGGATCAATTTCAATTCCAGTGAGGTGCGATTGAAGGTCCGCTGTGATGTTAAATAGTGATTTCATTACTGATTTCAATTCCAGTGAGGTGCGATTGAAGGCTCGGTTTCCTGCCCCTGGTACTGAAGCGTATTCTAATTTCAATTCCAGTGAGGTGCGATTGAAGGTATTTGCTCAGTCTTACTTCTCTCAAGGCACTGGATATTTCAATTCCAGTGAGGTGCGATTGAAGGTGTTTTGAAAGCTACGATCCAGATATTTACATAAATATTTCAATTCCAGTGAGGTGCGATTGAAGGTTAACCGTATCATTCAGGATGCCCCATTTGGCCTTATATTTCAATTCCAGTGAGGTGCGATTGAAGGGCCGTTCAGTTACGGCTAATCTTGGAAGTACTGCAAGATTTCAATTCCAGTGAGGTGCGATTGAAGGCTTATCTACCAATCCGTTTAGCCTTTGAGTTATCGAATTTCAATTCCAGTGAGGTGCGATTGAAGGTCTGAGAAACGGATTTGCCAAAATGTAAGATACAACATTTCAATTCCAGTGAGGTGCGATTGAAGGTTCGCTTGCAAGGTCATTATATATTCAGTGGTAGTATTTCAATTCCAGTGAGGTGCGATTGAAGGTTGTCGAACTTGCTAAACTTGCTAAGGCAGGAACTCTATTTCAATTCCAGTGAGGTGCGATTGAAGGTGTGGCCATCAATCCGGTAAACAGCGATTAAAGCCGTATTTCAATTCCAGTGAGGTGCGATTGAAGGGACATCAGGCCAACAGGGAATCCCATTAGAGGCGAATTTCAATTCCAGTGAGGTGCGATTGAAGGGGTAGTACTTTTCTGACTGGACGAATTCCCAAAAGGATTTCAATTCCAGTGAGGTGCGATTGAAGGACAATCCTACACCGCTCACGGCACTGACCTGACCAGATTTCAATTCCAGTGAGGTGCGATTGAAGGGCAACTGATGGGTATGCAAATGATATTGTTGGTTTATATTTCAATTCCAGTGAGGTGCGATTGAAGGACCTTCTGGTCGAAAGTAGTTTGATCTTGTTCTCTAAATTTCAATTCCAGTGAGGTGCGATTGAAGGTTGAATTGTTTGCATTATTCCAAGCCTGTAAAATATTATTTCAATTCCAGTGAGGTGCGATTGAAGGGCATGAGCTGTCGCTTAGTCCATTTCCTGCCGCCTTATTTCAATTCCAGTGAGGTGCGATTGAAGGTTAGCTCCACGAAGTAGAAGGTTTTGCGCTTAGACAATTTCAATTCCAGTGAGGTGCGATTGAAGGCTTCGGCATTGATCAGATACACCTTGTGGCTTTCACTATTTCAATTCCAGTGAGGTGCGATTGAAGGATTGCGTTGAAAGCGGCATAGTAGTAGGGCTCTACTTATTTCAATTCCAGTGAGGTGCGATTGAAGGTATCCATGGAGTGATCAAGCCTTTTGATTGAGACGATTTCAATTCCAGTGAGGTGCGATTGAAGGGTTCGGTTTTTGGCTTGCTAAATCCCTGGCATTCAGATTTCAATTCCAGTGAGGTGCGATTGAAGGCCAGCAGTTGGGTATTCCATGCGCCGTGCCGATTCAATTTCAATTCCAGTGAGGTGCGATTGAAGGCCGGCACGGCAAAGAGCAGTCGGTAGATGAATCCCGATTTCAATTCCAGTGAGGTGCGATTGAAGGGGCGCTCCCATTCCTCAGGCATGTCAAAGGCCAGATATTTCAATTCCAGTGAGGTGCGATTGAAGGGTTTAATTCTGTCTTTCTGCTTCTTTGATCCAGAATATTTCAATTCCAGTGAGGTGCGATTGAAGGTTGGTGTCATAAGGCTTTTTCTCCGCCTTGAAGAGCGATTTCAATTCCAGTGAGGTGCGATTGAAGGAAGATGACCCTCTTCTATTACCTGGGATTGGTCCTATTTCAATTCCAGTGAGGTGCGATTGAAGGGGAGCAGGCTGATGAGCTCTTTGGCCCGATGGTGCTATTTCAATTCCAGTGAGGTGCGATTGAAGGCAAGCTTAACGGATCGGTTATTTCTAAGGGACGGAAATTTCAATTCCAGTGAGGTGCGATTGAAGGATCCGATCAGTTATTCAACATGTTCTTAGTTATGGATATTTCAATTCCAGTGAGGTGCGATTGAAGGGCTATTCTGTCGATGAGATCGCGATGTACTTCGACGATTTCAATTCCAGTGAGGTGCGATTGAAGGATCCACAGCTCCACCGCCGGAGTCGATGTCGAGCACGAATTTCAATTCCAGTGAGGTGCGATTGAAGGCCTCGAGTTTTACGCCCCCTTCGCCCCCCCATCCCTATTTCAATTCCAGTGAGGTGCGATTGAAGGAGGGCAATTCGGGCTTCGTCTGTGAGTCCTTGCATATATTTCAATTCCAGTGAGGTGCGATTGAAGGTCCAGCGTCCCGGCTGACTCCGAGGCATCAGACAAAATTTCAATTCCAGTGAGGTGCGATTGAAGGTCTCAATCGGATTTGAATCGGAATAAACATTTCTGTATTTCAATTCCAGTGAGGTGCGATTGAAGGGGCAGTGAGATACCTAGAGGCGAATGTGGGTACCTAATTTCAATTCCAGTGAGGTGCGATTGAAGGTTTTTGAAACAATCAACGACAGCCCAGAGCCCAATTATTTCAATTCCAGTGAGGTGCGATTGAAGGCCTCGATCGTGACCAATACCCTCGAGGCGGGAAATCATTTCAATTCCAGTGAGGTGCGATTGAAGGATGAAGTCGTGCTGCGTTCTTGGCATCAGCAACTGTATTTCAATTCCAGTGAGGTGCGATTGAAGGGCCGGATCAGCTGTCGCGCATAGTACCTAGCTGGTATATTTCAATTCCAGTGAGGTGCGATTGAAGGGATTGACAGAGGCGCAGCGCTCAGGCTGGCGAGCTTATTTCAATTCCAGTGAGGTGCGATTGAAGGAATTTTGGACGATACAGATATTTTGATGCCTTCAGGAATTTCAATTCCAGTGAGGTGCGATTGAAGGGGGAATCGGAATTGCCGTCAGTGGCCCCGATAGTTATATTTCAATTCCAGTGAGGTGCGATTGAAGGGCGGCTATCCCGTCATTGTAGGTGTGGATGTCCTTCTATTTCAATTCCAGTGAGGTGCGATTGAAGGTCTCAAAAATTACTTCGAATGAATCAATTTGAAAGCCTATTTCAATTCCAGTGAGGTGCGATTGAAGGAATGCTCGGGCGCAATTGGCGGCCAATTCACAGGCATATTTCAATTCCAGTGAGGTGCGATTGAAGGCGCGCCAATAGTCTGGGCGATATCGTGACCGAATCCGATTTCAATTCCAGTGAGGTGCGATTGAAGGCAGTTGGCCCTTGAGCTTTTCTACTTCGGCGGTCAGATATTTCAATTCCAGTGAGGTGCGATTGAAGGCCTGCTTCGATAAAGGACTGCTCGAGGTGTACGCCAATTTCAATTCCAGTGAGGTGCGATTGAAGGAAAGTAGAAATGGAACAAGATAGGTTTGATGCTTTAATTTCAATTCCAGTGAGGTGCGATTGAAGGCTAGCTTTAGTCGTTGCGCATTGTAATCCTGGTATTATTTCAATTCCAGTGAGGTGCGATTGAAGGGCTGCAAACTGTTCTTTAGCCTTTTCCTCTCCAAACTATTTCAATTCCAGTGAGGTGCGATTGAAGGATCCCGATGTCCCAAAATTTTGATTTTGGATACATCCATTTCAATTCCAGTGAGGTGCGATTGAAGGCGCTTCAGTTCCTGACTTTGTGAGGGACTTCACCATATTTCAATTCCAGTGAGGTGCGATTGAAGGGCTTTGGGTGATGGTGTTACTGATCAGGCTTAGGCTATTTCAATTCCAGTGAGGTGCGATTGAAGGACCCCTACCGGGCAGGCTATACCAATACCCCTCAGGAATTTCAATTCCAGTGAGGTGCGATTGAAGGCCACCAAAGAGGTACAGCTGGCAAGCAAGAATCCGGATTTCAATTCCAGTGAGGTGCGATTGAAGGAAAAGGCCTGGGCTTTTGCGCTTGCCTTCTTCGGGCATTTCAATTCCAGTGAGGTGCGATTGAAGGGACGGACATTTTCAGCGAATTTTCTTGGATATCCGGATTTCAATTCCAGTGAGGTGCGATTGAAGGCGCCGAGGAGGTCAAATACATCCTAGCCGAGAGAGGAATTTCAATTCCAGTGAGGTGCGATTGAAGGCCATTTTCATTATGTTTAGTTGTTAATAATACGCACATTTCAATTCCAGTGAGGTGCGATTGAAGGAACACACCCCACAGAGGCATTAGACCAGTTGCTATAATTTCAATTCCAGTGAGGTGCGATTGAAGGTTCACGTCTCTTTGAAGTTTCTTTATCATTGCTGCTATTTCAATTCCAGTGAGGTGCGATTGAAGGAATGCGCAGCGACTAAAGCTAGAGCAGGATTATCAAGATTTCAATTCCAGTGAGGTGCGATTGAAGGAATCGATTTGATAACCTTGGTCAGTAAGTGAAAAATATTTCAATTCCAGTGAGGTGCGATTGAAGGGCGTGTGGTGGACATCTACGGAGACTGGGCTTACTCCCATTTCAATTCCAGTGAGGTGCGATTGAAGGAACTGCTCGACGGTCAGTTCCAGGTGAAATTGTTTTATTTCAATTCCAGTGAGGTGCGATTGAAGGTCGGTCGCCTCAGTGAAGTTGATCGTAATCCGGGCAGATTTCAATTCCAGTGAGGTGCGATTGAAGGCATCACCAACAGCACGGAGATCGTGATCGATTCCACATTTCAATTCCAGTGAGGTGCGATTGAAGGGCTTCGAACTTTCACAATGAATGGCGTTTGTCTTAAATTTCAATTCCAGTGAGGTGCGATTGAAGGCGTCAAAAAACAAAACATTGAAATCGCCTCTAAACTGATTTCAATTCCAGTGAGGTGCGATTGAAGGGCTGGTGCCCGATCCCAAGGAAAGACGGGGAAATCGATTTCAATTCCAGTGAGGTGCGATTGAAGGTACATTCGAGTTCCAATAGGTTTAACTCGCTTATTATTTCAATTCCAGTGAGGTGCGATTGAAGGTACTGGATCAGTGATGGAATAGGTCATGGTAGTATTATTTCAATTCCAGTGAGGTGCGATTGAAGGTGGCCGAGTCTGGCAGAGCTTCACCAGTATTTATTATTTCAATTCCAGTGAGGTGCGATTGAAGGTTTTTTATTCCAGCTTATTACCATTGGCTTGCTAGTATTTCAATTCCAGTGAGGTGCGATTGAAGGGTTTTTCAAATAGCGCTTAACATCGCGGGCCAATTCTATTTCAATTCCAGTGAGGTGCGATTGAAGGTTGAAAGGCTGGATTTTCCGAAAGCTTGAAAGTTTCATATTTCAATTCCAGTGAGGTGCGATTGAAGGTGGAAAACTTGAGCGTAAAAGCAGCCAAAAAACTGATATTTCAATTCCAGTGAGGTGCGATTGAAGGCCAATCGCACCCGGATCACAAAATCCCGATACACATATTTCAATTCCAGTGAGGTGCGATTGAAGGTCTGGGAAGGAAGTGGGAGTTTGACGGCGCAGTGCTATTTCAATTCCAGTGAGGTGCGATTGAAGGAAAAATCGGCAAGGATCAAAGGCAAGGTTTCAAGGCATTTCAATTCCAGTGAGGTGCGATTGAAGGTTGACAATCCTTTTTTAGAGGAGGATTTGCGACGAATTTCAATTCCAGTGAGGTGCGATTGAAGGTTTATGACCATGCAATTAAGCCGGTAAAATACATTATTTCAATTCCAGTGAGGTGCGATTGAAGGATTGAAGGGCACACCGGACTTTCGATAGATGTCGAAGATTTCAATTCCAGTGAGGTGCGATTGAAGGAATACTTTGGAAACCTCGTAAAAACCTATTAAAATTATTTCAATTCCAGTGAGGTGCGATTGAAGGATTAGGTCACTTAACGGGTACAATACCCTAAAAAGATTTCAATTCCAGTGAGGTGCGATTGAAGGATAGATTTCTAGATCGGTTATATTTTCGTGAACCGTATTTCAATTCCAGTGAGGTGCGATTGAAGGATCAAAGGGCGGTCTTTGTGTCACTGGCTTATCTCTATTTCAATTCCAGTGAGGTGCGATTGAAGGATTGATTTTTTGAGTGCCTTTTTGAGCTTGATAAATATTTCAATTCCAGTGAGGTGCGATTGAAGGTGGATTAATCCGCATAGATATGGCTACAATCCTATAAATTTCAATTCCAGTGAGGTGCGATTGAAGGCGGTAAAACGTGGCCTTTCCTTTATCCGCCTGCTTTTTTCAATTCCAGTGAGGTGCGATTGAAGGGGTAATTTTGTTATAGTTAATCCATAGGCGTTCTAATTTTCAATTCCAGTGAGGTGCGATTGAAGGTCTCTCAGACTTCAGCTCCGGAATCAGTCCGACCGATTTTCAATTCCAGTGAGGTGCGATTGAAGGCAGACAATCCATCCAACCTGATACAGGTAGATACCAATTTTCAATTCCAGTGAGGTGCGATTGAAGGGCGCAAGCCCGTGAAAGACGGGCCAGCGCCAAGCTTTTTCAATTCCAGTGAGGTGCGATTGAAGGTACCTAAAGATCATCTACACTGATTTTGGAGTCCAATTTTCAATTCCAGTGAGGTGCGATTGAAGGAAAGCAGATGGCACGAACAAGCCAGATTTTGAGGATTTTCAATTCCAGTGAGGTGCGATTGAAGGGGGCAACACCGAATTCACACCGATTGAGTACAATCTTTTTCAATTCCAGTGAGGTGCGATTGAAGGCTTCCTGCTCAGACAAAGCCAAAGACTTTATTCCAAATTTTCAATTCCAGTGAGGTGCGATTGAAGGTGCTGGCCTTGTTAAAAAGGGCTTCCGAGTAGTTCCAATTTTCAATTCCAGTGAGGTGCGATTGAAGGTCTGCCCGAGTCGTACACGGTCTTACCTTTTGCCTTTTTCAATTCCAGTGAGGTGCGATTGAAGGGTCGAGGGGCCGAATCACGATACCGGAGGAAGAAATTTTCAATTCCAGTGAGGTGCGATTGAAGGACTATCAGCAGCTCACCAAACGCCAGCAGTTGGCGGTTTTCAATTCCAGTGAGGTGCGATTGAAGGCCTGATATAGGGATCCTGCTTGACTTGATCTTGTGATTTTCAATTCCAGTGAGGTGCGATTGAAGGAAACTGCTCCACGGTCAGTTCCAGGTGAAATTGTTTTTTTTCAATTCCAGTGAGGTGCGATTGAAGGTTAGCGTTTCGTTGCTTGAGCGTGCGGCCTCATTGGTTTTTCAATTCCAGTGAGGTGCGATTGAAGGAGTGTTGGCCTTTTCGGTCAGCTTGATCGGAGCCTGTTTTCAATTCCAGTGAGGTGCGATTGAAGGCCGTTAAACCTGACTCAAAAATAGGCCTAAAAACCATAATTGAGCACTTTATTTTTG
>VFQM010003167.1_pt1 | contig 10946 bp, 7 predicted proteins | sample 3512391 | NCBI WGS metagenome assembly VFQM01 (sample SAMN10412369, study PRJNA504923) | tailings metagenome | isolation source: Replicate 1 from Balatoc abandoned mine | place: Philippines
GGCGCTCCTGGTCGCCGCCGGCCTCGCAATGCGCAGGTTCGACGCATGAACGTGAGAATCAATCTGCTGCCGCATCGCGAGATGCGGCGTGAGCGCCGCAAGAAGGACTTCCTGCTGCTGCTCGGGGCCACCACGATCGGCGCGGCGCTGGCCGCCTTCGCGGTGGGCATGGTCATCGACGGCCAGATCGACTCGCAGCGCGCGCGCAACGATTTCATCCGCGCCGAGAACGCCAAGCTCGACGAGCAGATCAAGGAGATCGCGACGCTGCGCGCCGAGATCGACGCGCTGCGCGCCCGCCAGCTGGCGGTCGAGACGCTGCAGGCGAACCGGACGATCCCGGTCCACCTGGTCGACGAGCTGGTCAAGCAGATGCCCGAGGGCGCCTTCCTGAAGAGCGTGAAGCAGGATGCGCGCAAGGTCACGCTGGTCGGGCTGGCGCAGTCCAACGAGCGGATCTCGGACCTGCTGCGCAGCCTCGCGAACGACTCGCCCTGGCTGGAGCGCCCCGAGCTCGTCGAGATCAAGGCGGTTCCGCTCGGCGATCCGCAGGCGGCCAGGCAGGCCGGGCGCGGCGCGGCCGATGGCGCCGACGCGCGGCGGGTCTACGAGTTCTCGGTCAACGCGCTGATCCGCAGCCCGGAGGCCGAGGCCGCTGCCGCCGCCGCTCAGGGCGGCCAGGCCAGGCCCGCCCCGGCCCGGCAGGCGGCGCTCGCGCCGGCCACAGCCAGGAACTGACGCCATGGCAAAGCTGAATCCGAAGATCGATCTCTCCGCGGTCGCCGCCCAGTTCGACGGGCTGCGCGAGCGCCACCCCGGGCTGTGGCCCGCGCTGCCCAAGGTCGCGCTGCTCGCCCTGATCGTCGCCGCCGTCATGGCGGTGGCCTGGGCCGTGTACTGGAAGGGCCAGTTCGAGGAGCTCGAGCGCCGTCGCGGCGAAGAGGTCCAGCTGCGCGGCCAGTTCGTCGACAAGATGAAACAGGCGGTCAACCTGCCGGTGCTGCGCAAGCAGAAGGAGCAGGTCATGCAGTACGTGAGCCAGCTCGAGAAGCAGCTGCCCAGCAAGGCCGAGATGGACGCGCTGCTGTCCGACATCAACCAGGCCGGCGTCGGGCGCGGGCTGCAGTTCGAGCTGTTCAAGCCCGGCCAGGTGATGGTCCGCGAGTACTACGCGGAGCTGCCGATCAGCATCCGGCTCACCGGCGACTATCACGACTTCGCGGCCTTCACCAGCGACGTGGCCAACCTGCCGCGCATCGTCACGCTGCACGACGTGCGGATCGTCGCGCCGGATCGCGCCGGCCCCGCGACCGGCGGCGTCAAGCCGGCAGGGCCGCTGGTGATGGAGGCCACGGCGAAGACCTTCCGCTACCTCGACGCGGAAGAGGTCGCCGAGCAGAAACGCAAGGAAGCCGCGGCGAAGGCGCCCGCGGGCAAGGGCAAGGGCAAGGCAGGCGGAGGCAAGGCATGACCCGCGAAACGATTTCGGCAAGGACGCCGCTGCTCGCCGCCGCGATGCTGGCGGCGTTGCTGGCCGGCTGCGGCGACGACCGCAGCGAGTTGCGCAGCTGGATGGAGAACGTGCGTGCGACCACGCAGCCGGTCCGGGAAACGATCGCCGAGCCGAAGAAGTTCGAGCCTTTCCGCTACGACCGCGCCGCCGAGGTCCACCCGTTCGCGCGCACCCGGCTCGCCGGCCTGTCGCCGGACGACGCGCGCTCGAGCCGAGGCAGCGTGCTGAAGCCCGACCTGGCGCGGCCGCGCGAGCAGCTGGAGAGCTTCCCGCTCGACGCGATCCGGATGGTGGGGCACATGTCGAACGGCAGGCAGAACTTCGCGTTGCTGCAGGTCGAGAGCGTCGTGCACCAGGCCCGGGTGGGCAACCACGCAGGACAGAACCACGGCGTCATCACGCGTGTCGCCGAAAACGAAGTGAGGCTGCGGGAGCTGGTGCAGGACGCGGCCGGTGACTGGGTCCACCGCGAGACGACCTTGCAGTTGCAGGAGGGGGGCAAATGATTTCGATTACCGGCGGGCAGTCACGCATCCAGGGCGCTTTCGCGAGATCGGCAGGCCGCGCCTGCGCGGTCCTGATGGTCTGGCTGGCCGGCGCATCCGCCGCGCTGGCCCAGTCCAACTCGATCGAGTCGGTCACCAGCGCCCAGCAGGGCAGCACGACCTACCTCAGGATCAACCTCAAGTCCCCGCCGGCCACCGTGCCCGCGGGCTTCTCGATCTCCAGCCCGCCGCGCATCGCGCTCGACCTGGTCGACACCGCCAACGCCTCCGGCCAGAACACGATCGAGCTGCCGCAGGGCGACGTGCGCAGCGTCGCCATCGTGCAGTCGGGCCAGCGCTCGCGGCTCGTGCTCAACCTCAAGCGGGCGCTGAGCCACACCACCACGATCGACGGCAACGCGCTGGTGGTGGCGCTCGAGCCGGTCACGACCGCGCCCTCCGCGGGCGCGTCGGCGAGCACCTACAGCTTCGCGAAGGCCGACACCGCGGCCAGCCAGGCCTTGCGCGACGTCGACTTCCGGCGCGGCCGCGACGGCGAGGGCCGCGTGGTCGTCGAGCTCTCCGACAGCGGCGTCGGCGTCGACGTGCGCCAGCAGGGCTCGACGATCGTGGTCGACTTCCTGAACACCGCGCTGCCCGACAACCTGCGCCGCCGCCTCGACGTGGGCGACTTCGGCACGCCGGTCAGCTCGGTGCGCGCCTTCCAGCAGGGCGACAACGCCAGGCTGGTGATCGAGCCCACCGGCCAGTGGGAGCACAACGCCTACCAGAGCGACACGCAGTTCGTCGTCGAGGTCAAGCCGGTTCGCGAGGACCCGTCGCGGCTCGCGCAGGGCTCGCAGCCCCGCTATCGCGGCGAGCGCCTGTCGCTGAACTTCCAGAACGTGGAGGTCCGCGCGCTGCTGCAGGTCATCGCCGACTTCACGAACCTGAACATCGTCACGAGCGACTCGGTGGCGGGCAGCCTCACGCTGCGCCTGAAGGACGTTCCCTGGGACCAGGCGCTGGACATCGTCCTCCAGTCCAAGGGCCTGGACATGCGCCGCAACGGCAACGTGATCATGGTCGCGCCGCGCGACGAGCTGGCGGCCAAGGAGAAGCTCGAGCTCGAGGCCCGGCAGCAGATCGCCGAGATCGAGCCGGTGCGCACCGAGACCTTCCAGCTGAACTACCAGAAGGCCGAGGAAGTCCAGAAGCTGCTCGGCAACGACAAGCAGCGCGTGCTGTCCAAGCGCGGCAGCGTGGTCATCGACCAGCGCACCAACAAGGTCTTCGTGCAGGACACGGTCTCGCGCCTCGAGGCGGTCCGCAAGGTCATCGAGCAGGTCGACGTGCCGGTGCGCCAGGTGCTGATCGAGGCCCGCATCGTCGAGGCCGACGACCGTTTCTCGCGCAACCTGGGCGCGCGCTTCGGCTACAACCGGATCAACGCCAGCGCCGGCAGCTTCGCCGGCCGGGCCACGGTGTCCGGCAACCTGCAGGGCGTGGCCGACCTGACGCCGCTGCCCACCGCGATCAGCGCGGGCACCACGCTGCTGCCGAACGCCAACTTCGTGAACCTGCCGGCGTCGGCGATCGGCACGATCCAGCCCTCGTCCTTCGCGGTCAGCCTGTTCAACTCCGGCCTGACCCGCTTCCTGAACCTGGAGATCTCGGCGCTCGAGGCCGACCAGCGGGGCAAGGTGCTGTCCAGCCCGCGGGTGCTCACCGCCGACCAGGGCACCGCGATCATCGAGCAGGGCAAGGAGATCCCGTACCAGCAGGCCACCTCGAGCGGCGCGACCGCGGTGCAGTTCAAGAAGGCGGTGCTCAAGCTCGAGGTCACGCCGCAGATCACGCCCGAAGGCAGCGTCATCATGACGGTCAAGGTCAGCCGCGACAACGCGGCGGAGCTGCTGCCCAGCGGCGTGGCGATCGACACGCGGCGGGTCGAGACCCAGGTGCTGGTCGAGAACGGCGGCACCGTGGTCATCGGCGGCATCTACGAGCAGGTCGAGCGCGACCGGGAGAACAAGGTGCCGCTGCTCGGCGACATCCCGATCCTCGGCTATGCGTTCAAGAACAAGGAGCGCCAGAACGACCGCAGCGAGCTGCTGGTCTTCCTGACCCCGCGTGTCGTGACCGACACCGCGATGGCGAGGTGAGCGCAGGCGGACCGCCGGCCCCGCAGCAGCCCGAAGGGGCTGCCGGGCCGCCCGGCGCGGATTCGCGCCCCATCGTGCTGGTCGGCATGATGGGCTCGGGCAAGACGACCGTCGGACGCCGGCTGGCCGCGAGGCTCGGCCGGCGTTTCGTCGATGCCGACAAGGAGCTCGAGTCGCGCTGCGGCGTGCCGATCTCCACCATCTTCGAGCTCGAGGGCGAGGACGGCTTCCGCCGCCGCGAGGCCGCGGTCATCGATGCGCTGACCCGCGAGCCGGGCATCGTGCTGGCCACCGGCGGCGGCGCGGTGCTGCTGCCCGAGAACCGGGAGCGGCTGCACACCCGGGGCCTGGTGGTCTTCCTGCGGGCCGGCGCGGCCGAGTTGTGGCAGCGCCTCAAGCGCGACCGGGTCCGGCCGCTGCTGCGCACCGAGAACCCGCGCCAGCGGATCGCCGACCTGCTGGCCGCCCGGGAGCCGCTCTACCGCGAGGTCGCGCACCTGACCGTGACCAGCGGGCGGGCGCCGATCGACGCGCTGGTGGCCGATATAATCGGGCGCCTCCCCGAAGCGATGCTGCCCGACCGTGCCGAAGACTCTCCATGAAATCGACGTCTCGCTGGGCGAGCGCAGTTACCCGATCCTGATCGGCGAGGGCCTTCTCGACGACTGCCCGGCCCTGCTGGCGCACGCGCGCGGCCGCCAGGTCGCGATCGTGACCAACGAGACGGTGGCGCCGCTCTTCGAGCCCCGGCTGCGCCGCGCGCTCGCCGGCGCGGCCTCGGCGCTGGTCACCGTGGCGCTGCCCGACGGCGAGGCCCACAAGGACTGGCCTTCGCTGAACCGGGTCTTCGACGCGCTGCTTGCCAACCGCTTCGACCGCAACTGCCTGATCGTGGCGCTGGGCGGCGGCGTGGTGGGCGACATGGCCGGCTTTGCCGCGGCCACCTACCAGCGCGGCGTGGACTTCGTGCAGGTGCCCACCACGCTGCTCGCGCAGGTCGATTCCTCGGTGGGCGGCAAGACCGCGATCAACCATCCGCTCGGCAAGAACATGATCGGGGCCTTCCACCAGCCGCGGCTGGTGCTGGCCGACGTGACCACGCTGCGCAGCCTGCCGCAGCGCGAGCTGTCCGCCGGGCTGGCCGAGATGCTCAAGCACGGCGCGATCGCCGACCCGGCCTACCTGGGCGAGCTCGAGCGCGACATGGCGGCGCTGCTGCGCTGCGAGCCGGCGCCGATGGCCGCCGCGATCGCGCGCTCCTGCGAGATCAAGGCCGAGGTGGTGGCCGCCGACGAGCGCGAGGCCGATCGCCGCGCGATCCTGAACTTCGGACACACCTTCGGCCACGCGATCGAAGCCGGAATGGGCTACGGTGCCTGGCTGCACGGCGAGGCGGTGGGCGCCGGCATGATCATGGCGGCCGAGCTCTCGCGCCGGCTCGGGATGCTCGACGCCGCGGCCTGCGGCCGGCTGCGCGAGGCGGTCGCTTCCGCGCGCTTGCCCGTGAGTGCGCCGCGCTGGCCGGCCGAGCGCTGGCTCGAGCTGATGAGCGTGGACAAGAAGGCCGAGCAGGGCACGCCGAAGTTCGTGCTGCTCGACGGCCTGGGCAGGGCGGTGGTGCGCAAGGTGCCCGAGGCGCCGCTGCGCGAGACCTTCGAAGCCTGCGCCGCGGGCGACGCCTGAAGGAGGCGGGGGCGATGCCGGTTCGCTGCGGCCGATGAACGCCCCCCGCGCCGACTACGCCGCCGACCCGGCCCGCAGCCGGGGCCGGCGGCATCCGGAACCGTCGTCGCCGACCCGCAGCGAGTTCCAGCGCGACCGGGACCGCATCGTGCACTGCGCGGCCTTCCGCCGCCTCGAGTACAAGACCCAGGTCTTCGTCAACCACGAGGGCGACCTCTTCCGCACCCGCCTCACCCACTCGATCGAGGTCGCCCAGATCGCGCGCTCGGTGAGCCGCTGCCTGCGGCTCGACGAGGATCTCGTCGAGGCGATCGCGCTGGCCCACGACCTGGGCCACACCCCCTTCGGCCACGCCGGCCAGGATGCGCTCGACGCCTGCATGAAGCCCTGGGGCGGCTTCGAGCACAACCTGCAGTCGCTGCGCGTGGTCGACGAACTCGAGCAGCGCTATGCCGCCTTCGACGGCCTGAACCTCTGCTTCGAGACCCGGGAAGGCATCCTCAAGCACTGCTCGGCGGCCAACGCCCGCCGGCTGGGCGAGCTGGGCGAGCGCTTCCTCGCCCGGCGCCAGCCCTCGCTAGAGGCCCAGGTCGCGAACCTGGCCGACGAGATCGCGTACAACAACCACGACATCGACGACGGCCTGCGCTCCGGGCTGGTGCGGCTCGACGCGCTGGACTCGCTGGCGCTGTTCGGCCGCCACCGGGCCGCCGCGCAGGCCGCCCATCCCGGACTCGAGGGCCGTCGCCTGGTGCACGAGACCATCCGCAGGATGATCGACGAGCTGGTCACCGACCTGATCGGCGAGACCGGCCGGCGGATCGCCGACGCCCGCGTCCGGTCGATCGACGAGGTCCGCGCCGCGCCGCCGCTGGCCGCCTTCACCGACCGCATCCGGGCGCAGTCGGCCGAGCTCAAGCGCTTCCTTTTCACGCAGCTGTACCGGCACGAGCGCGTTTCCGCGGTCATGGACCGCGCCCGGACCATCGTCGAGGAGTTGTTCGCCTGGTACCGGGCCGACCCCGGCCTGCTGCCCGTCGAGCATCGCGAGCGGGTCGAGGCAATCGGCGAGCGTGCGATCGCCGACTACATCGCCGGCATGACCGATCGCTTCGCGGTGCGCGAGCATTCCCGGCTGTCCGGCGTCGACTGGTCGGATCCGGGCGCGGGGCTGCTGGGCGGGGCCAGCGAGGCGGCACCTTGACGGTGCGCATGGAGCTGAGGTGCCCCAATCGCGTGCGGCAACCCGCCTGAGACGCACTGCTCCGGTGCGCAACAGCCCCAACTGGGGCGCCCGAATCCGGGGCGGATCGCCCTAAGTTGTTGCAGTGCAAGAAAAAATTCCAAGCCGGCATGCTTGGTGCTTATACTGCAAGGTTCGACTGCGCGCATTTGAGCTTCGGGGTGGCCGGCCGCTTCCAGCAGCCGGGTTTCCCGGGCGGGCCGGCCCCGGCAAGGCGCGCAGCAGGATTGCGCCTGCGGCGACAGTTCGGTTCTTCCGTCGTCCCCAGGCTGCCGCACAGCACGGACTCTGGAGTTCACTGATGGATGCCATGCAACGGGACGCCCTCGATCGGGCGGCCTCCCAAGGCCGACGCGACCCCGCCGATCTCTCGCCGGCCGCGCCGGCGGCGGCCGGTCTCTACGATCCGGTCAACGAGCACGACTCTTGCGGCGTCGGCTTCGTCGCCAACATCAAGGGCAAGAAGAGCCACCGCCTCATCGAGCAGGGCCTGCAGATCCTCTGCAACCTCGACCATCGCGGGGCGGTGGGCGCGGATCCGCTGATGGGCGACGGCGCGGGCATCCTGATCCAGATTCCCGACCAGTACTTCCGCGAGGAAATGGCGAAGCAGGGCGTCACGCTGCCGCCGGCCGGCGAGTACGGCGTCGGCATGGTCTTCCTGCCCAAGGAGCACGCGTCGCGGCTGGCCTGCGAGCAGGAGCTCGAGCGCGCGGTGCGCGCCGAAGGGCAGGTCCTGCTCGGCTGGCGCGACGTGCCGCTCGACCGCGAGATGCCGATGTCGCCCACGGTGCGCGCCAAGGAACCGGTGATCCGCCAGATCTTCATCGGCCGCGGCCCGGACGTCATGGTCACCGACGCGCTCGAGCGCAAGCTCTACGTCATCCGCAAGATGGCGAGCCACAAGATCCAGATGCTGGGCCTGAAGCACAGCAAGGAATACTTCGTGCCGTCGATGTCGGCGCGCACCATCGTCTACAAGGGCCTGCTGCTGTGCGGCCAGGTGGGCCAGTACTACAAGGACCTGCAGGATCCCCGCGCGGTCACCGCGCTGGCGCTGGTGCACCAGCGCTTCTCGACCAACACCTTCCCCGAGTGGCCGCTGGCCCACCCCTACCGGCTGGTCGCGCACAACGGCGAGATCAACACGGTCAAGGGCAACTACAACTGGCTGCGCGCGCGCGAAGGCGTGATGAAGTCGCCGGTGCTCGGCGAGGACCTGGCCAAGCTCTACCCGATCGTCTACGCGGGCCAGTCCGACACCGCCACCTTCGACAACTGCCTCGAGCTGCTGGTCATGGCGGGCTATCCGATCGCCCACGCGATGATGATGATGATCCCGGAGGCGTGGGAGCAGCACACGCTGATGGATCCGAAGCGGCGCGCCTTCTACGAGTTCCACGCCGCGATGATGGAACCCTGGGACGGCCCCGCGGCCATCGCCTTCACCGACGGCCGCCAGATCGGCGCCACCCTCGACCGCAACGGCCTGCGTCCGGCGCGCTACTGCGTGACCGACGACGACATGGTCATCATGGCCTCGGAGTCGGGCGTCCTGCCCATTCCCGAGAGCCGCATCGTCAAGAAGTGGCGGCTGCAGCCCGGCAAGATGTTCCTGATCGATCTCGACCAGGGCCGCATCGTCGACGACGCCGAGCTCAAGACCCAGCTCGCCAACAGCAAGCCCTACCGCGAGTGGATCGAGGCGATCCGCGTCAAGCTCGACGAGATCGACGTGCCGCGCGACCTCGAGGCCGCCGCCCGCGAGGCCCTGGGCCCGACCGAGCAGGAGGCCCAGCGCGCCGAGCAGATCGCCGACGAGGTCTCCCAGCAGACGCCCGCGGTGTCCACCTCGCTGCTCGACCGCCAGCAGGCCTTCGGCTACACGCAGGAAGACGTCAAGTTCCTGATGGCCCCGATGGCCGCCGCCGGCGAGGAAGCGGTCGGCTCGATGGGCAACGACTCGCCGCTCGCGGTGCTGTCGAACAAGAACAAGCCGCTCTACAACTACTTCCGCCAGCTGTTCGCGCAGGTGACCAACCCGCCGATCGACCCGATCCGCGAGCAGATGGTCATGTCGCTGGTGTCCTTCATCGGCCCGCGCCCGAACCTGCTCGACCTGAACAACATCAACCCGCCGATGCGGCTCGAGGTCTCGCAGCCGGTGCTCGACGCGCGGGACATGGAGCGCATCCGCGACATCGAGCGCTACACCGGCAACAAGTTCAAGTCCTACGAGCTCGACATCTGCTACCCGGTCGCCTGGGGCAGCGAGGGCATCGAGGCGCGGCTCGCGTCGCTGGCCGCCGAGGCCGAGGATGCGGCGCGCTCCGGCTACAACATCCTGATCGTGTCCGACCGCAAGCTGGCGGCCGACCGCGTGGCGATCCCGGCGCTGCTGGCCACCAGCGCGGTCCACCAGCACCTGGTCAACCGCGGGCTGCGCACCAGCACCGGCCTGGTCGTCGAGACCGGGTCGGCGCGCGAGGTGCACCACTTCGCGCTGCTCGCCGGCTACGGCGCCGAGGCGATCCACCCCTACCTGGCGATGCAGACCATCGCCGACCTGCACAAGGGCGCGCCCGGCGGCATCGGCCCCGACAAGGCGGTCGCGAACTTCGTGAAGGCGATCGGCAAGGGGCTGATGAAGGTCATGTCCAAGATGGGCATCTCGACCTACATGAGCTACTGCGGCGCGCAGATCTTCGAGGCCATCGGCCTGTCGAAGGCGCTGGTCGACAAGTACTTCACCGGCACGCCGAGCAACGTGGAAGGCATCGGCGTGTTCGAGGTCGCCGAGGAGGCGCTGCGCCTGCATCGCGCGGCCTTCGGCAACGACCCGGTGCTGGCCGGCATGCTCGACGCCGGCGGCGAGTACGCCTACCGGATCCGCGGCGAGGACCACATGTGGACGCCCGACTCGATCGCGCGCCTGCAGCACTCGACCCGCGCCAACAACTATTCCACCTACAAGGAATACGCGCAGCTGATCAACGACCAGACCCGCCGGCACATGACGCTGCGCGGGCTGTTCGAGTTCCGCTTCGACGCCTGCAAGCCGGTGCCGATCGAGGAGGTCGAGCCGGCCGCCGAGATCGTGAAGCGCTTCGCCACCGGCGCGATGTCGCTCGGCTCGATCTCCACCGAGGCGCACGCCACCCTGGCCGTGGCGATGAACCGGATCGGCGGCAAGTCGAACACCGGCGAGGGCGGCGAGGACGCGCTGCGCTATCGCGCCGAGATGCGCGCCGGCAAGCCGGTCGTGAAGACCGGCGACACGCTGGGCAGCCTGCTCGGCGCCGATCGCGTCGAGGCCGACATCCCGCTGAAGGACGGCGACTCGCTGCGCTCGCGGATCAAGCAGGTGGCCTCGGGCCGCTTCGGCGTCACCGCCGAGTACCTGTCCAGCGCCGACCAGATCCAGATCAAGATGGCCCAGGGCGCCAAGCCCGGCGAGGGCGGCCAGCTGCCCGGCCACAAGGTCTCCGAGTACATCGGCATGCTGCGCTACTCGGTGCCGGGCGTCGGCCTGATCTCGCCGCCGCCGCACCACGACATCTACTCGATCGAGGACCTGGCCCAGCTGATCCACGACCTGAAGAACGCGAACACGCGCGCTTCGGTCTCGGTCAAGCTGGTCTCCGAGGTCGGCGTGGGCACGGTCGCGGCGGGCGTGGCCAAGGCCAAGGCCGACCACGTGGTCATCGCCGGCCACGACGGCGGCACCGGCGCCTCGCCGCTGTCGTCGATCAAGCACGCCGGCACCCCCTGGGAGCTGGGCCTGGCCGAGACGCAGCAGACGCTGGTGCTCAACCGCCTGCGCGGGCGCATCCGCGTGCAGGCCGACGGCCAGATGA
>VFQM010003168.1_pt1 | contig 10944 bp, 7 predicted proteins | sample 3512391 | NCBI WGS metagenome assembly VFQM01 (sample SAMN10412369, study PRJNA504923) | tailings metagenome | isolation source: Replicate 1 from Balatoc abandoned mine | place: Philippines
AGACCCGTTAGAAAATTTAATTACTTAACCCCTAATCAAGTGCTACAAAAAAAAAATTGCACTTATTACTTGAACTTAGAATACACTAATTATTAATAATCTGAATATGCAGTGATTGAAAGCAATTAACGATTTCCGCCTTGTTGAGCTTCATAAAATTCCTGGGCAAGCTAGAAGGCAAATGAGTTTTTAATTAAAACATAATATGTTGTAAATTTAAGAGGGTAAACTAAAATTACCCTTAAATAGGCCTGATCCATGCCAACAAATCGAAATAAGGAGTTATTATCCGTTGCTGAAACCATTGCTCATTTCGGCACTTTTGAGTACGATGTACAATCGGGTAATTTGATTTGCTCAGAAGGTATCTATCTTATTTTTGGTTGGTCGTTAGGCCAGCCAATTCCAACTTTAGCCTCCATAAAACTACAAATTCAAAAAGAAGATCTGGTATCGCTACAAAAATTGGTACTAGAGGTCATTCGTACGGGAAAAGAAGCAAATATCGAGTGCAGCATAAAAGACCTCCAGCATAAAACACATTATCTTAATTGTTATATTTCACTAAAGAAAACGGTTGCTACTAATAGTCCAATAGTAATAGGAGTAATTCAAGACATAACAAACTCAAAATCGAAAGAACTTGAAATTTTACAGACTAAAAATAAACTAAATAAAATTCTTGAGTCTTCGCTTGATATAATTTGTACCCTTAATGAAACGGGATATTATGAAACTGTAAGTGCTGCATGCTTTAAAATATTAGGATACAAGCCTGAAGAAATGATTGGTAGACATTATTCAGATTTTGTTTATAAAGAGGACTTTCATGCGACTCAAGTTGCCAGGAATCAAATCATGGGCGGAAACTATATGACCAATTTTGAAAACAAATTAGTTAGTAAAAACGGGGAAATTGTACATACCATTTGGTCTGCCTATTGGGATATTGAAGATAAAACAATGTATTGTGTTGCCAGAGATGGAACAGAGATAAAAAAACAAGAAACGCTGTTATTAAAAAACGAGAAAAGATTTCATGCACTTGTTGATAATGCTTCTGATGCCATTCTTATTTTAAACAAACAAGGAGAATGCATTTTTGCTTCCCCCTCAATTTTTAAACTGACAGGGTTTACACAGGAAACCATACTAAAATCTAAACTTCTTGACCAAATTCACCTAAAGGATATCCCATCTCTATTAAAGTATTATCAGCTTGCTTTGGAAAAACCTGGAGAAGTGATTGTGGCAGATAATATTAGATTTAAACACAATAATAATTATTGGATCATTATAGAATTCACATTATCGAATCTATTAGAGGACCCCTTTATTGAAGGCATCGTAATTAATTTCAGAGATATAACTCAAAGAGAGAAAGCCATTGTTGAGTTAAAATTAATGGAATCGGTAATTAAAAATACCAGTGATGCAATCATAATAACGGAAGCAGAACCCTTTGATTTACCTGGTCCAAAAATCATATTTGTGAATGAGGCATTTACAGAAATGACAGGATACAGTAAAGAAGAAGTCATTGGGAATACGCCAAGAATGCTTCAAGGACCTAAAACAGATAAAGGAGAATTAGCCAAAATGAGATTGGCCTTACAGAACTGGCAAAAGTTTGAAACAACGGTTATTAATTATAAGAAAAATGGTGAGGAATTCTGGATAAATTTTACTTTGACTCCTGTTGCCAATGAAAAGGGATGGTTTACACATTGGATTGCCATTGAAAGAAATGTTACAGAACTTAAAAAACAAGAATTAGAAAAAATTCTATTATCAGATATTAGCAGTTTATTTCTTCAGGAAACCACACTTGAAAATATTCTAACTAAAACTATACAAAGAATTCTAGTTATTGAAGATTTTGTCATTGGAGAAATCTGGCTATTAAGCACTAGCAATGAATCTTTATCTTTAATATCATTCGCAGGTATTAATGAGGAATACGCTGGATTTTATCTTGACAATATGCATTTCAAGAATATTAGTCAAGATATGGGGCTACCAGGCCATGTCTGGAAAAATAAAAAAATAGCTTATTGGGACAACCTGCCGAATCATTCAGAATTCAGTCGGAGACCTTTGGCTCAGAAATATAATATTAAATCCATGTATGGAGTCCCTTTATTAAACGGGAGCCAAGTAGTTGGTGTATTATGTTTAGGTTTATCTCATCAACACAATCCAAAATATATTTCTAGCAATTTATTTCAACAAATAAGTACACTACTTGCGGCAGAAATTATTAGAAAAAAACTAACTATTGAACTAAATAAAATATTTACCACTTCAGGCGACTTGATTGTTATTGCAGATGTTCAAGGAATTATTAAAAAAACTAATCCTGCCATTCAAAAAATTCTTGAGTATCAGCCAGAAGAAGTTGTCAATTTGCCCTTTACTCATTTCATACATCCCTCTGATGAAGAAACCACTAGAAAAGAAACAGATAAACTTTCAAAGGAAGAATCTATTAATTATCTTGAAAACAGATTGATTACAAAGTCCGGAACCATTAAATGGATTGCATGGACACTAGTTCCTTCCAGTGAAGACAACTTGATTTATGGTATTGGAAAAGATATAACTGAAAAGAAAAATCTTGAAGACATCCTAACTAAATCTAACAAACTTGCAAAAATTGGTAGCTGGGAAATTAATTTATTAAACGGAAAAGTGTTCTGGTCAGATATAACGAAAGAAATCAGAGAAGTAGAGCCTGATTTTATACCCACTATTGAAAAAGGGATTTCAAAATTTAAAGAGGGATTTCACAGAAATATGATTCAACAGAAAGTGCAGGAATGTATAGAAAAAGGAACACCCTGGGACGAAGAGTTATTGTTAGAAACATTTAAAGGCAATTGGAAATGGGTAAGAAGCATAGGTGAAGGTGAATTCTTAAATGGCAAATGCATAAGGGTTTATGGCAGTTTTCAAGATATCAATGAAAAGAAAATTGCCCAACAAAAAATGCTAGAAAACAATGAACGTTTTAATATGGTTGCCAAAGCAACCAATGACTTAATTTGGGATTGGGATATCTTTAGCGGAGAAACCATACGACTAGGAACCTCTTTTTTTGAAAACTTGGGTTATCATGCTAATTTTTCAAAAACAGATAAATCAATCTGGCTCAATTTCATACATCCAGAAGATCTGGAAAGAGTAGAAAACAATAGGAATAAAGTATTTGAAAACCCTAATATCAACTATTGGGAAGACCAATATCGTTGTAAACGTGCCGATGGCACGTATGCAATTGTTTACGACAGAGGGTATATTGTTAGAACAAGCACGGGGAAAGCAATTAAAATGATAGGCTCTACCCAAGACATAAGTAAACTGAAGCAAAATGAAATAGAACTTAGTAAACTAAATGAACAATTGATTCACCAGACTAAAGACCTAGCCATATCTAATAAAGAGTTAGAAAATTTTGCCTACATCGCATCTCATGACTTACAAGAGCCTTTGAGAATGATTAGTAGCTTTCTAACTCAAATTGAAAAGAAATACGGACATATACTAGATGAAAAGGGGAAAAAATACATCTTTTTTGCTGTTGACGGAGCTAGGCGTATGAGACAGATTATACTTGATATTCTTGAATTTTCTCGAATTGGACGTCAAGAAATGAATAAAGAAGAGGTGAATGTAAAAACTATACTTGAAGAAATTATTCAATTGTATAGAAAGCAAATTGAAGAGAAAAGTGCTATAATTGAAATTGGCCCAATGCCTGTGATCAATACTTATAAATCATCATTAAGACAGATTCTTCAAAATTTAATTAGCAATGCCTTAAAGTATCAGGAACCAGGTAGTATTGCACAAATCGTTATTGAATGCAGCATGGAAGAAAATTTCTGGAAATTTAGTATAAAAGACAATGGCATTGGGATAGATGAAGAATTCCATGACAAAATTTTCGAAATCTTTCAGAGACTACATAATAAAGAAGACTACAGTGGAACGGGCATAGGACTTGCCATCGTAAAAAAAATAATTGAAAGCCAAGGTGGTAAAATATTTCTTAAATCTGAAAAAGGAAAAGGAAGTATTTTCTATTTTACCCTTCCAATGGACTTAAAAAAATAGAAAACTAAATATTTGTGCCATTGAATACTTTTAGTAACGATATAAGTAGATTGCAAAAATTGAATGCCTTATTTGAAGAGAGCAATAAAGCAGCTAAAATAGGTGTATGGGAAGTTGACCTAATAACGAATACTGTTTTCTGGTCGGCGACTACAAAAAAAATACATGGTGTTGAGGATGATTATAACCCAACCCTTAAAGAAGCATTTGATTTTATAAAAAAAGACGAATATCACTTTCAACTCCTTAGCTCATTTAATGAAGCCATTGCTAATGGGAAAGAATATGAAATGGATGTAAAAATTATCCGAAAAGACGGGTATGAACTTTGGACTAGAGCCAAAGGAACACCAGAGTTTAAAGACAATATTTGCATTCGGATTTATGGTACTTTTCAGGATATTCAGGAGCAAAAGGACAGAGAAGAAGCTTTGCTAAAAACACAAGAAGAATTGGCTCAAGTAGCAGGAAAATTCAAAGGAATTTTTAATTCATCCTTTCAGTTTATTGGATTTCTAACACCAGACGGAACACTTACGGAGGCGAACGAATCAGCCATATCATTCGCTGGACTTACCCCTCAAGACGTTATTGGGAAAAAATTCTGGGATTGTCATTGGTGGTCCATTTCAAAATCTACTCAAGAAGAATTAAAGAGAAATATTGAAAGGGCTGGAAAGGGAGAATTTATTCAATACGAAGTTGAAATATTAGGAAAAGAGGGGGCTACAACTACTATCTTGTTTAACTTAAAACCCTTAAAAAATGATAATAATGAAGTTTACTCCATCATTCCTGAAGGTAGAATAATACAGGATATTGTTGATACAAGAAAAGAACTTATTAATAAAAACAATGAATTGTCTCAATTTTCTACCATTGTTTCACATGATTTGAAGGAACCTTTAAGAATGATTAATCAATTCATGCAAAAAATTGACCAGAAATACTCAGGAAGCTTAGACGAAAAAGCTAGACAATACATTTATTATGCAGTAGATGGAGCTAAACGAATGAGTAAAATGATTGACGAACTTCTAAATTATTCTAAATTAACCGATAAAGACAAAACCTTCGAAATTATTCATACAAATTCGATAGTAGATGAAATTTTAAAAGGGGCAGAACAGTTATTACTAGAAAAAAATATCAAAGTTGATGTAAAAGATTTACCTGATATTTATGGCAATTTAACTAGCATTAAAGTATTGTTTAATAACCTAATTAATAACGCCATCAAATATGCAGATAATGCTAAAACGCCCTCTATAAAAATTTCAGGAATTTCTCATCCAAAAGAATGGGAATTTATAATTGAAGATAACGGTATTGGCATAGACCCAGAGAATCACGAGAAAATATTTGACTTGTTCTATAAAATTAATAAATACAAAGATGATAATAGCAGTGGAATTGGATTAGCAATCTGTAAAAAAATTGTAACCTTACATAAGGGTAATATTAGGGTTGAATCTGATTTAGGAGAGGGGAGCAAGTTTTACTTTACTATTAAAAAACAGGTACATGAATAATTTAAAGCCTAACCATATCTTGTTGATAGAAGACAACGAGGGTGATATTCTATTAACAACAGAAGCATTAGAAGAAAAATCAATTGCCAAAAAAATAAGTGTAATACGTGATGGGAAAGATGCCATTGACTATCTTGATCGATTGGCAAATAACAATCAGTATGAATTACCAGATATTATATTACTAGACATAAATTTACCCAAAAAAAATGGGCATGAAGTACTTCACCATATTAAAGAATCTGAAAGTTTAAAGCAGATTCCAGTAATTATGCTGACTACTTCTTCATCCGATCAAGATATCTTAATTTCATATAAAAACCACGCTAATTGTTATATAACTAAACCCACAGATGTTGATGGATTTAATACGGTAATGGAATCAATAGAAAATTTCTGGGTGCAAACGGTTACTCTACCGCATTAATAGTCTATGATAAAAGACAAAAAAACATACAATATTTTAATTGTTGAAGATAATCCTGGAGATTTTCTTTTGATTACTGATTATTTAGAGGAGCATATAAATGCACCCAATATTGTTCATACCCAAAGTTTTAAAGAAACCAAAAAGTGTATCGAAAGCTCACTTTATAAATTTGATGTTTTGCTTTTAGATCTCTCATTAAGCGATAAAAGTGGAGACGAGCTAATTGAAAATATGCTGGAAATTTGCATTGACACGCCTATTATTGTATTAACTGGTTATTCAGATATTGATTTTAGCATCAATTCTATTTCTAAAGGTATTGCCGATTACTTACTAAAAGATGAACTAACAGGAGATAGTCTTTACAAAAGTATTATTTACTGTATTGAACGTTTAAAAAAGAATAACGAACTAACAGAATCAGAAAAAAGATACAGCGAACTATTCCATTTAAGTCCTTTACCCATGTGGGTATATGATATAGAAACGCTTGAAATTTTAGACGTTAATGAAGCCGCACAAAAGCACTATGGCTATACAGAAGCAGAATTCCAGCAACTGACTATAAGGGACATAAGACCTCCACAAGATATGCCCGCATTTGAAGAGCAACTAAAAATTGCCAAGGAACACCCAAAAGAATTTTTATCAGGGGTATTTAGACACGTGAAAAAAAACGGTGAAATCATAGACGTTGATGTTCAAAGTAACTATATATTATACAAAGGAAGAAACGCCCGCGTAATACTGGTAAATGATATTACAGACCGTCTGGAATATATAAGTGCCATTGAAACCAAGAACAAGCAACTACAAGATATAGCATGGCTTCAATCACACGTAATGAGGGCTCCCGTTGCCAAGATATTAGGCATTGTTCATCTATTGCAACGAGTTGATTTAGATGAAGTAGAAAAATCAATTTTACTAAATGATTTGAATGCATGTGCTACAGAAATTGACCAAGTAATACATGATATTGCTAAGAAAACCCATGAAGCCAGATTGAAATAGAGCAGTCTTAGAACTATTGCCAAATTAGCTGAACGACCGTATCTATTGAATCCAATGCAATTCCATCCAAATAGAGAAACACGCCTTCGGGCACTTGTTTAAACTTAACGGATTTACCACTCATATATATAGTGGCTTTGGTCAATTGCTTTCCCGAAAGTGGAATAAAAATAAAAGGCTTTTGATGGCTTTCTATAATGTGAACAAAATGGCTATTGTCTTTTGCCGTTAAAACTCCCCATTCTTGTGCAGGAAGGATATTGCCATAAGTACCTCGAATAGTTGATCCAAATTTTTCCATCCACACCCCTACTCGTTTAAGTGTGTCAATATTCTCCGGCTGGATTTTTCCATTCGGCATTGGACCTACATTCAACAACAGATTCGTATTTAAAGCTGCTGCTTTTACCAGATAATGGATGATTTGTCGGGTTGATTTGTAAGCATGATCGGTAATATTATAACCCCATGAGTTATTCATGGTTTCACAAGTTTCCAGCGGCAACTGATCCGAAGGCTTTTGAAAACTCAAGCCTGTATGATTCTGGCCTGGCAGATCCTTTTCGAACATTTGAAAATCTTCTCCGGGTATGGGGTCTAAATGATGATTGTTCCCAATTAAACACTGCGGTTGCAACTGATGAATTAAAGAATAAATTTCTTCGTATTTCCAATTAATTCGGGAGGAACGGTCAGTGGAACCTTCCGGATTGGTTTGGTCCCAGTGACCATCGAACCAGATGGACATGATATCTCCATAATTGGTTAACAGCTCCGTTAACTGCGCTTTCATGAATTGAAGATAAGAGTCGTAATTGCCGCCTGACTTTCTACCTGTACCTTGCCCAGTTCTTCCAGTTGTATAAGGATAGTCTTCTCTGAACCAATCAAGGGTTGAATAGTATAAACCTAATTGCATTCCCTGCTTTTTGCATTCATCCGCTAGCATTTTCAAAACATCTTTCCCATAAGGCGTATTGGTAATCTTCCAATCAGACTGCTTGGTATCCCAATTGGAAAAGCCATCATGATGTCTGGTTATAAAGACAATATATTTCATACCCGCATTTTTAGCAGCACCAACCCATTCTGCAGCATTAAACTGACTTGGATAAAAGGTTTCCTTTAGTCGTAAGTAATCTTTTACTTTAATGTTTCGATTTTGCATCACCCATTCTCCGGATCCCAACATACTGGAAACACCCCAATGAATAAAAAGGCCAAAGCGGTTCTCTTGAAATTGTTTCCTCGCTGAAATATTTTCAGGGGTTGGATGATAGGTTTGATTTCCTTGATTTGGCCTATTGGTCTGAGCCAATAAAGAGAGCGTACAAAATACAAAGCCCCCTAAGAGGAAAGTTCTTATCATAATTTCATTTTTTTAAACTCAACTTCAAAGTCCATTAAACGTTCTAACAAAACCACTTGATTTATTGCCCTGACTAGATTATGGGTTGGATATTGAATTTGATAATACATATCATTACTCAGATAATCTGTTAAGAAACGTAAAGCTTGCATGTAAATCATAAACTGACCTGCAAAAAAGAAATGCTTTTTTTCATCTGTCGTTAATTCATTTTGCATCTCTTTGTAATATCCTTCCACAATAGCATAATAATAATCAGGCCTTATTTTAATTTTACTAATATCTTCTTCGTTTTCGGAAACTTCGCATAGATAAGTTCTCATCATATCTCCTACATCACTAATAAAATATCCTGGCATTACCGTATCTAAGTCAATAATACAAACGGCGTTATCCTCTTCATTAAAGAGGACATTACTGATTTTTGTATCATGGTGTGTTACTCTTTTCTTAAATGACCGATTCATTGTAATTGCATCGTACTGTTTTACTAGAAACTGAAAACTGGTGAGTTTATCAATTAGATTCTTCTCCCCCTGAATTCTTTCTGGATTCCCCGATTTCAGTGCTTCCTGAAATTGCTGGTAACGGTAATTGAGATTGTGAAAATTTGGTATGGTAATATTAAGTTGGCTGCAATTAAATCCTCCCAAAAACGCAGTAAACCTTCCAAACTGTTCCGCTGCTTCAAACGCTTGTTTAGGATTCGATACTACATCAATGGTATGGGTTCCCTCAATAAAAGGAAATACCCTAAAATATCCAATACCAGGCACTTTCAATAATTGACTTCCTTCTGAATGCGGAATAGGGGAAGGAAATAAATAATTGCTATAATTTTTTTTTAAATAAGATGCTATGGCAGCAATATTTCCCTGAATCAATTCTGGATTCAAAAAAACATGATCGTTGATTTGCTGCAGAATATAATTCCCATCTGCGGTACAAACCTTCCATGTTTTATTAATAATTCCTGAAGTTATCGGAATAATCAATGCATCAGTATAGATTCCAAATTTCTGCAGTATGGCTTCCATTAATATTGATCGTTTAATGCAAATACGGGTTTACGAAACATCCATTGACCGCTTGTAAAATCAGGAAATTCTACTGTTTGATTTCCCATTTCAATGGATAGTTCACTTAAAGGCGTAATGGCACTCCAAGCAGCAGCATCGTAAACATCCATAGGTGTTTGTACTTGATTTTTGATGGATTCAACAAATGCATGAATCACAAAAAAGTCCATACCCCCATGTCCAGCACCCGCTGTTTCCTTGCTCCATCTTACCCAAAGCGGATGGTCATATTTATTGAACCATTCTGTTTGAGATTCCCATTGGTGTGCCTTAGGTGATTTTCCCTCTATATAAAGGGATTTATTCAAATCCATCCAGATACCTTCTGTTCCCTGAACCCTGAAGCCCAAAGAATAAGGCCTTGGCAAATTAGTATCGTGTTGCAGTAAAATGGTTTCTCCATTATTACAATCAATGGAAGTAGTAACCACATCGCCTAACTTAAACTGAACTTTTGAGTTGGGATGAGCTTCTCCTCCTTTTTTAACTATATAATTATGCAAACCTCTTGCCTTAGACGAAAAAGAGCAGAGAGATAAAAACCGGTTTCCTCTATTAATATTGATATAATGTGCTATAGGGCCAATGCCATGGGTGGGATATAAATCACCGTTTCTGTAAACCGAATGAGTGGTTCGCCAGGCCGCTTCTGAAAATCCTTTTTCTCCAAACTCTACCCCTCCGCCATAGGGTTTAACACCGTCATTGAATTTCACTTCTCTCAGGTCATGTTGGTAGCCTCCCTGCAAATGAATTATTTCTCCAAATAACCCTTGTCTAACCATATTCAATGCAGCCATCACATCTCTGCGATAACATACATTTTCTAACATCATTACTTGGCCATTGTATTGCTCTGCAGCTTTCACCACATCCCAGTGATCTTGTAAGGTAGTACCCAACATCACTTCTGTACCTCCATATTTTATTCCTGCCTGTAATGAACCAATGATCATTTCTTTGTGAAGCTCCCAAGGGGTTGCAATAATAACACCATCTGGCTTTTCCCTTACTAACATTTCCTTCCAAATCACTGGAGAACCAGTATATACTTTTGGCATTTTTTTGCCAGACTTTTCAATCATCCCCTTTGCGGTAGACAACATCCTGTCATTGATATCACATATTGCGGTTAACTCAACATCTTCTCGTCTGAGCAAGAGATCTAGGTGGTTTTGCCCACGCAATCCAGTACCTATAATTACTATTTTAACTTTATTAGCCAATGGTTTTGCAGACAAAATATTTGCCGATAAAACCATTGCCCCGGAAGCCATGGCTGTCTTTTGTAGGAAGCTTTTGCGATTCATTATATTGGAATTGTAAATGGTTTAAGATAGTTATAGAAAGATTATCTGGCAGTATTTTCCCATTCTGCATAGGAATCACTGGTTTCATAAATCT
>VFQM010003169.1_pt1 | contig 10943 bp, 11 predicted proteins | sample 3512391 | NCBI WGS metagenome assembly VFQM01 (sample SAMN10412369, study PRJNA504923) | tailings metagenome | isolation source: Replicate 1 from Balatoc abandoned mine | place: Philippines
GCCTACGGCACCTCGGAAATGCTGGGCTGGATGGTGGATGAGAAAGACATCGAGCCCCACGTGCCGGTCTGGGACAAAGCGCAGCGCAAGGACGGGACGCTCGGGCGATCCGACTTCACTTGGGACGCGGACGCGGCCGAGTATCGCTGCCCGCGAGGCAAGCCGCTGCGATCCAGCGGCAAACCAACCGCCGACAACACGCTTATCTATCGCAGCAACTTTCACGACTGTGCCGGCTGCGAACTGAAGTCGAAGTGCTGCCCCAACACGACGCACCGGAAGATCGCCCGCCAGGTGAACGAGGCTGCGCGAGACGTGGCGCGCCAGCTGGCGAAGACGAAACGATACGAACAATCACGACGGCAGCGGAAGAAGGTCGAGATGCTGTTCGCTCACCTGAAACGCATCTTGAAGTTGGACCGGTTACGACTGCGCGGCATGAAGGGGGCTCGAGATGAGTTCCTTTTGGCCGCCACCGCGCAGAATCTACGAAGGATGGCAGCGTGGTTGATGCCGAGAAGCCCCGAAGCGGCAATGGCAACGGCCCTTTGAGGGCTATGGGCGCTTGCGTGCCCATTTTTCCGTCTCCCCTGGCGAAAGAATCACTGATCCCGCCAAACCGCCAGACCCAGCCACCAGCCAGAAGGCGAGTTTTTCAACGGAATAGGTCGAAAGTGGACTTGCTATCGAAAGACGTTCGAGCAGCTTGGCAAGACCAAGGCGTTGCGAACTCCACCCCTACCTCGGTGCGTCGTTAACTTTCGCCTCGGTGCAGAGCTTCTGCAGCACCTGCACCCGCTCACCCACGGGCATCGCGAGACGATCGAGCTCGTCGCCCAGGCCGCGGGCAGCCTGGATCGCCTGCTCCAACAACTCCTCGGCCTCCCGTGGCTTGAGGCCGAAGTCGCCTGCGCCGGACAGCACGTTCTCCTTGGTTCGAGACCGACCCTGCCGACCCGCGCCGATCGCGAGACTTTCGCCTCCTTGGGCCACCACATCGAACGCCGGTGCCAGTCGCCAGGTCCCGTCGAACAGGAAGCCGTGGTTCTGCAGGTGATCGTCGGTGTTGCCGATGGCGTAGTTGAAGGCCAGCCGACGGAACAGCTCTGGGCCCGCGTCCACCACGCCGATCCGCCGGGCGGCCGCGGCCATGGCGGCATAGGTGGCCCGACCCGCCGGCGCCACGGTGTCCTGCTCGCTGGCGCGGTAGACGTTTAGGAGGCTCCTGGCGCTCAGGTAGTGCACAGGCTCGCCGTCCTGGCGATCGAACCGGTCCACGAGCAAGACGCTCCGACCGTGGACGGTGGCCAGGGTGGCGTGGATGGCGTCGATGCCCGCTCGCCGCGCCAGCGCCAGGCCGGCGGCCTCCACCTTGGGCACGTCGACCGTGTCGTGCTGCGGCTGCTGGAACTTGGCGATGACCTCGCGGCCATCGAGGGTCATCGCCGCCTTCGGGCGGGCGCCACCCAGGGCACCGCTCTGGACGCACAGGATCTCGTACAGCGGCGGCGGCGGGAAGCCGCCTTCGGCCAGGGTCCTGGAGGCTTCCTCGAGCTGCTCCAGCGTCACCTGGGCATAGGGCGTCCGCACCGGAGCAAGGGCGGTACGGGACAGGGAGGCGCGTACCGCACCGCTGCCGCTGCCGGCGGTGGCCAGCACCCATTCGGCCTCATCCCGCGGCGGGCGCTGGGCCAATCGCTCGATCAGCCGGCGCCCCCAGCGGTCGGGGCCTGCGTCCGAGAGCACACCCGGGATGCCCTTGTTGTCTTCGATGGCGCGCTCGGCGTCCTCGAGCGGCAGGTTCAGCGGGTCCAGCGGATAGGCGCCGCCTGCCTCCAGCCAGGTCGGGGCATAGCGGAAGGAACCGACATCCCGCGCCCAGTCGAGCCGCGCGGCAACCTGCCATCGGCCGCCCAGTGGAACCCACAGGTAAAGCCGCATCAGAAGCCCTCCCTTCTCGACCGCTCACCCATAGCCTTGCGCCGCAGCGCATCGCCCGTGGGATCCGCGCGAACCGTCCTCACCAGGTCAGCAAGCAGGGAGGGCGAGAGAGCGGTCAGGACCTCAAGGAACCGACCGAGCGCCAAGGTCGGGTCCCCGCGCTCAAGGCGCTTGAGGGTCGCCACGCTGATGCCAGCGCGGGAGGCCAGATCCTCGTGACGCAGCTTTCGGGCAAGACGTGCGTCACGGATGGCGCTGCCGAGGTCCGTCAGGGCTTCGACGGTCTCCGGGGACATTGGTAACGGACGGGCGCGCTGGCTCATATATGAGCCCTTATACGCCTTTTCAGGTCAATATCAAGCTAATTCCACTGGCCAAGGCGCGCCCTCGCTGTCCAGGGCCTGGGGACCTGGCGCGCGTGCGGCGCTGGTCGAAATTGTGCTCCGTGCCGGAATCTGCCGACCAGTGATTCTGGTGCTGACCGTGTTACACCGCCGGCGCGGCGGCAAGCGGCCTCCCTTGGTAAGGCCCACTTCTGCTTTCGGCCAGAAGCGGACATGACATTGCTGCCAACTAATGCGAGCGATTGAGCAATGTTCAATCCTCAGTTGCCCGCTTTCGACCGAGCGTTGAATTCGCGCCTTAGTTTGCTTGCTCGCAATTTCATGTACTCGATCTTTCGGAGTTGTTCATTCCCTCTTGCGTTCACCAGTGCCTTCGACCACAACCCCTTGTCGATCTGCCCCGACTCAAGCTCGGCCTCCGCTTGCGCATAATAATCAGCATCTTTTTCATTGAAGCTGGACTCGATCGAGTCTTTCAAGTCCTTCGCCGACCCGATAAGGGCGGAAGTAATCTCCGCGCCAGATCGACTGTCACCAAAGAATCTTAGTGAGACAAAGAAAATAGTTACACTTAATGCAGAGGTGAGTAATAGTGCAAGTTCTTCTTCCCTTGTTATCTCGAAAATAATCCAACCAATTGGCCACCAAGGGACTGCTGCAGCGAGAAAGGACTTAATTATATTCATCTCGAATCTCTGGTTTAGGAAAGCGCCTGGCCAAGCAATAGTACGCGCCGCACAAATGGGCAAGATTTAGCGCGAACTTGGTCAATTAGGGCCGCAAACATCGCACTACGAACCACCGCATCAACTTGCGAAGCATCAATCCCCCCCAGATCATGGGCTGGATTTGGACACTCTGATCTCCTTAGGGCCAATTAAAGCCTAGGGAGGCGAAGGATCCTTGTCTACTATGGTTCGCGAGGCGGGGCGGCGACCCGCTAGTACCGATTTCGGCCAGGCGCGTACTCTCAACACCGCGCAAGGGCCCATGACTTCAAGAATGCCCGGCGCTCTTCCTGATCTTTGCTAATCACTGACGCAATGCGCGCTGCTGAGACCAACACTTCAACAATCGGACTTTTCGTAAGTTCGCCGTTCCAGTATCTGACGGCTATCGATCGGACTTCAGCTGCATCCGAGCGAATCAAAAACGCTTCGTCTATCAGGCGCATGTCGCCCTCAAAAATTGCGCTGCCGCCCTCAATAGTTGCGAGATAGAGATTACCGTTTGACATCTTGGACCAGTGCTTCTTGGCTGCCATTTCATCCTTGAAAAGGAAAAGGCTACCGATTCTGCTCGGCTTGTCCAATGGTCGAGCGCTTTCAAATATAGACTCCACTTCTTCGGAACCGGCGGGGTTGAGGCATGCAAATTCACCGGCCGATGTAATTAAGTCCCCAACCTCGAATTGCCTTTTGTCTGCACGGAAATACATCGCGCCTTCCCAAGTGTCCTAGTTCTGAAACTGGATGCGATTGTATAGCCGCTGGTTCACCAGCAACGGCTAGTGCGCTCTTTTCGGGTTAGTTTTCGCCAGTTCGACCAGGACAGAATCAGCGCCGCTGTTTAGCGGTTGCCGGCACGCTGGTCAACGCAGGCCAACGCAGGCCAACGCCCGCATTGTGGGCTCCACTCGCAGCAATCGGACCTGATGCCGAACGAGCGGAAAAGTGTTCCGATGCTGCTACTTCGACGCGGTGGCCGTCGAGCATCATCGGAAGGCCCCTGATGTCAGACAGCATCATCTTGGGAATCCGGCGGCGCCGTCCACCCCAATTGCTCGTTTAGCAACGCCGGAAGGCACTCATGCAGGGAGCGCCGCGCGTGGTAACGAAGGCGGCGCTCAGGTGCGTACCACTCGTAGAACGCCACCCCAGACAGTATGTGATCCTGGACGTAGATCTTGCCGTCGGTCGCCTGGCGGATGCGTACTTGCCAAAGACCGGAACCGCTCATGCCGCCGAGGCCAGTGGGGACATCTGGGGCGATTGCCGGGACGCTCAGGTCAAAGTAGTCGAAACCATCGAGTTCGAACTCGCGTGGCCGCGGCGCCAGCGCGCACAGTCCCTGGACACCACGCACCTGCTCGAAGGCACGCACTGGCCCCAGCTTGACCGCGCCTTCGGCCGGCACGCCACAAGGAAACCAGAAGCCCCACTCGATGCCCGGATACTTCCCTGGCATCTCCGCGATGCGGCGGTCGAGGTCGTAGGCGGATTTGTTGGTCCGCAGAGTCGCGCTCGCCTCGCCACCAATCGGTATGAATACAAGTGCCAGATCCGGGCCATTGCCATCATCTGCGCCGCGCGCCAAGCGCGCGAACACCAGGTGGTCGCGCTCGTACAGGCAGCGGCGTACCTCACCGCGCCAGTCCACCAAGATGCTAACCATGTCCCCGGCCTGGAGCTGCTCAGCCACGTGGTCGGCGGTCAGGAACGCATGGCGCCCAGCAACGCGAACGAACGTGCCAGAACCCGATTGCTTGCTCTCGGTAACCCCGGGTCGACGACGGATCGATGTGAATCCGACGGAATGCAGCGCCAAGCGCTCGGCGATTTCGTCGTGGAGCGCAGCCGGAAATTCGCCGATGTGTAGTTGACGGGTAGGGCTGTCCGGTTCCATGAGCCATTATCCACCGTTAAGGCACCCGCAAATTTTAGCGGCAACTTTTGCCGGAACCGGATCGAAGCGAAAGGCAGATCGGCGTAGCTTTGGCGGCGTATGACCACTTTCCGGAGCATCCGTCGCGGCGAGAACGCTCGGTTCGTTTGCCTCGTAACTTGGATGTCCGCTATGGGTCGGGAGCGGAATCGGCAGTCTTCAGATCTAATCTATCGTTACCGATTCTCCGCGGCGCCAAGCTCGAAGCGCTAGCCACGCCATTCTTCCGAAATATAGGCCGACCAAGCACAGCAAGAGTGGCCCAGTGACCTGCCCCCCGCTTTCAGTACCGGGACCATTTACAGTTCGGGTTCACCCAAAGCTCGATCCCTTGGCCGTGGAAGGCTTAGGGGACGGACTTTAATGTTGCGTTTCACCCGGGCTCATTAATTGGCTTTTTGGAATCCGGTGTGGAATCGGGACCCATGACCAACTACCGGCTGAAGTAGCTGTCATGGAATTCGGTGTTGAAACTGGCGTGAGCCAGTGACATGCTGTCATGGATTACAGTGTGGATTCCAACCCATGGATTTGCTGGACCTGAAGAACATCAAGTCATTGTCGTCCAAGGTGGCTGACGGCGTTCGATACATCGAGGCAGAGGTACTGGAAGAGCCTGGAGCCTGTGTGCTCTGCCAAGCACCCGATCCGTACCGGCATGATTCCCGGGAGCAGGCATTCGCGGATGCCCCGATTCGCGGCCAGCCAGTCCGTATCTTGTTCCACCGTCGTCGCTACCGCTGTCGCGTCTGCAAGAAGACCTTCTTCGAGCCGCTGCTGGGTTTCTCGGTGAAGCGCAACATGACCCAGCGCTTGGTCCACTACATCGCGCGGGACGCTCTCATCCGCACCTTCGCTGACGTCGCCCGCGACGTGGCCGTCGACGTGCAGACCGTGCGTGGCGTCTTCCTGGACTTCTCCTCGTGGCTCAGGACGAACCACCCAATCGCCACGCCCCGGATCATGGGGATCGATGAGGCCAAGCGAGCAGGGGTCCTATGTACGGTCCTGACGGACTTGGAGCGGCGTGAGTACTTCGACATGCTGCCTTCTCGTAAGGCCAAGCCCTTGAATGCCTACCTGGCGCAGCTTCCTGAAAAGGAGCTGGTGAAGGTGGTCGCCATGGATCTGCACCTGGGTTTCGTTACGGCAATTGGCAAGCACCTGCCGAAAGCCGTACGTGTGGCCGACCGCTACCACGTCGCCCGCCTGGCGCAGGACGCCTTCGACAAGGCGCACGTGGCGGCTCGCAAGGGCCTCGATACCGGCGACCGGCTCGGGATGTTCCGCAAGCGGGGCCTGCTGGCCCAGCGAGACCGCACGCTCTCTGAACCTGAGCGGCAGCGGGTGATTGAGACCCTACAGCCCTTCCCGATCCTGGTGGCCGCCTACGAGGCGAAAGAGTCGTTCCTGCAGATATACGATGCCCCCGACCGGGAGAGCGCCGAGCAGGCGCTGGATGCCTGGCTCGACCGGTTGCCGAGAGAACTATCGGGCTATTTCCGGGCGGTTACCCTCGCGGCTTCAAACAGCCGCGAGATCATCCTGAACTACTTTGAACACCGGTACACGAACGCGTTCACCGAAGCGGCGAACGGCATTTCCAAACTGCTCCAACGGACGGGGCGCGGCTATGGGTTCGAAGTCATGCGAGTGAAGCTGCTCTACGGCAAGCGCGGGCAGAAGGTCGACCTATCGGAATACGACACAGACAATGCGAGTGATAGGGGTTCTGGTGCGCTGGGATACAGCCGAGTGACTGCGAGCTACCAACCCAATCATGTCCCACCCGCGCGCAAGCGGGCGCGCCGAGGTCCCCAGTTTTCGCGCATTGATCAGCTGATAGATGAGGGCTACTTCGATGTAGGCAACGGTGACATTTCTGATGAACTTGAGCCGTTGACCAAGTCGTTCGCCGCTTCGTCCTAGCTATGCAGAAGATCTTGTCCGCTACTTCCCAGCCACTACCTGTCATTGCTACTGAGAGCGGGTGGTCGGAACTTTGGGGAGCATCCAACGCCTTGAGTTAAGCCGCGCCGAAGGCGTCGGCTTGAATGATTGGTTAGGCCTCATTCTCTGGCTTCATAGAGCATGAATGCTAAGGAGATAGCGACACCGTCAATCGTCGTCTCAATCTCGAGTGGAGTGCCGATCTTGCCAGAGAATGAGTGATTCGCATCTTGGTCGGGCTGCGGGTCCGTGCTGCTTTCCGGCGCCAGGGAGATCGCGATGGTGTATGAGCCGTCGGAAGAAATAGTTGGAACGAGTACGAGCTGGTACTTCTCCAGCGCCTGTGCCAGAGGCGCTCCTGAGCTTACGAACTCAGCGGTACGAATCACTCGAGAACCGTCCTGGCTCACCAGCGCTGCTTCATAATTGGCGCGATAAGCGGCCTCGGCACGATTGACCCCTACCAAGGAGGAAGTGGCGAGTAAGGCTGCGAGGAACGACTTTAGGTTTAACATTTCAGTTTCCCGTTATGAGGCCTAACGCCTGAATTAAGCCGCGCCGCGCAGCGGCGTCGGCTTGAATGAGTTGTTAGCCACCACTTTCTTCAGGACTCCAGACATCGCTCTTAGCTGGCGCAACTGTCACTTCGATTGCTTGTGCGCCGTACTTCATCGCCAGCAATCGTTCACGGTAGAGGTAGAACGCCGCTTTGCATACCTTATCCGTGTAGTAAGCGTTAAACCCACCGCTGATGGCAGCGCCAGCAACGGGGATTACATTGGCAAGTTTTGCTTTTGTCAGGTTGTAGCCAAGCGCCTTAGCTATGGACAAAACCGCTTGAACAAAGACGCTCTTCTCGAGCTGCTCCCACGACTTCCTCTTTGCTACTTCCTGTGCAATTTTCACAAGGTGAGACAGAGCGGCTTGCTTACCGGCGTCAGTGCTGCTTGAGGCGAGCGCCAAGATGTTCAATGAGAAGAGCCGCTCCTCCTGAGAGGACATGTCGAATCCGCAGTAGGTGCCGTACTCTCCGATCGCTCGAAGATTCATTGCAAGAAGGGCTACGAGGTCGGCAGGAATCGCAGCGAGAGCTACCAGCGGATTGATTACAGCTGCTCCTCCAGCGGCCGCCCCTTCGACTAGAGCAATCCCTTCATATTTTGTATCCAGCCAGCCAATAGACCTGTCAACCAACTGAAGATCAAGCAATGGAATTTGTTCCAGCCGTGTGATTTCTTGCTTGGATATTTCAGATAGCTCTTTGAAGATAGCGGATGGCCTGACGGACCATTGAGAGGCATCGTTAACCAGTCCAACTACACCGTTCGCTGCCTTTGTGCAGGTTTCTGTGAAGCCTGGAATCTTATCTACAGCTTGGCCTGCAAGCGCGAGAGGCTTGTTTACATACACCATCGCCGTGTCAAACCAAGTTTGCTCCGGACTCTTCCATGCATGGATCTGCGTGAGCGCGCGCTTTTCATAATCTGACAGCAAAGGTTGATCTCCCAAAGTGGTGGCTAACGCCTGAGTTAAGCCGCGCCGAAGGCGTCGGCTTGAATGATTGGTTAGGCATCCTATTCGGGATAGCCTCGGGCGTATTCGCCCCAGCGTAGAACATGAGTGGAGATCGACATCTCCTTGAAAGCTTTACCAGCGATTACTCTTTCTCTGCGCCGGATCAGTTGAATTTTTCCATCCGGATCGGCTACCAACTGCAGCCCATTTTCGAACTTGCAGTCCGCGATACCTGGACCTCCCCCCAAACACAGAAAGTATTTCAGCTTCGTCTTGGAATGAAAGCTTTCAAGGTCGTCGCCGACTTTTACATACGGTGACAGCTGGTCCAGCATCTCTGACTTGGATAGGTCCGAGTAAATAATCGCAGATATGCGGCCAGCTATATCGATCTGTTCGGGTTGCTCGCAAGCGCGGGCGGGTAGCAAGGCTGAGGCGGCGAGAAGCCAAACCAGAATTCGTGTGAGGGTAGACATGGGCCTAACTACCGAATATGCGGACGCCAGCGTCCGGTTATACATCCGATCGGTGTGCGGGTCTTTGCCCCGCAAGCCGATGATTCTCCCGGAGTTTAGGCCGAGCTTGTCCGTTAAACAATCCGACGCAAACCCGGACGCCGCGGGTCCGCCCCTTTCGGCTATCTTGCGGCTTTTCCCACCACCCCACCGGAGCTACCAAAATGGGGTAACACCCCCGCCTCACCACCACCTCCGCGCCTCATGGATCGCGTCTCCCAGGTCTGCCGGCGTCGCCACCTCAGCCGGCGAACGGAAGAGGCCTACTGCTACTGGATCCGGCGCTACATCTACTTCCATGCCAAGCAACATCCCGTCGCGGTCGGCGCCAACGGCATCACGCCATTCATCAACTACCTGGCGAGCGACCAGAAGGTAGCCGCGTCCACGCAGTCTCAGGCGCTCAACGCCATCCTCTTCCTGTACCGAGACGTCCTGGACATCGACGTCGGCCAGCTCACGGGGCTCCGGCGTGTCCAACGCCAGGCTCGCTTGCCCACGGTCCTGACGGTGGGTGAAGTCCGGGACGTGTTGGCCCGCCTCTCGGGGACCACGCGCCTCATGGCCGAGCTGCTTTATGGGGCCGGACTGAGGGTCACCGAGGCGATGACCCTGCGGGTGAAAGACCTGGACCTGCATGCCGGAACAATCCACGTCCGTAGTGGCAAGGGCGGCAAAGATCGCACCAGCCTTCTGCCGGTCAGCCTGCGGGCCCCTCTGCAGCAACATCTGCTGCGGGTGGCCGCGCTCCACAAGGACGACCTGGCCCGCGGCCGAGGGCATGCGCCGCTTCCGGGTGCCCTACATCGTAAGTACCCCAGCGCCTCCCGCAGCCTGGCGTGGCAGTTCGTCTTCCCGTCCAGGACCCAGCGCGCTTGCCCGGAAACTGCCCGCTGGCTTCGCTGGCATGCCTCCGAGAGCACTGTGCAGCGGGCCTTCAAAGCTGCACTGGTCACGGCCAAGGTCGTGAAGCACGCCAGTGTGCACACGCTTCGCCACTCCTTCGCGACGCACCTGCTCGCCGATGGGACCGACATCCGGACGATCCAGCTGCTTCTTGGCCATCGCAGCCTGAAGACGACGATGATCTACACCCACGTCCATCAAACGATTCGGGAGACGGTCAGCCCCTTGGATCGACTGTAGGCGAAGAATCGGAGCCGCCTGGCTAGGCAAGGGCAGTCGAACTTGTCGCTCCGGCGTTGACGGAACCTACGGGCACCAAATTTGCTTTGGAGCGGCAGGGGAGGCTGCCGCTCGCCTGGAGATCGCCATCGTGCGCCCCCGTTGCGGGATGAGCCAGCGCATAAACCGGATCCACATGGCGGGCATGGTCAGCTTCCCGGGAAGACCACACCCGCCGCCCTTCAGCCAAACCCATGCCAAGTCAGCGTCGGCCTGTCGATTCAACACTCAAATCCAAATACCCCATTAATTTAATCAACGGCCACTCTTTCCCCATTAATTCAGGCGCTTGGCGGGTCTCCGATGCTCCGCTGCTGCCCGATAATGCATCGTCTCGCCCTCTCCGGTCGCGTAGCAAACGCTGTAGGCGATCTGGATGTGATATCGACCCATCGCATCCTCCACCTCGATATTGATGGCGTATCATCGGCCAGTGAGACGAAGTTCCGCGTCTCGACTTGCCTCCGGGTGATGAGAAGCACCATCACTGGCTGCGACTTGTCCGGAGGCGATTGAGTCTCGGCGGGCAGATCGGCAACCCAGTAGGGACGAAGGCGTACGGGCTATGCCAACTGGGTTGTCGGAGTTCAATCAGGGGCGGTGCGTAACCTATTGAATAAAAAGCCTTGTACGGACTATGCCACCCTGGGAGAGGCATAGTCCGTACCGACAGGCTCCAAACCGGGACACCCTATGCTTTCCCCCAGGTACGGACTTCACTCATCTGCCCAACCCGCCGGCTTCCGTGCCGCCGCCTCCCTGAGCCCGGATCCACCATGCCCACCGTCCTCGTCACCGGCGCCACCGGCTTCCTCGGCCAGCACCTCGT
>VFQM010003170.1_pt1 | contig 10941 bp, 6 predicted proteins | sample 3512391 | NCBI WGS metagenome assembly VFQM01 (sample SAMN10412369, study PRJNA504923) | tailings metagenome | isolation source: Replicate 1 from Balatoc abandoned mine | place: Philippines
GTGAAGCCGGCCTTCTCGATCGCGGCGAGCAGGAAGTCGAGCGCGGCGGTCGTGCCGGCGAGGTCGGGGGCGAAGCCGCCCTCGTCGCCGAGGCCCGTGGCGTAGCCGCCGGCCTTCAGCTCGCCCTTGAGCGCGTGGTAGGTCTCGGCGCCCCAGCGGAGGGCCTCGGTGAAGCTCTCGGCGCCGATCGGCAGGATCATGAACTCCTGCACGTCGACCCCCGTGTCGGCGTGCGCGCCGCCGTTGATGACGTTCATCATCGGCACGGGCAGCACGTGCGCGTTCGGGCCGCCGAGGTAGCGGAACAGCGGCAGGTCGGCCGAGTCGGCGGCGGCCTTCGCGACGGCGAGCGAGACGCCGAGGATGGCGTTGGCGCCGAGCTTCGACTTGTTCTCGGTGCCGTCGGTCGCGCGCAGCTCGCCGTCGATGAGGCGCTGGTCGCTCGCCTCGAGGCCCTCGATCGCGGGGCCGAGCACGTCGATCACGGCGTCGACGGCCTTCTGCACGCCCTTGCCGAGGTAGCGGCCCTTGTCGCCGTCGCGCAGCTCGTAGGCCTCGAAGGCGCCGGTCGACGCGCCCGAGGGCACGGCCGCGCGCGAGACGGTGCCGTCATCGAGCAGAACCTCGACCTCGACGGTCGGGTTGCCTCGCGAGTCGAGGATTTCACGGGCTCCAACGGCCTCGATAGCTGCCACGGATGGGTCTCCTAACAAGTGGGGGTGCGGACGCGACGGTGGTGGTCGTCCGCAGGGAATCCTACTCGCCGCGCGGAAAGGCCCTCCGGCGGCTCAGGCGCTGCGCTCGAGGGGGCGCCACTCGAGAGCCGAGGCATCCGCCCCGGTGCTCGCGCTCACCGTCGCGAACCGGGCGAAGCCGTCGGCGGCGAGCTGGTCGAGGGCCGTCTTCATGTTCTTCGGGCGCTTCACGAGGCGTACGCGCGCGCCCTCGGCGACGAGCGTCGACTTGAGCGCCATGAGGTCGGCGGCCGCGACATCCCGGTCGTAGACGAGGGCCGCGTCGCCGTCGCCATCGCCCTCGGGCAGCTCGACGAGGTCGATGAGGCGCTCGAAGCCGAGCGAGAAGCCCGTCGCGGGCACATCGCTGCCGAGGAAGCGGCCGATCATGCCGTCGTAGCGCCCGCCGCCGCCGAGCGAGTAGCCGAGCTCGGGGTGCGCGACCTCGAAGATGGGGCCCGTGTAGTAGCCCATGCCGCGCACGAGGAAGGGGTCGAAGACGAGCGGAACCGCGTGGCCGAGGCCCGCGGCGATCGCGGCGAGGTCGGTCAGGGCGGCCTCGTCGACGCCGGCGGGCAGGAGCGACGCGATCGACTCGGCCGTGAGCGCGCCGCCCGCGGCGGGCGCGTCGTGCCCGCCCGAACCGTCAGCGGGGGATGCCGCTTCCGCGCCGAACGACGCGAACGCCGGAACCGCCGCGAGGGCCTCGATCGCGGCCTCGGCGTGCCCGCGGTCGCGCAGCTCGGCGAGCACTCCCGTGGTTCCGATCTTGTCGAGCTTGTCGAGGGTGATGAGCACCTCGGCGTGGCTGCCGGGCGCGAAGCCGAGCACCGTGAGCATGCTCGTGAGCAGGCGTCGGTCGTTGATGCGGATGCTGCAGCCGGGGATCCCGAGCGCGTCGAGCGCGCTCGACGTCGCGGCGATGAGCTCGATCTCGGCGATCACACCGGGCTCGCCGATGATGTCGATGTCGCACTGGACGAACTGGCGGAACCGACCCTTCTGCGGGCGCTCCGCGCGCCAGACGGGCGCGATCTGAATGGCCCGGAAGACGCCGGGCAGCTGGCCGCGGTTGCTCGCGTAGAAGCGCGCGAGCGGCACCGTGAGGTCGAACCGCAGGCCGAGGTCGGCGAGGTCGAGGGCGGTCGCGGCGGAGCGCAGGTCATCCGTCGTCAGCGCCCGCTTCATGACCGCGAAGGCGAGCTTCTCGTTGTCGCCGCCGAGACCGGCGTGCAGGCGCGAGGCGTCCTCCATGACCGGGGTCTCGATCTCGTCGAAGCCGTGCGCGCGGTAGACGCCGCGGATGCGCGCGAGCACGTGCTCGCGGCGGGCCTTGTCGCCGGGAAGGAAATCGCGCATCCCGCGAGGCGGGGTCACCGGGCTGGCCATGCCTCGATTCTGTCAGAGGGCCGCTCAGGCGACGCGCGAGCCCTTCGGCAGGCGCTTCGACGGCGTGCGCGTGCGCGCGGTCGCCCCCCACAGCGCGAGCGCCGCGAGGATGGCGTGGATGAGCAGCCCGACGAACCAGCTCGGCACGGTCGAGGCGTAGATCTCCTCCGGCGTCGGGTAGTCGTTCGAGCCCTTGAAGCCGTTGCGGGCCTCCTCGCACTCGTCGTACACCGACTCGGTCTCGGGCGGGATCTGCGCCTGGCGGATGCCGAGCCCGATGCCGCCGAAGAGGTCCTCCGGGTAGCCGTTCTCATCGAACGTCGTCGGTGAGGCGTCGGCGAGCACGATGTACGGGTTCGCGGCGAGGAACCACCAGACGCGGTCGAAGCGCGGCACCTGGTAGCTGCTGACCTGCGGCTCGAGGCAGCGGATCTCCTCCGGGATGCCCGTCTCGGGGTCGACCGGCCCCGAGTAGTCGAGACCGATGTAGACGTTGCGCACCTCGGTCTGGTTGACGAGCCCGCCGAGCCCGAAGGCGATGAGCGTGCCGATGCTGAGCGCGGCGACGACGAGGTAGGTCGTGACGACGGAGAACAGGGCGCGCGTCTGCAGGCCCGAGAGGCCGACGCCGATCGCGGAGACGACGCCGAGCTCGAGCACGAGCACGCCGAGCGAGCTCAGGAGGGTCTCGAACGGCACGCCGCCGAGGACGACGGCGAGCACGATGAACGGCAGGCTCGCGGCGAGGAAGGTGAGGGCGATCGTCCACGCGGCGAGGAACTTGCCGAGGACGATCTGGCTCGCGCTCACGAGAGTGACCTGGGTCGTGGCGAGGGTTCCCGCGTCGCGCTCGGCGTTGATCGCACCGCCCGACACCGCGGGCGTCACGAGGGTGCCGACGAGGAGGACGAAGAAGATGATGCTCGAGTAGATCGCGGCGTTGTCGATGCCGTCCTCGCCGAACTGCGCGAGCGCGAACCACAGCAGCAGGGTGACGAGACCGACGACGACGAAGACGATGCTGAGCAGGACGATCCACGCGACCGAGCGCACGCGCTGGCGCAGCTCGAGGCTCGCGATCGTGCCGAGGCCGGTGATCCAGGCGTTCACGAGCGGCCGCCCTTCGCGAGGTCGAGGAAGGTGTGCTCGAGGTCGCCGACCGCGGGGCCGAAGGCGCTGATGCCGACGCCGTGCGCGGTGAGTCGGGTGAGCAGCGCGGCGGCCTCGGCCTCGCCCGTGACGGGGACGAGCACGCCCAGGTGATCGGTGCCCGATGTTGGGATTCCCAACTCGGCGAGCGCCGCGGTGAGCGCCGCGGGGTCGAGCGCCCGGATGCGCCAGTCGCGCACCGTCGCGCGGCTCGCCTCGACGCTCGCGCGCGAGGCCGTGACGCCCGCGTCGATGTACACGGCCTCGTCGGCCATCTCGTCGAGCTCGGCGAGCACGTGGCTCGAGACGAGGATCGCCGCGCCCTCGCTCGCGAGCCGCCGCACGAGCACGCGCAGGTCGATGCGCGCGGCCGGGTCGAGGCCCGACGCGGGCTCGTCGAGCAGCAGCACGCTCGGGCGATGGACGAGGGCCCGCGCGAGGCTCAGGCGCTGCTTCTGCCCGCGGCTCAAGACGCGCGTCGGCTGGTCGGCGAGCGCCGCCAGACCGACGAGATCGATGAGCTCGGATGCGCGGACGCGGGCCTGCGCGGCGTCGATCTCGTAGAGACGCGCGGTGGTCTCGAGGGTCTGGCGCACGGTCAGCGTGGCCCACGAACCGAGCACGTCGGGCATCCACCCCATGACGCGCCGCACGGCACGCGGGTCGGTGACGGGGTCGTGGCCCTCGATGTGGATCGAGCCGCGATCGGGCTCGAGGAGGGACGCGAGCATGAGGAGCAGCGTCGTCTTGCCGGAGCCGTTGGGCCCGATCAGGGCCGTCACGCTCCCCGCTCGCGCCTCGAACGAGACGTCGCGCACGGCGTGCACGTCGCCGAAGCTGCGTGCCACGCCCTCGACCGCGATCGCGGCTTCGGTGGTCATGGGGCTGAGTCAAGCACTCGGGGCACCCGGTGTCGAGGAGGACTCGCCTATCGCGACGATTCCTCGGCGGCGCGGATGCCCGCCTCGAGATCGCGCGTCGCCCTGCGGAGCGCGCGCTCGGCATCCCACCCCCGCTCGCGCGCGACCGCCACCAGGTGGAGGAGCTGCTCGCCGAGAGCCCGCTCGTCGGCGAGGTCGGGCCTCTCGCGCGGCGGGCTCGACGGCACGACGCCGAGAGTTGCGCCCTTGCTCAGCACCTTGTCGGCGCGCACGAGCGCCGGGAGCCCGGCGGGGAGCCCGTCGAGCACGCTCGTGCGCGCGGGCTTCTCGGCGGCCTTCCACGTCTCCCAGTTGGCGGACACCTCGTCGGCCGTGTCGGCCACGACGTCGGCGAAGACGTGCGGGTGGCGGCCGACCATCTTGCGCATGCTGCGCGCGGCGACGTCGTCGATCGTGAACGGGTCGACGGGGTCGGCGGCGGCGATGTCGGCGTGGAAGAGCACCTGGTAGAGCACGTCGCCGAGCTCCTCGAGGAGGTCGTCGCGCGTGCCGTGCTCGATCGCGTCGACGAGCTCGTGCGCCTCCTCGATGAGGTACTTCGTCAGCGACTCGTGGGTCTGCTCGGCATCCCACGCGCAGCCGCCGGGGGCGCGGAGTCGCGCCATCACGCCGATGAGCGCGTCGAGCGCGGGGTGCGGCTCGACCGGCGTGCCGGCGGGCGGCGCGGCGGCTGCTGCGGCTGCGGCGGGCGCGGGCGAGTCGGGAGTCGGCGAGCTCATGCCGTCATCCTGTCATCGCCGCGTCGGCTGACAGGAGCCGGCTGCCGATCGACGCAATACGTCCTGTTCGGGGCAAGCCGGACTGCCGCGGGCGCACGGAGTGCCCCGAACAGGACGAGATAGCCACGCTCTCGAACCCCGCGCACTCGCGGAGGGGTCCGCGCCGGCAGGTCAGGCGGGCGCGGCCGCGTCGGCGCCCGCGCGGTCGGGCGCGGCGTGCGCCTCGTCGCCGCGCGGCGCGGGGGTGCGCGGCATGGTCGACGCCGCGACGAGAGTGACGACGGCGGCGACGAGGGTCGCGGCGAAGACTGCCGCCGAGGCCGAGATGATCGCGTCCGAGCTCACGCCCTCCGCGGCCGGGGCGCCCTCGCGGCCGATGATGCCGTTCGCGATCGCCCCGAAGATGGCGACGCCGACGGCGCTGCCGATCGAGCGAGCGAAGAGATTGGTGCCGGTGACGACGCCGCGCTCGTTCCACGGCACGCTCGACTGAGCTGCGATGAGCGAGGGCGTCGCGACGAGCCCCATCCCGAGCCCGCTGATGAAGCACGCGATCGCGACGACGGCCACTGAGGGCACGGCGGCCGATGCCGCGAGCACCGCGGGCCCCGCGATGACGAGCACCATGCCGATGAGCACTGTGGTCCGGAACCCGAGCGTCAGGTAGAGCCGTCCCGACTGCGCGGCCGAGATCGGCCAGCCGATCGTGAGGGCTCCGAGCGCGAGCCCCGCGATGAGCGGCGAGACCCCGATCGAGCCTTCGAGATAGGTCGGCACGTACGAGGTGAGCCCGAAAAGCACCGCGCCGATGCCGGTCGACACGAGCGTCGTCGTCAGCAGCAGTCGCCGCGAGAACACCCACATCGGCAGGATCGGCTCGGCGGCCCGCCGCTCGGCGAGCCCGAACGCGATGAGCAGCGCCCCGCCTCCGGCGAACGCGAGCGCGCTCTGCCACGAGAGCCACTCCCAGGCCTGGCCGCCCTCGAGCACTCCGACGAGGAGCAGCGCGAGCGCCGCCGTGAGCAGCACCGCGCCGAGGTAGTCCACCTTGTGCGCGCGGTGCTCGACGGTCTCGTGGAAGTGGCGGATGAGCATCCACCCCGCCAGGAGGCACAGGGGGATGTTGACGAAGAAGATCCAGCGCCACGCGTCGAGCTCGGCGAACAGGCCGCCGAGCAGGGGCCCGATGACGGCGGATGCTCCCCACACGCTCGCGATGTAGCCCTGCACCTTGGCGCGCTCGGCGACGGAGTAGATGTCGCCCGCGATCGTGATCGACATCGGACCGACCGCGCCGGCGCCGAGGCCCTGCACGGCGCGGAAGGCGATGAGGGCCGGCATGCTCCAGGCGAGGCCGCACAGGATCGACCCGACGAGGAACAGCCCGATGCCGGTGAGGATGATCGGCTTGCGCCCGACGACGTCGCTGAGCTTGGCATAGATCGGCACCGAGACCGCCTGCGCGAGGAGGTAGATCGAGAACAGCCACGGGAACTGCTCGAACCCGCCGAGCTCGTCGACGAGCGTCGGCACCGCGGTCGCGAGGATGGTCGCGTCGATCGCGACGAGGCCCGTGGTGACCATGAGCGAGAGCAGGATCGGGCCGCGTGAGGAGCGGAGTCCGACGTCGGCAGTGCTCAGGGGTCGCTCCTTCGTGCGGGGCCGCGGGCGGCGTGCTCTGCGCGGCGTGCAGGGTGCCGCGGCGCGCGGTCGGCCCATGCTGGCACCGCTGTCTGGGAGGCGACCGCTCGCGAGCCGATCATCCGCCAGCCGCTCATACGCCGCCCATCATCCGCCCCGGCGAAGGTGACACTGCGAGGATGGCCCCGTGCTCACCCCCGACGACCCGCTCAGCCGCGGCATCGCCCTCGCGGTCGCGCTCGGGCTCGTCGCGCTCCTGATCTGGCGGGCGATCCGCAAGGACCGCCGCGAGTACTCCCGCTTCCGCCGCTACCGCTCGACCGCGAAGCGCCAGGCGATGATGCGGCGCTGGCTGATCGAGTCGATGCTCCTGTTCGGCGGCTCGGCGATCGTGCTGGCCGTGGTCGTGCATCCGCTCACGGGGTCGGTCCTCGAGGCGGCCCGATCGGTCGGCGGGGTCGCAGCGGTCGTCGACTGGTTCGAGAGCCCGGTCGGGATGCTCGTCCTCGCGCTCGCCGTCGCCCTCGCCGTGTCGCTCACGATCGTGGGCGTGCGCTCCGCCCGCCGGGAGGGCGGCGTCGTGATGATCGGCGACATCGCCGCGCTGCTGCCCCGCAACCGGCCGGAGCTCGGCTGGGCGTCGGCGCTGGCGGTCAACGCGGGGGTGGTCGAGGAGCTGCTGTTCCGGCTCTGTCTGCCTGCCCTGCTGTTCGTCGTGACGGGCGAGCCGCTCAGCGCGTTCGGGCTTGCGGTGCTGCTGTTCGCGGCGCTGCATGCCTACCAGGGGGTGCCCGGCGTCGTCGGCACGCTCGTCGTCGGGCTCCTGCTGACCGCCGCCTACGTGCTGAGCGGCAGCATCGTGGTCGCGATCGTGCTGCACGCGCTGCTCGACCTGCGCACGCTCGTGCTCGTGCCGGTCGCCGTGTTCGACGTGCATCGCGTGCCCGGGTCGCGGCGGTTCCCGCCGCCCCTCGCGCCCGTGACGCTCGGTGAGCCGGCTGATCGCTCAGGAGCCGCTCAGGACGACGAGGCCGACGGCGCCGGCTCCGTCGCGTAGAGGTTCGTGAGCGCCGAGCCCACCCAGGCGATGAGGTCGTCGTCGCTCGCATCCTTCGGCAGCGGCATCGTCGCGACCTTCTGCGCACCGAAGTACTTCGAGCCGGGGTACATGCGCTGCAGGCGCAGCTGCCGCGAGTCCGGGAGCTCCTTGCCGACGATGCGGAGGTTCGAGCCCATGACGACGACGTCGCTGAGTCCGAGTGCCTGGGCCTGGCGGCGCAGGCGCGACACGGCGACGAGCGCGAGCACCGGCTGCGGCGGGTCGCCGTAGCGGTCGGTGAGCTCGTCGAGCACGGCATCCAGCGCCTCATCGGGGCTCGCGGGGCCCGCCGCCGCCGAGAGCTTCTGGTACGCCTCGAGGCGCAGGCGCTCGGACTCGATGAACTCCTCGGGGATGTGCGCGTCGACCGGCAGCTCGAGCCGCAGCTCGGTCTGCTCGTCGGCGGCGTCGCCGCGGAAGGCGCTCACCGCCTCGCCGATCATGCGCAGGTAGAGGTCGAAGCCGACGCCCGCGATGTGGCCGGCCTGCTCCGCGCCGAGGAGGTTGCCCGCGCCGCGGATCTCGAGGTCCTTCATCGCGATCTGCATGCCGCCGCCGAGGTCGGTGTTCGCGGCGAGGGTCTGCAGGCGGTCGTTCGCGGTGTCGGTGAGCGGCTTGAGCTCGTCGTAGAGGAAGTACGCGTACGCGCGCTCGCGGCCGCGGCCGACGCGCCCGCGCAGCTGGTGCATCTGCGACAGCCCGTACTTGTCGGCGCGGTCGATGATGAGCGTGTTCGCGTTGGCGACGTCGAGGCCCGTCTCGATGATCGTCGTCGAGACGAGCACGTCGAAGCGGCGCTCCCAGAAGTCGACCATGACCTGCTCGAGCGTCGACTCGCTCATCTGCCCGTGGGCGACGGCGATGCGCGCTTCGGGCACGAGTTCGGCGAGGTGGCTGGCGACGCGCTGGATGCTCGACACGCGATTGTGCACGTAGAACACCTGCCCCTCGCGCAGCAGCTCGCGGTGGATCGCGGCCGCGACCTGCTTGTCGCTGTACGGGCCGACGAAGGTCAGGATCGGGTGGCGGTCCTCCGGCGGCGTCGCGAGAGTCGACATCTCGCGGATGCCCGTCACGGCCATCTCGAGAGTGCGAGGGATCGGCGTGGCCGACATCGCGAGAACATCGACGTTGGTCTTGAGCTTCTTGAGGGCGTCCTTGTGCTCGACGCCGAAGCGCTGCTCCTCGTCGATGATGACGAGCCCGAGGTCCTTGAACGTCACGCCCTGGCTCAGGATGCGATGGGTGCCGAGGACGACATCGACCGTCCCGCGCGCGAGGCCCTCGATCGTCTCCTTCGCCTCCTTGTCGCTCTGGAACCGGCTGAGCGCGCGCACGTGCACCGGGAACCCGGCGAAGCGGTCGGCGAAGGTCTCCATGTGCTGCTTCACGAGCAGCGTCGTCGGCACGATCATCGCGACCTGCTTGCCGCCCTGCACGGCCTTGAACGCGGCGCGCACGGCGACCTCGGTCTTGCCGTATCCGACGTCGCCCGCGAGGAGGCGATCCATCGGGATGGGCGACTCCATGTCGCGCTTGACCTCGTCGATGGTCGTGAGCTGGTCGGGGGTCTCGGCGTACGGGAACGCCTCCTCGAGCTCGCGCTGCCACGGGGTGTCGGGCGCGAAGGCGTGCCCGCGGCTCGACATGCGGGCCGAGTAGAGCTTGACGAGCTCGACGGCGATGTCGCGGACGGCCTTGCGCGCCTTGCCCTTCGCCGCCGCCCAATCGCTGCCGCCCATCTTGCTGAGCGCGGGCGCCTCGCCGCCGACGTACCGCGTGAGCAGGTCGAGCTGATCGGTCGGCACGTAGAGCTTGTCGCCCGGGTAGCCGCGCTTGGAGGGCGCGTACTCGAGAGCCAAGAACTCGCGCGTGCTCTTCACGGCGCTGCGCCCGCCGCCCGTCGACACCTCGCGCTGCACGAGCTCGAGGAACCGCCCGATGCCGTGCGTCGCGTGGACGACGAAGTCGCCGGTCTTGAGCTGCAGCGGGTCGACGACGTTCTTGCGGCGGCTCGCGAGCTTCTTCGGCTGGCGCGAGTCGTAGCCGACGGCGCGGCCGTAGAACTCGGTCTCGCTCAGCAGGCCGATCCTGAGCTCGGGCAGCTCGAAGCCGTGCTCGACGCTGCCGCGCACGAGGTGCACGACGCCGGGCTCGAGCGGGTCGGGCAGCTCGTCGACGATGCGCGCGGCGACCTGCTGCTCGGAGAGCACGTCGCTCGCGCGCTCGAGGAGGCCCGCGCCGCCCGCGACGACAACCATGGCCCAGCCGTCTCGCACGCGGTCGACGACGTGGTCGACGGCTCCTCCCGCGATGCCGGCGAAGCTGGGCGGCTCGGTCGCGTCGATGCGCAGGACGTCCGGGTCGTCGGCGTCGAACGCGCTGATCGTGTACCAGGGGCGGTCGCCGGATGCCGCGCGCAGGCCGTTCACGGTCAGGAAGTCGCCCGCGTCGAGGTCGATGGGCGCCTCGGCTCCGGCCGTGGCGGCGTGCCACGCCGCCGACAGGAACTCGCGGTTCGTCTCGACGAGGGTCGTCGCGCGGCTCGCGACGCGCTCGGGGCTCAGGACGGCGAAGGACGCGCCGGCCGGGAGGTAGTGCGTGAGGGGCACGAGCTCGTCGACGAGCGCGGGGGCGAGGCTCTCCATGCCCTCGACCGGGATGCCCTCGCCGATCTTCGCGAGCATCTGCGCGAGGCTCGGGAACTCGTGCTGCATCTCTCGAGCGCGCTGCTTGACGCTCTCGGTGAGCAGCAGCTCGCGCGTCGGCGGCAGCTCGATGCGCTCGACGACCTCGGGCAGCGAGCGCTGGTCGGCGACCGAGAACTCGCGCAGCGGCTCGACCTCGTCGCCGAAGAACTCGATGCGGACGGGGTGCTCGGCGACCGCGGGGAAGACGTCGAGGATGCCGCCGCGCACCGCGAACTCGCCGCGGCGCGTGACCATGTCGACGCGCGCGTAGGCGAGGTCGATGAGCCGCTCGACCGTGGGGGCGAGCTCGTGCCCGCGCTCGCCCGCGGCGAGGACGACGGGCTCGATGCTCGTCAGACCCGTGGGCAGGGGCTGCAGGGCCGCGCGCACGGAGGCGACGACGACGAGGTGGCCGGTGGGGGCATCCGCCCACTGCGCGAGCGCCCGGAGGGTGCGGATGCGGCGGCCGACGGTCTCGGCGCTCGGGCTCAGGCGCTCGTGGGGCAGGGGCTCCCACGCGGGAAGGTCGAGGATCGTCGCGTCGGGCAGCAGGCAGCGCAGCGCGTCGATGAGCCCTTC
>VFQM010003172.1_pt1 | contig 10937 bp, 8 predicted proteins | sample 3512391 | NCBI WGS metagenome assembly VFQM01 (sample SAMN10412369, study PRJNA504923) | tailings metagenome | isolation source: Replicate 1 from Balatoc abandoned mine | place: Philippines
CCCCCACCGGGCTCTTGATGCCGGTGGCCAGCATGTCGATGCGGTTGCGGATCGGTGGCACCCAGATGTTGGCCAGGCCCGGCACCTTGACGATGCGGTCGAGTTCCTCGACCAGCTTGTCCTGCGTCATGCCGGGACGCCACTGCTCCCGCGGCTTGAACTGGATCGTCGTCTCGAACATCTCCAGCGGCGCCGGGTCGGTCGCCGTCTCGGCGCGCCCGGCCTTGCCGTAGACACTCGCAACCTCGGGCACGGTGCGGATGAGCCGGTCGGTCTGCTGCAGCAGTTCACCGGCCTTGCCGGCCGACAGCCCGGGCAACGCCGACGGCATGTACAGCAGATCGCCTTCATCGAGTCGCGGCATGAACTCGCCGCCAATGTGCTGAAGCGGCCACAGACTGGCCACCAACGCGATCGCGGCCACGCCCAGCGTCAGCTTCGGGACCCTCAGCACGACGTTCAGCAGCGGCCGGTACAGCGCGATCAGCAAACGGTTGAGCGGGTTGGTCTTCTCGTCCGGAATGCGACCGCGGATCAGGTAGCCCATCAGCACCGGGATCAGCGTGGCCGACAGCCCGGCCGCCGCCGCCATCGCATAGGTCTTGGTGAAGGCCAGCGGTGAGAAGAGCCGCCCCTCCTGCGCCTCCAGCGTGAAGACCGGGATGAAGCTCAGCGTGATGATCAGCAGCGAGAAGAACAGCGCCGGGCCCACCTCCGCCGCTGCGTCGCCGATCACGCGCCACCGCGCCTCACCCTGCAGCGTCTCGCCCGCGTGCTCGTGGCCCCAGCGTTCGAGGTGCTTGTGCGCGTTTTCGATCATCACCACCGCCGCGTCGACCATCGCGCCGATCGCGATCGCGATGCCGCCCAGCGACATGATGTTGGCGTTGACGCCCTGGTAGCGCATCACGATGAAGGCCACCAGGATGCCCAGCGGCAGCGAGACGATCGCGACGAAGGCCGAGCGCAGATGGAACAGGAAGACGAAGCACACCACCGCAACGACGAGGAACTCCTCGAGCAGCTTGTGGCCGAGGTTCTCGACCGCACGCTCGATCAGCCCCGAGCGGTCGTACACCGGCACGATCTCGACACCCTTGGGCAGACTGCCCTGCAGATCGCGCAGCTTGGCCTTGACCGCGGCGATCGCCTCGAGCGCATTCTTGCCCGAGCGCATCACGATGACGCCGCCGGCGGCCTCGCCCTCGCCGTCGAACTCGCCGATGCCGCGGCGCATCTCCGGGCCGACCTGGATGCGCGCCACGTCGCCCAGGCGCACCGACACGCCGGCATCGGTGCTCAGCAGCGGCACCTTGCGGAAGTCCTCCAGCGTCTGCAGGTAACCCGAGGCACGCACCATGTACTCGGCCTCGCCGAGCTCGAGCACCGAGCCGCCGCTCTCCTGGTTGGCACGGCGGATCGCGTCGACCACGCGGGTGTGCGGGATCCGGTAGGCCGCCAGCTTGTCGGGGTCCAGCAGCACCTGGTACTGCCGCACCATGCCGCCGACCGACGCGACCTCGGCGACGTTGGGCACCGACTTCAGCTCGAACTTGAGGAACCAGTCCTGCAGCGCGCGCAACTGCGAGACGTCGAGCGCGCCGCTGCGGTCGATCAGCGCATACTGGTAGATCCAGCCCACGCCGGTGGCGTCGGGCCCGAGTTGCGCCTTCGCGTTGGCCGGTAGGCGCGCCTGCACCTGGTTCAGGTACTCGAGCACGCGCGAGCGGGCCCAGTAGAGATCCGTGCCGTCTTCGAACAGCACGTAGACGAAGCTGTCGCCGAAGAAAGAATAACCGCGCACCGTCTTTGCGCCGGGGACCGACAGCATCGTCGTCGTCAGCGGATAGGTGATCTGGTTCTCGACGATGCGCGGCGCCTGGCCGGGGTAGGTCGTGCGGATGATCACCTGAACGTCCGACAGGTCGGGCAACGCGTCCAGGGGCGTCTTCAAGACCGAGATCACGCCCCAGGCGCTGATCATCAGCGTGGCCAGCAGCACGAGGAAGCGGTTGGCGATCGACCAGCGGATCAGCCGGGCGATCATGGCTTGCTCCCGGAGGCGTTGGCGGCCGGCGAAGCGCCGGACGAAACCGGCGCCGGCGGGACCAGCGTCATCCGCGTGATCTGCGGCAGGCCCTCCGCGTCCATGGAAAACTCGAAATCGACCCTGTCGCCGGCTGCCAGGCCGCGTGGCAGCCCGGTCTTCGGTGGCTTGAAGTCCATCGTCATCGGACCCCACTTCAACGATGGGATCGGCCCATGGGACAGGGTGACGGCGTCGCGCCCGACCGACTCGACCCTGGCCTCGCCGGTGTGGCGGTCCGCCGGGGGCGGCAGGGCCTCGTTGTTCAAGCGCGCCTCCACACCCTTCAGGCTGGCTTCCGAATCGATCAGGAACTGCGACGAGACGACGACCCGCTGCCCCGCCCGCAAGCCGCGCCGGACCTCGGTCTGGCCGCCGGTCTCGAGGCCGGTCTCGACGTCGACGGGGCGGAAGCGGCCGTTGTCTTCGGCGAGCATCACGACGGTTCGTGTGCCGGTCTGGATCACGGCCTCGGTGGGCACAACCAGCGAGCGGGCCGCGCGCATGTCCATGAACTGCATCTGCACGAACATCCCGGGCACCAGCCTGCCTCCAGGGTTGGCCAGTTCGAGCCGCGCCTTCAGCGTGCGTGTGGTCGCGTCGACTTCGGGCAGCAGGGCCTGCACCTTGCCATTGAAGGTGGTACCGGGGACGGCCGGCGAGCGGGCCTGCACCTTCGTGCCAGGCCGCAGCAGCGCCGCCTGGCTCTCGGGCACTTCGGCCTGGGCCCAGACGGTGCGCGTGCCGTTGATGCGGAACAGCGTGGCGCCGGCCATCACGGTCGTTCCCTCGCGCACCATCAGTTCGGTGACGACGCCGCCGATGGGTGCGGTCAGCGTGAGGCGTGGCTGCGTCTGGCCACGGCTTTCGACCAGTGCAATCTGCGCGTCGCTCATGCCGGCCTGGCGCATGCGCTGGCGTGCGCCGTCGACCAGCGGCGCCAGGTCGCTGCCTTGCATGCGCCGAACGGACAGGAACTCTTCCTGCGCGGCGATCCAGTCAGGCACGTAGATCTCGGCCAGTGCCTGGCCCTCGGCCACGCGGTCCAGGCTGGCGCGCACATGGAGCTTCTCGACAAAGCCCGTGGCCCGAGCCTGCACGACCGCCTGGTCGCGTTCGTTCCACACCACGCTGCCCACCGCGGCAACCTGCGGCGCGAGCATCGTCTCGACGACCTCGGCGGTGCGCACGCCCAGGTTCTGCTGGATGCGCGGGCTCACCGTGACTTTGCTGCCATCGGCGCCTTCGCTGTCGGCGTAGACCGGCACCAGCATCATGTCCATGAACGGCGACTTGGCCGGCTTGTCGAACTTGTTGCCCGGCACCATCGGGTCGTGGTAGTAGAGCACCTTCCTGCCGGTGGCAGGATCGACGTCACCGGCCTTGATGCCTGCCTGGATGTGGCGCCGTGTCGCGTCCTCGCCCTGGGCGATGCTCTGGGGCAGTGCCTGTTCGGCGGGCGCCGGCGCGGCGACGCTTTGCGCCGTTGCGGCTGAAGGCGTTGAAGGTGCAGTCATTCCGCGATACATGCCGAGGCGGTACAGGCCGAAGCCGGATGCGCCCAGGATCGCCGCCGCGGCGAGGCCGATCAGGAAGGTGTTGGCTTTCATGTTCATGGTTCCTTGGGCCCCTGGGCCTCGGTTGGCGTCGGGATCAGGTAATTGATCTGGGCCCACAGTGCGGCGTTGTCCATCTCGATGCGCAGCCGCTCCAGGCGCGTGTCGATATCCGTCCGCCGCGCCTCGAGCACCGCGCCCAACGGTCCGGTTCCGCCACGGTAGGCCGCCAGCGCCGCCCGGACCCGCTCGGCGGCGAGCGGGATCAGCGTCGCCTCGTAGCGATCCAGTCGTTTCCGATTGCTCTGCCACGCCTGCAGCGCGCTGCGCACCCCGGCAACGACCTCGCGCAGGGCCTCCTCGCGCTGCAGGCGGACCTGCTCGGCAGTCGCCTGCTTGGCCGAGAGTTCCCGGTCCTGGCGGTCCTTACGATCCCACTGCCAGGGGATCGCAAGATTGATCGACACCATGTTCGAGTACGCCGGGCCGCGCTGGCTGAACATCAGCTCGACGCTCCAGTCGGACCGCCGGTTGGCCTGAGCAAGGTCGACGTCGGCGCGCGCGGCGGCTTCCTGTCGCGCCATCAACGCAATCTGCGGGTGATCCTCCAGGCGGGTCTCGAGATCGGCGAACGCCAGCCACAGGTCGGCCTGATCCGGCGTCGGGCCCAACGCTTGTCCGGCGCGCTCGCCCACCCAACGCGCAAGCCGTGTCGTCGCCGTAGCGACCTCCGAGTCGATCTGCTGCAGGCGGTCGTCGATCTGGGCCACGGCCGACCGCGCGGCGAACAGGTCCGCCTGCGCGCCGCGACCACCCCGGTACGCGGCGTCAGCGGCTTCGACCTGCCGCAGCGCTTCGTCGCGCTGCGCCCGCATCAGCTCGCGCATGTGCTCGCGGTAGTACCGTTCGAGCCAGGCCATCGCGGTGTCGCGCTGCAGGTTCGCCAGGGCCATGGCCCGGCCAGCCAGCGCCACCTCGGCCTCGCGCTCGAAGCGCGCCGACCGGGCCTGGCGCTTGTCGCCGCGAGTGAGTTCCTGCATGACGCCGATCGAGCGCATCGTCATGAAGTCGCGCGTCAGGCTGAATCGATCGGCGCCGTCGATCGGCAGGTTCGTGATGCCGGCCTTGATCGTCGGGTCCGGCAACTGAGCGGCGGCGACGGCCATCTCGCGCGCCGCGTCCGCTGCGGCATCCTGGGCCGGCAACTGGTGCGAACGTTCCTGGGCGAGGCGCAGGGCCTCGTCGAAGCCGAGCAGCGATTGGGCCTGAGCCCCCAGCGCAAACAGCGCCAGGATCATCAACAGCGGCCTGACTGCGCGGCAGGCCATTGCGACCGACGAGGGTCGCGACGAGACGGGGGACATGGGATCTCCAGACGGCGGTGCATCGAACTCGCGGCCGATGGCGGCGCGAGGGTCCGCGCTGCGTGACGTGGGTCGTCAACGCAGCGTTGTCTGAAGGATCAGGTTCGGCGTACGCAGTGCAGGATGGCGTGCGGCGGCGAGGCCGCTACCAAAGCGTTCAGGTTCGTCGCCGAGGGGCGCCCGCGGGGCACCGGGCGCTCAAGAGGAATGTGGACATACAACAGGGCCGGGAGCGGGGCTGGCACGACGATGCTGGCCGCGTGGTCGCTCTGCTGTCCGACCTTGCAGTGTTCGGCGCACAGGTTGGGCGACGCGGGATCGGCGACACCCATGGCATTGCCGCAGCCGCCGACCGCGTCCGCAGCGCCGGCCTGGGCAGGTTCGTCAGGCAAGCGATCGACAGCCGTCTGACTGCCCCACGAGCCGGCACCCAGCAGCGATGGACACGCGTAGGCGGCAATCGCAAGCTGGGAAAGCAGCAGGACGCCAACGACCCATCGTGCAATCTGCCGCAACAGACGTCGGCTCATCGCAGGAGGCCTCGGACGCGGACCCTACCGTGCCGTGAAATGAGCGCGGACACGCCATCGGCATGTCTTCCGACGGCCAATCGCCAGGCCAGCGTTGTCGACGAGCTTCGCAGGTGCACGGGGGGACGCGCTTGTTTGTGAGCAGGACTGGCCGCGCTTCAATGCGAGCCAGCGGTCGGCGAGATTCTATCGGGCCAAAGGGCTTTTCCTACTCGACGTCGAACATGACCCGATGCCGGTGCGCTCAGAATTCGTACTCCGCTTGCAGACGGAACGTGTGGCGCGGCGCGCCATCGGTCAGCCCGAACAGGAGGCCGGCGTTGTACTTGATGGCCTGCCGGGCGCCGAGGCCGATGCGGCCGAATACGGCCGGTCCGGCGACATGGGGTTGCGCCGACCGAGGTTCCCAGTCGTTCCACGGACCGACGTCACCAAAGCCCTGCATGCCGTACTCGAACGACGGCCGCCAGCGGTACTTCACCTGCCATTGGTAGCCGAGTTCCGCCTTGCCGGGGGCGCTGCTTCGGATGTGCTTTTCGAAGAGGAGATTCAGGTTCGCCTGGATGTCCGGTGTAATGTCCGCCTGCAGCAGCGGACCCCATCTGTACTCGTAGCCTTCGCTGCGGTCCTTGGGCCGCTCGATCTCGAAGAGGAGCCCGACGTCGACCGGGTACCTGCCGGTCTCGGTGAGCTGAAACTTGTTCTCCCACTCCCAGGCGTCGAAGCCGTGACTCTCGTTCGGCAGCTTGTGCCAGATGGCATAGACCTCGGTGAACCACCAGCCGTTGACGCCCAGTCCGAGACCGGCGGAGTACTTGCTTTCGCGCGCGCCGTCACGTGACTTCGCTGTGCCCGCCTTGATGTCGATCTCGCGCTCGCCCTCCTCCACGATGGGGGTGAAGACGTAGTCCGACGGTCCGGCGCTGGCGGGCCGCGAAAAAGCAAGGGACGAGATGGCAAGGGCGACCAGCGCCCCCACCCAAATGGCGGTTCGCATCGTGCAGGGTCCAGAAGTGAAAGTCGAGAACGGGCAGGAAAATGCAAAGCCGCCTACGGGACGGCGACCTTGGGTCTGATCAGCCGCGTGCCTGCGTAGATGGTCACGAGGACCGTGGCATAGGCCGCCAGCTGCGCTGCCGAGGGGCGGGCGTCGTAGCCCATGAGCGCGTGAAGCAAGGTCCCTGCCGCAGAGCTCGGCGCCAGGAACCCCGAGGTGTCCCAGACCGGGGTGGTCCAGAAAGCGACGAGGCCCGCCTGCGCCAGCGCACGTGCGAGCTGACTGGCCAGGGACGCGGCCAACAGCGCAATCAGCACATTGGTGACCGAAAACAGGTGCCGTGCCGGAACGCGCGCCAGACCGGCGTAGATGACGAGGCCGACACCGGCGCCGGCGAGAAGCCCGAGCGCGCCCGCCGTCAGCGCCGCGCCGGGCGGCGTGGCGCCACCGCCCGTGAGCGACCCGCTGACGAAGAGCACGGTCTCCGCACCCTCGCGCAGGACGGCCAGGCCCACGGCGACCATCAACGCCCATGGCGCGCGCTGGCCTTCTTTGACCGACTGGCCAAGCTGCTTGGCGCCGACGGCCATCTCGCGGGAATGCGTCGTCACCCAGATGCAGTGCCAAAGCAGCATGGTCAGCGCCAGCGACAGGACGCCAATGTTGACGACATCCTGGCCCAGGCCGTCCAGCCAGCCACTGAGTTGCTGCGCCAGAAGAGCGAGCGCGATGGCGCCCACAGCGCCCGCGCCGACACCGGCGCCAAGCCAGCGCGCGCGCCCCAGGAGGCCCCGCGTGGCCGCGGCAACAATGCCCACGAAGAGGGCGGCCTCGAGGGACTCGCGGAAGACGATGAGGGACGTCGCGAACATGCTGAAGGCCCTCCGCCTACTCGGCCACGACGGCACCCTTGGCCGTCGCAGGGTTGTACTCGCCGAAGAATTCGTACCGTCCGGGCTTGAGCGGGCCGATGTAGAGGGTGGCCTTCGCCCCGCCGGGGATGATTTTTTCGCGATTCAGGCTGTGACTCTCGAACTCTTCGGGCGTCCTGTCTTGGTTGTGAACCACGAGTCGGATGCGCTGGCCGGCGGGCACCTTCAGCTCGGCCGGCTCGAACCGATGGTCCTTGATGGACAGCGCCATCTCTGGCTCGGCGGCGATGGCTGGTGCGGCGATCGCCAGGAAGCCAATGGCGAGGACGGGAAGAAGGCGATTGAGCGTCATGGCAAGGCGTGTAGGCGACGGATCGACTGAGTTTGCTGGATGATAATGCGAATCGGTCTCATCTACAACCCTTCTTGATGTCGTCACCTTGGCGCGGTCGCGCCGCACAACGCCGAGCCGCCATGCCCGTCGCGTTCAGCCACTCAGTGCGAGCAATCCGACAAAGGGGCTTCAGGTACTCAAGCGGCGACGAGCACGACCAGCGCCGCGACCAGGCAGTAGATGCCGAACAGGTACCAGCGACCCTGCTCCAGCCAGCGCGAGAGCCACCTCAGCGCCACCAGACCGGCCAGGAAGCTCAAACCCATGCCCAGCAGGCTGGGCCCGAGCAGGCGCAGCATCTCCGACACGCCTGCGGCGCCGGCATGCGCCTGACAGAAGCGATAGCCCTCCTTGACGATCACCGCGGGCGTCAGCACGACCGCCAGCGCGAAGCTGAACTCCTCGGCGCGCCGCCGAGCAACCCCCAGCAACATCGCACTGGAGATGGTGGCGCCGGAACGCGACAGCCCGCGAAACGGCAGGCACAGGCCCTGGACCGCTCCGATCCAAAGTGCGTCGCTCGCGCCGAGTGCCCCTGCAGCCGTAGCGGAACGCCTTGACGAGAGGATGATCAGCGCGCCCGCGGCCGTCAGACTCGCGGCCATCAGCTTGGTGTTGCCGAACAGATGTTCGATCTCGAAGTCTGGTGCACCACCCGCCAGTACGTGCTTGATGCCTTGCAGCAGTGCCAGGCCGACGACACCCGTCGCGATCGTGGCCAGAGCGATGTGCAGCCCATTGCGCCGCAACGCGCGGCCCGATGCGAAGTAGGTCTCGCGCCAGGAGCGCCAGAAATAGGCGATCACAGCGAACATGGTGCCGGTGTGCAGCATCACCAGCAGCAGCGTCATGTCAGGGCTGGTGGGGTCGAGTCCCATCGCCTTCTCGGCCAGGATGACGTGCGCCGAACTCGACACGGGCAGCAACTCGGCCAGTCCCTGGACGCCGGCGAGCACGATGATTTGCAGAAGAGTCATGGTCATTGGGTTCGTTTGAAGGCGGGATGCGAGGTGACGCACTGGCCCAAGGCACGACAACCTTGATGCAACGCAAGGCGCGCGTTTGACTGCGCGTCAGCATAGTCAGTGACGACTCCACCTGCACCGCGCCGGCGCGAGCGGTGGGCGCGGCCTGATGGGCCGACACTCGAAGGAGAGACTGGAAATGAAGCAATCCATCCTCGCGGCCGCCCTCGTCGCTGCCGCCGTGACGGGCGCGCCGTCGCTGGCGCAATCGCCCAAGCCCGCGGACAAGAGTTCCCAGGCTCAACCGGCAACGCCGAACCCGGCGGAGTTCGACAAGCAACTCGCGCAGATGCGGGACTACATGCAGCAGATGCAGGCGCAGACAGGCAAGATCCAGCAGACGCAGGATCCCCAGGAGCGTCAGCGGCTGCTGCAGGAACACTGGACCGCCATGCAGGCCGCGATGGGGACAATGCGCGGCATGTGGGGCCAGGCAGGCGCGGGTTGCTGCGCCGGCGGGCCGGGCATGGGACCGGGAATGATGATGGGCGGTCCGATGATGGGCTGGGGGCAGATGCAGGGCTACTACGCCAGACTGACCCCGGAGCAGATCCGGCAGCGCCAGTACATGATGGACCAGTACGTGCCGATGCAGCAGATGATGATGGACCAGATGATGTGGCATCAGCGCTGGATGGCCCAGCCACCGGCGCCGACCAAGTAGCCGGCCCGTGGGAGGCGCTCGGCCTTCTGGGGTGCGCAAGCGCTAGGTCGGGACTTCGTCATCTGGCCGGTGAATCCGCGTCGTCCCGAGGCGGCATCGGGATCTCGACGTTGTCGGTCCTGACCGGCGTCACCTCGTTCTTGAGAACGATCGACGGCATCGCGATCAGCAGCGCGACCAAGGTCAGCTGGATGAGCAGGAACGGGATGGCCCCACGGTAGATCTGCGTGGTGCGCACCGCGGGCGGCGCCACGTTGCGCAGGTTGTACAGCGCAAGGCCGAAGGGCGGATGCATGAACGAGGTCTGCAGATTGACGGCGAGCAGCACCGCCAGCCACGTCATGTCGATGCCCAACTTCCTCGCGACCGGCTCGATCAGCGGCAGCACGATGAAGGCGATCTCGAAGAAATCGAGAAAGAACGCCAGCAGGAAGACCGCGACGTTGACGAACACCAGAAACCCCAACGGCCCCGCCGGAAGGTGCGCGAACAGCGACTCGATCCACTGCTGGCCGTCCAGCCCCCGAAACACCAACGTGAAGAACGAGGCGCCGAAGAGCAGGAACAGCAGCCCCGAGCATAGCACGCCCGCGGCCTCCATCGCCTGACCGAGCCGGCGCAGATCCAGCCGCCGGCGGGCGAAGCCCAGCGCGACGGCACCGCTGGCACCCACCGCGCCCCCTTCCGATGGCGTGGCGATGCCGAAGAAGATCGACAGCAGCACCAGCAGGATCAGCGCGATCGGAAACACGGCAGCCACCAGGGCATTGGCCCATCGTCGCGCAGCGGGCTGGCCCTCGTCGATCGTGCGGCCCGACGGCGCGCGCTGCGGCCAGCGGCGCGTGACGAAGAAGATGTACAGCAGGTACAGCCCTGCCAGCAGCAGGCTCGGCAGCAACGCACCTCGGTACATGTCGGTCAGCGGTACCTCCAGCTGCTCCGCGAGCACGATCAGGACCAGGCTGGGCGGCAGGATCTGCGCGAGCGTGCCGGTGGCAGCGATCAGTCCGGTGGCCAGCCGCGGGTCGTAGCCCTTGCGCAGCATGGGCGGCAGTGCCATCAGCGCGATGCCGATCACTGCAGCGGAAACGAACCCGGTGATCGCCGCCAGGCTGCCGCCCACGACCACCACCGCATAGGCGATGCCGCCGCGCACGCTGCCGAACAGCTCGTCGAGCGCCAGCAGCATGTCGGCGGCCAGGCCGCTGCGCTCCAGGACCATGCCCATCGACACGAAGAGCGGAATCGCCAGCAGGTTGTCGTTGTTGAAGAACCCCTCGACGCGCAAGGTGCCAGCGAGCAGGAACGGTGCCGGGAACTGGCCGCTCGCCACGCCAATCGCGCCGAACACTCCCGCCACTGCTGCGACCGAGAACGCCACCGGAAAGCCGATCATCAGCACCAGCGCCAGGCAGGCGAACATGGCCGGCGCCAGCACCTCAGTGCTCA
>VFQM010003174.1_pt1 | contig 10930 bp, 10 predicted proteins | sample 3512391 | NCBI WGS metagenome assembly VFQM01 (sample SAMN10412369, study PRJNA504923) | tailings metagenome | isolation source: Replicate 1 from Balatoc abandoned mine | place: Philippines
AGGGTCTGGAAGGGGTCGCCGCGATCGCCGAGCACGGCATCGGGATAGCGCGCGATGAGGGCGGCCATCACCGGATCGGCGGAAAGCGCGGCGCAGGCCTGTTGCCAATACCTGGGGGCGGCCAGCGTTTTCACAGCAGGATGATGTCGTACTGTTCCTGCGGATAGGTGGTCTCGACCTGCAGCGACACCGGTTTGCCGATGAAGTCGATGAGCTGGGCGAGGCTGCCGGATTCCTCATCCAGGAACAGATCGATCACGCTCTGCGCCGCGACAATGCGGAATTCGCGCGCGTCGAACTGGCGCGCTTCGCGCAGGATTTCGCGCAGGATTTCGTAGCACACGGTCTGCGCGGTCTTGATTTCGCCGCGCCCGGCACAGGTGGGGCAGGCCTCGCACAGCACGTGCGCCAGCGATTCGCGCGTACGCTTGCGCGTCATTTCCACCAGGCCCAAAGCGGAAAACCCGCTGACGGTGGTGCGCGTGGGGTCGCGCGCCAGCACTTTCTTCAGCTCGCTGAGCACCGCTTCCTGGTGCTCGGCATTGTCCATGTCGATGAAGTCGATGATGACGATGCCGCCAAGGTTCCTGAGGCGCAGCTGGCGCGCGATGGCCTGTGCCGCTTCCAGGTTGGTCTTGAAGATGGTGTCGTCGAAATTGCGCGCGCCGACGAAGCCGCCGGTGTTGACGTCGGCCGTGGTCAGCGCCTCGGTCTGGTCGATGATGAGGTAGCCGCCCGACTTCAAATCGACGCGCCGCCCCAGCGCCCGGGCGATTTCATCCTCGATGGCGTGGAGGTCGAACAGCGGCCGGTCGGCACCGTAATGCTGCAGTTTTTCGAGCACGGCATGGGTATAGTTCTGCGCGAATTCGGCCATGCGCTGATAGGTTTCGCGCGAATCGATGAGGATGCGCGACGTGTCGCGATTGACGAAGTCGCGCAGCACGCGCAGCGACAGGTCGAGATCCTGGTACAGGAGGCACGGCACCGTGCAGTTGCCGCGCGACTGGATGCTGCCCCACAGCCGCCGCAGGTAGTCGATGTCGGCCTGCATTTCAGCGTCTTCCGCCATTTCGGCCATGGTGCGCACGATGAAGCCGCCCGTAGCGTCGGTGGGCATCAATTGGTGCAGTTTCTGGCGCAGCTGTTCGCGCTCTTCCTCGCCTTCGATCTTCTGCGAAATGCCGATGTGGGTTTCCTGCGGCAGATACACCAGATAGCGTCCGGCGAAGCTGATCTGCGTGGAGAGCCGCGCGCCCTTGGTGCCGATCGGGTCCTTAATCACCTGCACCATCAGGCTCTGGCCTTCGTGCAGGATCTGCTCGATCGGGCGCTCGGGCTCGCTGCCGCGGCGCTCCTCCCAGATGTCGGCCACGTGCAGGAAGGCCGCGCGCTCGAGGCCGATGTCGATGAAGGCCGACTGCATCCCCGGCAGCACGCGCACCACGCGCCCCATGTAGATGTTGCTGACCAGTCCCCGGCACTGCGCGCGCTCGATGTGCAGTTCCTGCACCGAGCCCAGGTGCAGCACGGCGACGCGGGTTTCCTGCGGGGTGACGTTGACGAGGATTTCTTCGCTCATGATGGGGTGGCCGACAGCGCTCAGACTGCCAAACCGAAGGCTCTCAATAAAACGGCTGTGTCGTATAACGGCAAACCCATGATGCCGCTGTAGCTGCCGTCGATATGTTCGACGAACGCGCCGGCGCGTCCCTGGATGGCGTAGGCGCCGGCCTTGCCGAGGTATTCGCCGGTTTCCAGATAGCGCGCGATGGCGGCGGCATCGAGCGCGGCGAACCTGACCTGGCTGGATGACAGGCGCAATTCCCGCTGGCCTTCATGCTGCACCGCCACTGCGGTGTGCACCTGGTGCTGGCGCCCCGACAGGCGGGTCAGCATGGCTTCGGCCTCGGCGCGGCCGGCCGGCTTGCCGAGGATGGCGCCGTCCAGTTCGACCACCGTATCCGCGCCCAGAACCGGAAAGCGCAGCAGGCGGCGCGCATCCACCGCGCGCCAGCCGCAGGCAGCCTTTTCGGCCGCCATGCGCTGCACGAAATCGAGCGCGGTTTCGCCGGCGCGCGGCACCTCGACGACGTCCATGCGGCCGGACACGGCACGCAATGCCAGCACGTCGAAGGCAACGCCGATCTGTTTCAGCAGCTCGCGTCGCCGTGGCGATTGCGAGGCCAGATAAATCCGTTTGTCGACCAGCATGTTTTCGTTATTCCCCCTCAATCCCGATGATAGGGATGCCCCTTGATGATGCACGCCGCCCGGTATACCTGCTCGGCCAGCAGCACCCGCGCCAGCGCGTGCGGCAGCGTCAGCCTCGACAGTCCCAGCAGCTTGCCGGCGCGCGCCTTCACGCTGTCGTCGAGGCCATCCGCCCCGCCGATGACGAACGCCGGGGAAACGCCTTCCGCCATCCAGTCCTGCAACCAGGCAGCCAGTTCGCGCGTCGTCGCCTGCACGCCGCGTTCGTCGAGCACCACCGGCACGCAGCCCGCGGGCAGCGCCGCCAGGATGCGCTCGGCCTCGAGCTGCCGCGCCCGCACCCCGTCCTCCCCCGCCACCCGATGGCCGGGCTTGATCTCGGTCAGCAGCAACGGCAGGTCGGGCGGCATGCGGCGCGCGTAGTCGTCGTAGCCCGCGTTGATCCAGCCCGGCATCTTGTGGCCGACGGCGATCAGGTGCAGCTTCACTCAGTGGTCGGATTGGATGTGCCGCGCCCGCGCCGCTTCGCCCGCCCCCCACAGCTCCTCCAGATTGTAATGCGCGCGCACGGCGGGCAGCATCACATGGACGATGGCGTCGCCGAGGTCGAGCAGCACCCAGTCGCCGCTGTCCTCGCCTTCCGTGTTGCCCACGTATTCGCCGGCTTCCTTCATCCTGACGCGCACATTGTCGGCAAGCGCGCGGGTCTGCCGATTGGAGGTGCCGCTGGCGATCACCATGCGCTCGAACAGCGAGGTGAGCTTGCCGGTGTCGAGCACGGTGATGTCTTGCGCCTTGACTTCTTCGAGGGCGGCGACGATCAGCTTGATTTTGTTTTCGATGTTCATGGATAGAGATAGAGTTGGTGTTCGTGAATGTAGTCGAGCACGGCGTCGGGCAGCAGATAACGCGCGCTGCCGCGCCGTGCCAGGGTGTCGCGGATGGCGGTGGCCGAAATGCCCAGCGGCGTCATCTGCTGCAACAGCACCGAGCCGGCCGCGCAAGCGGCCGGTCCGACGGCGGGCTGCCGTTGCGATAGTTCGTGTTTCAGCTCATCCGGCAGCGCGTCGGGCTGCAGCGGCTGCGCACCGGAGCGCGCCGCGACCGCAATATTCGCCAGGCCGAACAGCCGCCGCCATTGATGCCAGCCCGCCAGCCCGAGAAAGGCATCCGCCCCCAGCAGCAGCCACAGCGGCTGCTCGTTGCCCAGTTCTGCGCGCAGGGCGGCCAGCGTGTCCACCGTGTAGCTCGGCTCCGGTCGCTGGATTTCACGCGCATCCACCTCGAAGCGCGGGTTGCCGGCAATCGCCCGGCGCACCATTTCCAGCCGGTGCGCCGCCGCGGTGCGCGGCGTACCGCGGTGCGGCGGCTGTCCGGCGGGTACGAACAGCACCCGGCTCAAGCCGATCGCCGCCGCCATTTCCTCGGCCAGCCGCAGATGGCCGAAGTGGATGGGATCGAAGGTGCCGCCGAAGATGCCGATGGGCGGCATGGCCTTAGCCGCGGACGTGCCCGTCTCCCAGCACCACCCACTTCTGGCTGGTCAGCCCTTCCAGGCCGACCGGGCCGCGCGCGTGGATCTTGTCGGTGGAAATGCCGATCTCGGCGCCGAGGCCATACTCGAATCCATCGGCAAAGCGCGTCGAGGCGTTGACCACCACGCTCGCCGAATCGACCTCGCGCAGAAAGCGGCGCGCGCGGCCGTAGTCCTCGGTGACGATGGCGTCGGTGTGCTGCGAACCGTGGCTGTTGATGTGGGCGATGGCTTCGTCGATGCCGTCGACCACCTTGACCGCGATGATGGGGCCGAGATATTCCTCGAACCAGTCGGCGTCCACCGCGGCTTTCAATTTGTCCGCCGCGATGCCGGCCCCCTGCAGGATCGCCAGCGCTTCCGGGTTGGCGCGCATTTCCACATCTTTGGCAGCGAGCATCTTTCCGATCTCCGGCAGCACCGCCGCGGCGACGCCGCTCGCCACCAGCAGCGACTCGGTGGTGTTGCAGGTGCCGTAGCGCTGGGTCTTGGCGTTCTCGACGATCTTCACTGCTTTATTCAGGTCGGCGCGGTCGTCCACATATACATGGCAGTTGCCGTGCAGATGCTTGATCACCGGCACCCGCGCCTCGCCGGTGATGCGCTCGATCAGCCCCTTGCCGCCGCGCGGCACGATCACGTCGACGTACTCCTTCATGGTGATGAGCTCACCCACCGCGGCGCGGTCGGTGGTTTCGATCACCTGCACCACCGTGGCGGGCAGCCCGGCGGCCTCCAGCCCCTCGCGCACGCAGGCGGCGACCGCCTGATTCGAGTGCAGCGCCTCGGAGCCGCCGCGCAGGATCGCCGCGTTGCCGGATTTCAGGCACAGCCCGGCGGCGTCCGCCGTCACGTTGGGGCGCGCCTCGTAGATGATGCCGATGACGCCGAGCGGCACGCGCATCTTGCCGACCTGGATGCCGGAGGGGCGGTATTTGAGATCGGTGATTTCGCCGACCGGATCGGGCAGCGCGGCGATCTGCTCCAGGCCTTCGGCGATGCCGGCCACCGCCTTGTCGTTGATCTGCAGGCGGTCGAGCAGCGCGGCATCGAGCCCGCTGGCGCGCGCATGCTCCATGTCGCGCGCATTGGCTTCCAGCAGCTTCGCGGCATCGCGCCGGATCGCCGCCGCCATCGCCAAGAGCGCGCGGTTTTTCTGGTTGGTGTCGGCGCGGGCAATCGCGCGCGAGGCTTCGCGCGCCTGTTTGCCCACCGTCTGCATGTAGCTTTTAATATCCATCATCTTTTCCCATTGCCAGCCGGTTCAGCCAGTGTCATGCCCACGCGCAGCAGCGTATCCCAGGGATCGCCCACCCGCTCCAGCCCCTTGGCCTGGCGATCGATCAGCGCCAGGTCGGACAGCGCACTTTCAATTTTTGCCAGGCCCAGGCGCTTGAGTGCGCGCTCGATCTGCGGCGCGCGCTGCTTGTCGCGCCCCCACAGCGTCCGCATCGCGGCGGGCAGGCTATCGCCCTGCGCTACAGCCAATTTTAGCCTGAGCAGCAGCCCCACTGCGGACGTCACCTGCCACAGGGTGGCCGGCACGGCTTCGCCGCTGTCCCGCAAATCGGCCACCACCTGCGCGAAGCGCGCGCCATCGCCCGCATACAAGGCATCCTGCAGGGCATCGGCCTCCAGCCGGCTGACATCGACCACGGCATGCTCGACGTCGGCCAGCGCAACGGTTCCCGCCGGCAGCAGCAGCGCGAGCTTGTCGATCTCCTGCTGCGCCGCCAGCAAATTCCCCTCGACCTGGTCGGCCAGGAATTCCAGCGCCGCGCGGTCGGCACGCAGGCCCTGCCTGGCCAGCCGGCGGTCGATCCAGCCGGGCAAGGCAGTGCGCTCGATTGGTTTTGCCTCGACCACCACGCCGCTTTTGGCGAGCGCGGCGAACCAGCGGCTCTGCATGGTTTTCCAGTCCAGTCCCGGCAGGCTGATGAGGGTGAGCGTGTCGGCGGGCAGCTTGGCCGCATACGCTTCGAGTGCCTTGGCGCCGTCGACGCCGGGCTTGCCGGAGGGAATGCGGATTTCTACCAGGCGGCGCTCGGCGAACAGCGAGAAATTGTCGCCATCGGCGAAAATGCCCTGCCAGTTGTAGCGCCCCTGCACGGTGTAGACAGTGCGTTCGCTGTGACCTGCCGCACGCGCCGCCGCGCGGATGGCGTCGCTCGCCTCCTGCGCCGCCAGCGGCTCGTCGCCCACCACCACGTAAAGCGCGGCGAGGCCACGCGCAAGGTGGTCGGACAGGCGATCGGCCGGAATGTTCAAGAAGTGCCGTTTCCGGGTTTCAGGTTTTGCAGGCGACGCAGAATCCGCAAGGCCGCGTTGTCTTCCATATCGCGATACAGCAGCTTTTCTTCGGCGCCCTTGGCCAGCAGCTGCGCATCGTCGTAGGTCATGTCGCGGTTCAACTCGATGGTTTCTGGCGCCGCCCATTCTCGCCCGTCCCTGCCGCTGACCGCGTAGGTCAGCCGCAAGCCGAGCCGATACTCGGTAACGCGCCCTGCGCCCGACAGCGAAAGAATGGTTTTGCTGCGGACGTCCTCCCTGAGCTTCAGCACGGCCTCGGCCTCGCCGGCGGTCGCGACCAGCCGCGTCTGCTTGTTCGCCGTCAACAAGGAACGAATGCGTTGCGCCACCGCGCTACCCGAGGCCGCCTCGACATACAGGCTGGCAAACGGCAGGCCGGCCACCCGGCGCAGCTGGAAGCCGCAGCCCGCGGCGAGCGCGGCAGGCAGGACGGCAAGGAACAGTCGGCGCTTCATGCGACGATATTAACCAAACGCCCGGGCACCACCACCACTTTTTTCGGCGGCTGCCCTTGCAGGTATTTCTGCGCCGCTTCGCTTGCCAGCGCAACCGCTTCAATGGCTTCGCGCGACGCCGTCGCCGCCACGCGGATCTGCCCGCGCAGCTTGCCGTTGACCTGCAGCATCAGCTCGATCTCGTCCTGCACCAGCGCGGTTTCGTCGACCGCCGGCCAGGTCATCGCCGCACCCGGCCTGAGCTCGGCGTACAGCGCCTCGCTGATGTGCGGCACGATGGGCGCGAGCATGGCGACCGCGGCTTCGAGCACCTCCTGCCGCACGCTACGGGTCGCGACATCGCCGCCTTCCAGCTTCGCCAGCGCGTTCATCAGCTCCATCACTGCCGCAATCGCGGTGTTGAACTGCTTGCGGCGCTCGATATCGTCGCTGACTTTCTGGATGGTCTGGTGCAGCTGGCGGCGCAGGGTTTTTTCCGCTTCCGGCAGCTCGCCGCTGGCAAACGCCGCGACCGCGCCGCCCTGCACGTGTTCGTAGACCAGCTTCCACAGCCGTTTCAGGAAGCGGTGCGCGCCTTCCACCCCGGCGTCCGACCATTCCAGGCTCTGCTCCGGCGGCGCGGCGAACATGGTGAACAGGCGCGCGGTGTCGGCGCCGTACGCATCGATCAGCGCCTGCGGGTCGACGCCGTTGTTCTTCGACTTCGACATTTTCTCGGTGCCGCCGACGATCACCGGCGCACCGTCGGTTTTGAGAATCGCGACGCCGTCGCGCAGTTCGACGTCGGCCGGGTTGAACCAGGTCTTCTTGCCGCTCGCATCCTCGCGGTAGTAGGTGTCGGCGACCACCATGCCCTGCGTCAGCAGATTGGCGAACGGCTCGTCGCTCGCCACCAGTCCCTCGTCGCGCATCAGCTTGTGGAAGAAGCGCGCGTACAGCAGATGCAGGATGGCATGCTCGATGCCGCCGATGTACTGGTCGACCGGCAGCCATTTGTCGGCGCGCGCGTCGAGCATGCCGCCTGCGAAGTCGGGGCAGGCGTAGCGCGCGTAGTACCACGACGACTCGACGAAGGTGTCCATGGTGTCGGTCTCGCGCCGCGCCGCGCCGCCGCACTTGGGGCAGCTGCAGTCGACGAAGTCGGCGCGCTTGTTGAGCGGGTTGCCGGAGCCGTCGGGCACGACGTCCTCGGGCAGCACCACCGGCAGCTGCTCGGCCGGCACCGGCACGTCGCCGCAGGCATCGCAATGGACGATCGGGATCGGGCAGCCCCAGTAGCGCTGGCGCGAAATGCCCCAGTCGCGCAGGCGGAACTGGGTCTTCTTCTCGCCAAGACCCAGCGCGGCGAGGTCGGCGGCGATGGCGTCGACGGCGGCTTCGTAGCCAAGGCCGTTGTATTTCCCAGAGTTAATACAAAAGCCGTTTTTTGAGTCGTACCACTCTTGCCATTCATCGAGGAATAGCGCGACACCATCATCAATTACAGCTTCATCAAGTTGCTCAGCACTAACTTCTGGCACTTGCCGTTTTATCTCGGCCTCAATTTCTCTACGAGTGCCCTTGTTCATTTTTACAGCGATCACCTGCTTGATCGGCAGGCCGTACTTCTGCGCAAAGCCGAAGTCGCGCTCGTCGTGCGCCGGCACCGCCATCACCGCGCCTTCGCCGTAGCTCATCAGCACGTAGTTGCCGATCCACACCGGGATGGCTTCGCCGGTGAGCGGATGGGTCACCTTGAGGCCGGTGTCCATGCCCTTCTTTTCCATCGTCGCCATGTCGGCTTCGGCGACGCTGCCCTGCTTGCATTCGGCGATGAAGGCGGCGAGGTTGGGATTGTCCGCTGCCGCGCGGGTGGCGAGCGGGTGCTCGGCGGCGACCGCGCAGAAGGTCACGCCCATGATGGTGTCGGCGCGGGTGGTGAACACCCACAGCTGCCCGTCCTTGCCATCCAGCTGATAGGGGAAGGCGAAGCGCACGCCGACGCTCCTGCCGATCCAGTTGGCCTGCATGGTCTTCACCCGCTCCGGCCAGCCGGGCAGGCTGTCGAGGCCATTCAGGAGTTCGTCGGCGTACTGGGTGATGCGGAAGAAGTACATCGGGATGTCGCGCTTCTCGACCAGCGCGCCGGAGCGCCAGCCGCGGCCGTCGATCACCTGCTCGTTGGCGAGCACCGTCTGGTCCACCGGGTCCCAGTTGACGCTGGCCATCTTCTTGTAGATCACGCCCTTTTCGAACAGGCGAACGAACAGCCACTGTTCCCAGCGGTAGTAGTCCGGCTGGCAGGTGGCGAGCTCGCGCGACCAGTCGATGGCGAAGCCGAGCGCCTGCAGCTGCGCGCGCATGTGGTCGATGTTGGCGTAGGTCCACGCGGCGGGCGGCACGCCGTTGGCAATGGCGGCGTTTTCCGCCGGCAGGCCGAAGGCGTCCCAGCCCATCGGCTGCAGCACGTTGAACCCGCGCATGGCGTGGTAGCGCGCCAGCACGTCGCCGATGGTGTAATTGCGCACGTGGCCCATGTGCAGCTTGCCCGACGGGTAGGGGAACATCGACAGGCAGTAATATTTGGGACGGTCGGACGCGTCGTGGGCGCGGTAGGCCTGGCTGGCTGCCCAGCGCGCCTGCGCGGCGCGCTCGATGTCCGAGGGAAGGTATTTTTCTTGCATTGCAACAACCGCATAGAATCAAGGCGGTCGATTATACCGCCCGCCCCGCCGCGCCGCCCGGACATGGCGCATTCCCATTGCGGCCGGCCGGGCTGTGTGGCCCTGGCCGGGAACACTGCCCGTCCACGGATGTCGCTTACCCTTTACCCCGAAGGAGACTCACATGAAAACGCTGCTTCCGCTCACCCTGCTTGTCGCTTCCCTGCCCGCCGCCTCCCTGCCCACCATGGCCGCCCAGCCCGACGTGCTGCCGGTCAAGCAAATCGGCCTGGAACTGGCGCGCGATATCGCCATGGCCTCGGTCGAGGCCTGCCGCCAGGACGGCTACAACGTCTCCGCCGTCGTGCTGGATCGGGCCGGCAACGTGCAGGTCGCGCTGCGCGACACGCTGGCCGCGCGCCACACGCTGGAAATCGCCGAGCGCAAGGCCGGCATGACCATCATGTCGGGCACCGAATCAGGCGAGTTCCGCGCCGCGCGCGGCGACATCCGCCCCGAGCTCAACCACATCGACGGCCTTATCGTGATGGACGGCGCCCTGCCGATCCGCGCCGCCGGCAGCCTGATCGGCGCGGTCGGGATCTCCGGCGCGCCCGGCGGCGACAAGGATGCCGCCTGTGCCGCAGCCGCGCTGAAGAAAGTGGAGGAACGGCTGGAATTCGCCATGTAAGCGCCCCTCCTCCTGAAGCGGGCCGCGCGCTTGCCGGGGCATACGATTCCACATGGACTTTAGTCCATAGTGGATCGGAGTCCTTGAGGGCATACGACTCCACATGGGCCTCTGCCCTGACGGGCACAAGAGTCCATAGTGGATCGGGGCCCTTGGCGGCTTTGGCGCCGCCACTACCACGGCCTACCCCTTGCGGGTAAAATGCGGCGTTTTCGCTTTTTATTCTTACCTCTTCAGGGAGTCCCAGCATGTCCAAGAAGCATCCCGTCATTGCGGTCACGGGTTCATCCGGCGCCGGCACCACCACGGTCAAGCGCGCGTTCGAGCATATTTTCTTCCGTGAAAAGATCAATGCCGCCGTGATCGAAGGCGACAGCTTCCACTGCCTGTCGCGCATGGAATTCAAGGATGCCGTGAAGAAGGCCGAAGGTGAAGGCAACATGCACTTCAGCCATTTCGGCCCGCAAGCCAACCACTTTGCCAAGCTGGCCGAACTGTTCAAGACCTACGGCGAAACCGGCGGCGGCAAGAAGCGCTACTACATCCACAGCGACGAAGAGGCCGCCGAGCACAACAAGCGCCTCAATACCAGCCTCAACCCCGGCGAATTCACCCCGTGGGAAGACGTGCCCGCCGGCTCCGACGTGCTGTTCTACGAAGGCCTGCACGGCCTGGTGAAAACCGACGACATCGACGTCTCGCAGCACGTCGACCTCGGCATCGGCGTGGTGCCCATCGTCAACCTCGAGTGGATCCAGAAGATCCACCGCGACGGCGCCGAGCGCGGCTATTCCGCCGAGGTCATCGTCGACACCATCCTGCGCCGCATGCCGGACTACGTGAACTACATCACCCCGCAGTTCTCGCGCACCGACATCAACTTCCAGCGCGTCTCCACCGTCGACACCTCCAACCCCTTCATCACGCGCGACATTCCGACGCCGGACGAAAGCTTCATCGTGATCCGCTTCCGCGAGCCGAAGGGCGTCGACTTCCCCTACCTGCTGAACATGATCCCGAACTCCTTCATGTCGCGCCGCAACACCCTCGTGGTGCCGGGCGCCAAGATGGGTTTTGCCATGGA
>VFQM010003175.1_pt1 | contig 10930 bp, 8 predicted proteins | sample 3512391 | NCBI WGS metagenome assembly VFQM01 (sample SAMN10412369, study PRJNA504923) | tailings metagenome | isolation source: Replicate 1 from Balatoc abandoned mine | place: Philippines
TTGTGTGCATCAGACAGCGGGGCGAGGCGCGCGCCATAGCTGTCGAAGTTGCGCAGGGTGCCACCGGGTACGCAGCCCTGCTCCAGGTAATGCGCCACGCCAGGCAGGCTCGGTACGGCCGCGGTGTCGATCACGGCCGTGAGCCCACTGCCGTCGGCCATCTCCACCAGATGCCCCAGCAGGCCAAAGCCGGTCACGTCAGTCATTGCCGTCACACCAGCCAGCTTGCCAAAGCGGCTACCGGGCTTATTCAGGGTGCACATCACGTCGCGTGCCAAGCCCACGTCTTGCGGGCGGAGCAAAGCCTTTTTCTCTGCGGTGGTGAAGATGCCAATACCCAGTGGCTTGGTGAGGTACAGCCGACTGCCTGCGGTGGCCGTATCGTTGCGCTTCATGTGCCGCTTGTTCACCACGCCCGTGACGGCCAGGCCAAAAATCGGTTCGGGGGCGTCGATGGAATGACCACCCGCCAGCGGGATACCTGCGGCATCGCACACCGCGCGGCCGCCGCGCACCACTTCGCGGGCCACTTCGGGTGGAAGCACGTTCACTGGCCAGCCCAAAATGGCTATGGCCATGAGCGGGTCGGCCCCCATGGCGTAGATGTCGCTGATGGCATTGGTAGCCGCAATACGCCCAAAGTCGAACGGATCGTCCACGATGGGCATGAAAAAGTCGGTGGTGGAAACCACGCCGCGCTCGTCGTCCAGCGCATACACAGCCGCATCATCGCGAGATGCGTTGCCGACCCACAGGCGTGGATCCAGGTGCTGGGCGCCACTGCCCGCCAGGATCACATCCAGCACCTTGGGGCTGATCTTGCAGCCGCAGCCTGCGCCATGGCTGTACTGGGTGAGGCGAATAGGCACGCCTGCGGAGGATTCAGGGGTGGAGTTGGGAGCGTTCATGGCTGCATTGTCCCGATTTGGCAGGTTGCTGCTATAGCAGGTGCACAAAACACCAGGGCCTGCACACGATTCTTGCGATCATGTGCAGGCCCTGGCGTAGCGCCCCTGGTGGGGCGCAGGGTACAGCGGTGACGATCAGGCCGCAGGTGCCAATACAGACATACCACCCAAGTAGGGGCGCAGCACCTCGGGCACCACCACGCTGCCGTCGGCCTGCTGGTAGTTTTCCAGCACCGCCACCAGCGTGCGGCCCACGGCCAGGCCAGAACCATTCAGGGTGTGCAGCAACTCGTTCTTGCCTTGGGCATTCTTGAAGCGGGCTTGCAGACGGCGGGCCTGGAAGGCTTCGCAGTTGCTCACCGAGCTGATTTCGCGGTAGGTGTTTTGCGCGGGCAGCCACACTTCCAGGTCATAGGTCTTGGCGGCGCCAAAGCCCATGTCGCCGGTGCACAGGCTCATCACGCGGTAAGGCAAGCCCAGCTTTTGCAGCACGGCTTCGGCGTGGCGCGTCATTTCTTCCAGCGCCTCGTAGCTCTTGTCGGGGTGCACGATCTGCACCATTTCAACCTTGTCGAACTGGTGCTGGCGGATCATGCCGCGCGTGTCGCGGCCATAGCTGCCGGCTTCGGAACGGAAGCAGGGGGTGTGGGCGGTCAGCTTGATGGGCAGATCCGCCTCGGCCACCACCACATCGCGCACAAAGTTGGTCAGCGGCACTTCACTGGTAGGGATGAGGTACAGCGCAGCATTGTCTGGCACGGGCTCGCCGTCCTGGCCGCCCTTTTTTGCGGCAAACAGGTCGCCTTCAAACTTGGGGAGCTGGCCGGTGCCCTTGAGCGAATCGGCGTTCACTGCGTAGGGCACATAGCACTCGGTGTAGCCGTGTTCCTGCGTCTGCACATCCAGCATGAACTGGCTGAGCGCACGGTGCAGGCGGGCGATCTGGCCCTTCATCACCGTGAAGCGTGAGCCCGAGAGCTTCACACCCATGTCGAAGTCCAGCCCCAGCGGCGTGCCCACATCCACATGGTCTTTCACTTCGAAGGCGAAGCTGGCGGGCGTGCCCCAGCGGCGCACTTCCACGTTGCCCGATTCGTCGCTGCCCACAGGCACCGATTCATGCGGCAGGTTGGGCACGGCGACCAGCATGGCCTGCAGTTCGGCCTGAATCTGCTCCAGGCGGGCGGCGGATTGCTCCAGCTCGACCTTGGATGCGGCCACCTGGGCTTTGGCGGCTTCGGCGCCGTCCTTGTCGCCCTTGCCCATCAGCATGCCAATTTGCTTGGACAGCTGGTTGCGCTGCGCTTGCAACTCCTCCGTGCGGGTTTGCAGCGTCTTGCGCTCGGATTCCAGGGCCTGGAACGCTTCCACGTTCAGGAAGGCCTGGGGCTTTTTGCGGGTTTCCAGACGCGCGATCGCGGTGTCGAGGTCTTTGCGGAGAAGAAGAATGTCAAGCATGGCGTGATTTTAGAGGGACGACCACCGCCTGCTCAGCCCAGGCTGGCCGGGTCGAAGTTGGCACCGCACAGCACCAGGCCCACAGTCTCTTGCGGCTGGGGGCGGTACACCCCGGTTTGCAGGGCCGCCAAGCCCAGCGCTGCGGCCGGTTCCACCGCCAGTTTCAGCTCGCGCCACAGCCATAGCTGGGCGGCGCGGATGGCGTCATCGGGCAGCAGCAGGGCATCGTGCACGTGGCGCTGGCTCACCTGCCAGGCGATGGCGCCGATGCGCTTGGCCCCCAGGGAATCGGCCGCGATGCCACTGACATCCACATCCACCGGCTGGCCCGCCGCACGCGCGGCGTGCAGCGTGGGCGCGCGCTCCGGCTCCAGCGACACCACATGGGCGCGGCTTTCCACCCAGGCTGCCACGCCGCCGATCAGGCCACCGCCGCCCACGCTGACCAGCAAGGTGTCGGGCAAGTGGCCCGCTTGCTCTTCCAGCTCCAGTGCCAGGGTGCCCGCCCCTGCCACCACCTCGGGCTGGTCATAGGCGTGGGCTTGCAGGGCGCCAGTGGCTTGCTGGCGGGCCACGCACGCCTCATAAGCCTGGGCGTAGGCCGCACCGGTCACGACGACCTCGGCCCCCAATGCACGCAGGCGGGCGCGTTTGGCTTCGGGCGACACCTCGGGCACAAATACCTCGCAGCGCACGCCCAGAGCCTGGGCCGCAGCCGCCACGGCAATACCGGCGTTGCCGCCCGAGGCGATGATCACGCCGCTGTCGGGCACCGGGTTGGCCAGCAAGCGGTACAGCATGCCGCGCGCCTTGAAGCTGCCGCCCACCTGCAAATGCTCCAGCTTCAGCCAGACCTCTGCACAGTCCACCCCCAGGGCGGCGCCGGGCAAACGCAGCAGCGGCGTGCTGCGCAAAAAATGGGGCTGAGAGGCCAGGCGCTGGCGGGCAGCAGAGATGGCGGCGCGGTCGATCATGCAAAAGGCTCCGCTGCAAAATGGCCTTGCAGTGTATAGCGTGTCATCCCGTGCAAAGCGCTTGCGCTGGCCCCGCTGGCTTCAGCCCCACGCCCGCATGCCGATACCATGGGAACAGGGGTGGCGTGTGTGCGCAGCCCACAGGAGGTGGTGATGTTTTTTGTGTTCGGCCCTTCAGGCCAGATGTACCGAGGCGGGCCGGAGAACCTGAGCCAGATCGCTGCCGTGAGGCGCGTGGACCGCCCACAGGCCCTGCGCACGCGCACACTTGATCTGGACCAGGACACTGCCACCACCCCAGCGCCCCTCTCGCGCGAACGTGCTCCGGTGGTCAACCTGCGGCTGCAAGACGCCGTGGCCGCTTACCTCCAGACCAGCCAAGGCCCCCAGAAGCGGCGTGAGCCCCTGACCCTGGTGCGGGATGTGATGAGCCACAACGCGCTGAGCGTGCCCCCCGACATGCGGGTCAACGATGCGTGGCAAACCCTGGCCGAGAGCCGGGTGGCCCAGGCCCCTGTGGTGGATGAGCGGGGCCGGGTCATCGGGTTGCTGCTGCGTGCCGACATGGCACCGCTGGACTTGCTGCCCGAGCCGGGAGCCGTGAAGGAAGCGATTGAGCTGGCCCGCAGGCCGGTGTCAGAAGTGATGTACAGCCCCGTCGCTGCCGTGGCCCCCGACACGGCCCTGCGCCGCGTGGCCGGGGTGCTGCTGGACACGGGCCTGCCGGGCCTGCCGGTGACGGATGAGGCGGGGGTGCTGATCGGGTTCATCTCCCGCACCGACATCCTGCGCGCCGTGGCGGCCGACCCGCCGCTGGACTTGTGGAGCGGGCCTGCGCCGCAGACCTGAACCCCGCGTCGCAGCAACATTTAACGCCAAATAGGGCTCTAGCGCCCTACACACAAGCGCAAGCAGCTATCCATTCGATAGCAAACACCACATCAATGGGCGCCAGGGCCCGTTTCCGGGTTGCGCTGGGTGATCTCCAGCCCCGTGGCGGCGTCGATCTTGAGGCCCTTGGGCAGCGGGAACTTGATGGTCTCCTCAATGCCCGACATGGTGCGCACCGAGACGGCGCCCAGCGCCTTGATGCGGTCAATGACCTGTTGCACCAGAATTTCTGGCGCAGAGGCTCCCGCCGTCAGCCCCACCCGCACGGCGCCGTCAAACCATTCGGTGCGCAACTCGTCGGCACTGTCCACCATGTAGGCGGCGGTGCCCAGGCGCGCTGCCAGTTCGCGCAGGCGGTTGCTGTTGGAGCTGGTGGGGCTGCCCACCACCACCAGCACATCCACCTGCGGGCTGAGCACCTTCACGGCGTCCTGGCGGTTTTGTGTGGCGTAGCAGATGTCTTGTTGCTTGGGCTCACGCACCTTGGGGAATCGCGCCCGCACGGCGGTGGTGATCTCTGCTGCGTCGTCCACGCTCAGCGTGGTCTGGGTTACCACGGCCAGCTTGTCGGTCTGGCTGGGCTGCACGCGGGCCACATCGGCAACGTCTTCCACCAGATGAATGCCGTGGTCCAGCTGCCCCATGGTGCCTTCCACCTCGGGGTGGCCTTTGTGGCCGATCATGATGAACTCGTAGCCCTCTTTGGCGAGCTTGGCCACTTCCACATGCACCTTGGTGACCAGGGGGCAGGTGGCGTCAAAGATGCTGAAACCGCGTTGCTCGGCCTCTTGCTGCACGGCGCGGCTCACGCCGTGGGCGCTGAACACCAGGGTGGCACCAGGGGGCACATCCGACAGCTCTTCGATAAAGATCGCGCCCTTGGCCTTGAGGTCGTTGACCACGTAGGTGTTGTGCACGATTTCATGGCGCACATAGATGGGCGCGCCAAATTTCTGAATGGCGCGCTCGACGATCTCGATCGCGCGGTCCACCCCGGCGCAAAAGCCCCGGGGCTCGGCCAGCAGGATCTCTTGGGGTGCGCTCATCACAGGATACCGATGACGTGCACTTCAAACGTGACCGGCTGGCCCGCCAGCGGGTGGTTGAAGTCGAACAGCACGGCTCCGTCGTCACGCACCTGCTGCACGGCGCCGGCGTAACTACCCAGGCCGTCAGGCGTAGGGAACTGCACCACATCGCCCACGTTGTACTTTTCGTCAGGGTCGCCCAGTTCGTTGAGGAGCTTGCGGGCCACCCATTGCTGCATGTCGGCATTGCGCTCGCCAAACGCCTCGCCCGCTGCCAGCTCAAAGCGGGTGCGCGTGCCTTCTGGCAAGCCCAGCAGGCGCTGCTCCATGGCGGGCGACAATTCGCCCGTGCCCAGCGACAGCGTGGCGGGCTTGTCATTGAAGGTGTTGATCACGTCACCCGCAGGCCCGGCAAGGCGGTAGTGCAAAGTGAGGAAGGAGCCGGGCTGAACGGTGGGAAGTGGGGCAGCGGTAGTGGTCATGTAAGTCCCGATAAACTGCCGCGATTGTAGAAAACCGGGCAAACCCCTACTGGGGTGTACGCCCCGCCACCCTGGCTGTCCCGTGCCGACCCGGCAGCCCACCTGATTCCAAAGCCCCCCTGCCCCATGGCCATCAAGAACCTGCCCACCGAAGCCCAGCCCCGCGAAAAACTGCTGGCCCGTGGCCCCGCAGCCCTGGCCGATGCAGAGCTGCTGGCCATCTTGCTGCGCACTGGCATCGTGGGCAAAGGCGTGTTGCAGATGGCGCAAGAGCTGCTGGACCCGCCCGTGCTGGACCCTGCCAGCGGCAAGGTCAGCGGCGGCTTTGGCGGCATCGCCGGGCTGCTGCATGCCAGCACCAGCGACCTGGAACGCATCAAAGGCCTGGGCCCCGCCAAGCGCGCGGAGCTGGTGGCGGTGCTGGAACTGGCGCGCCGCGCCTTGGCCCAGCAGCTGCGTGAACGCGAGGTGTTCGACTCGCCCAACGCCGTCAAGCACTACCTGCAGCTGCACCTGGCCGCCAAGGGGCACGAAGTGTTTGCCGTGCTGTTTCTCGATGCGCAAAACCGCCTGCTGGCCATGGAAGAGCTGTTTCGCGGCACGCTCACGCAGACCAGCGTATACCCGCGCGAGGTGGTGCTGCGCGCCCTGCACCACCAGGCTGCCGGTGTGGTGCTGGCGCACAACCACCCCAGCGGCAGCGTGCAACCCAGCCGGGCAGACGAAGCCCTCACGCAGACCCTGAAAACCACCCTGGCGCTGGTCGATGTGCGCGTGCTCGACCATGTCATCGTCGCGCCCGGCCAGGCACTTTCGATGGCAGAACAGGGGCTGCTGTGATGCGCGCGCTGGACTACTGGCGTGCGCTGGCCGCCACGCTGACAGCCGCCCTGGTGCTGGGGGGCTGCGCGGCGTCCAGGCAACCCTCTGCAGGGAATGCGCATGCACCCATCCGGCTGCTGGCGCAGGCCCACATCGCCGCAGGCGCCGAGGTGCTGGGCACCCCTTGGGGTGGCATCTCGGGCATTGACTACGACGCGCAATCCGGTCAGTTCTGGCTCATCAGCGACGACCGCTCTGCCCATGCACCTGCGCGCATCTACACCGCGCGCTGGTCGCCCGCGCAGCAGCCCACACAGCCGCCCCACATCACGGGCGTCTTCACGCTGCTCACCGAGCAAGGCCAGCCATTCCCATCGCCCCGTCAACGCGCTAGCTCCAAAGCCGAGGTGCCCGACGCAGAAGCCATTCGCTGGCACGCGGGCCGCCAGCGCCTGTGGTGGACGAGCGAGGGCGACTGGGCACGCGGTGGCATCCCCCGTTTGCGCGAAGCACTGCCCACCGGGCAATGGGCCAGCGATATTCCGCTGCCAGCGGCCTTCACCCCCAAGTTGCAGCCCCAGCGCACCGGCCCGCGCTCCAACGCCAGCCTGGAAGGGCTGGCCTTTTCTGACGACGGCTGCACCGCCTGGCTGGCAATGGAAATGGCCTGGGTACAAGATGGCCCCCGCCCCACCGTACAGACCTCTGGTGGGCCCGTGCGCATCACCGCACTGGACGTGGCCACAGGCCAGGCACAGCGGCAGCGGGCCTACACCCCGGACGCCGTTCCCCGCGCGCGCCGTCTGCCCTGGGGCCCTGAGGTCAACGGCGTGAGCGAAATTCTGGCCGATGGCCCGCACCACCTGCTGGTGCTGGAACGCGACTACAGCGCGGGCGCAGGCTTTGGCGCCCGCCTGTACCGCGCCGACCTGCGCAGCGGCAGCAACACGTTAGGATTGCCAGCCCTGCCGCCGGGCAACCACACCCCGCTGCAAAAGACCTTGCTGCTCGACTTTGCAACACTGGGCCTCGCCACCGTGGACAACCTCGAAGGCATGACGTGGGCCGCGCCGCTGCCCAGCGGCGAGCGGGTGCTGGTGCTGGTGTCTGACGACAACTTCAATACCGCGCAAAGCACGCAGTGGCTGGCCCTGGCCTATCCGCCCGCTGAGAGCGCTCCACCACAGCACAGCCCCACCTGTGCTCCGCCATCTCCTGGAGCCCCCGAATGAACCGCCGCCATCCATCTGCAGGTGCGCAGCTGCCAGGCGACAAGCCAAGCAGCCAGCCATCAGACAAACCAGCACCTGAGTTGACCGGCGCGCTGGCAGCGGCCTTGGCGCGCACCCTGCGACCCACCCAGCCCCCGGCGCCCACCGCGCCACCGCAGCCCCGTGCCGCGCGCCGGGTGCCCACCATTGCGTGGCAAGCTCCCAAACCCCGCACCGCACCCGCGCCCCGGTCAGAAGACACGCCCGCACCGTCCCCCAGACCACGCAAAGCGCCCAAACCGCGCCGCCCCAGCGTGCGTGTGGACGGCCTGCAAGACCTGGCCACCATCACCCGCCAGTTGCGTGAGCAGCGCGAGCGCGCCGAAGCCGAAGAAAAAGCCCGGCGCGAAGCCGCTGCACGGCTGGAGGCAGAGCGCCAGCTGTTCAGCCGCGCCGTGGGGCAGGTACATCCGCTGACCGACCGCAATTTGGCAGAACTGCCCACCACCCCGCCCGAGCCCCTGCCGCTTCAGCACTGGCTAGACGAAGAACGGGTGTTGATGGAATCCATCAGCGACGACTTTGACGTGAGCAGCCTGCTCGACACCGACGACCAGCTCAGCTTTCGCCGCCCCGGCATCGGGGTGGAGATCACGCGCCGCCTGCGCTCTGGCCACTGGAGCATTCAGCGCCAGCTGGACCTGCACGGCCTGCGCGTGGACGAAGCGCGCGAAGCGCTGGGCGAATTCATCCGCCACGCGCACAAGCTGGGCGTGCGCTGCGTGCGCGTGGTGCACGGCAAGGGCATGGGTTCGCCCGGCAAAAGCCCGGTGCTCAAAGGCCGTGTGCAGAGCTGGCTGGTGCAAAAGAGAGAGGTTCTGGCCTTTGTGCAGGCGCGCCCCATCGATGGTGGAGCGGGGGCCTTGCTGGTGCTGCTGCAGCCCGCGCGTACCGCCTGATACGACCCCACGCAAGGCGCTGAGCGCGGCCTTTCAGGCTTTGCGCGGGCGCTGCGCGGCCTGCACCCCGGGCAGCACCACGCGCACCGAAAGCCCTTTGAGCAAGGCGCTCTTGCCCAGCGACAACTCACCGCCATAGGCCTGCACCATCTGCGTGGCAATGTGCAGCCCCAGCCCCGAGCCCTGTACCGAATCATCAAAGCGCAAGCCGCGCTGGCCAGCGGCCTGCAACTGGTGGGGCGCCATGCCCGGCCCATCATCTTCAATCTGCAGCACCACTTGCGGCGGCTGGGCGGCATCGCCCTCTTCCATCGCCAGACCAATGTGCACGGCCGAGGCGGCCCATTTGCCCGCGTTGTCCAGCAGATTGCCCAGTACCTCTTCCAGATCCGTGCGCTCACCGCGCCACAGCGGGGTGGCGCCGTCCTGCACCTGCAGCGTCCACTCCAGCGCCTGATCAGCGTGCAGCCGCTCCATCATGCGCACCACCTCGGCCACGCACTGCGCAACGTCCACGGGCTGGGCAGCCGTTGCGGGGTGGATGGCCGCCTGCATGTGCAAAGCGTCGCTGAAGGTGCGCGCCTGGTAGCGGTCAATCACCTGCGCCATGGCCTGCACCTGCCGCTGCACATCGGCCGCAGGCACGGCGGCATCACTGCTGGCCTGGGCACTGAGCAAGGCCAGTGGCTTTTTAAGGGCATGGTTCAGGTCCGACGCATGCGCGCGGGCGCGCGCCACCACGCGGGCGTTGTGCTCCCACAGACTGGCCAGCTCGGCCTGCAGGGGCTGCAAGTCGCGGCCGGTGGGCGCCGCCAGCATGGCCTGGGCATCCACCAATGCGCCTTCCTGTGCGGCGCTGCCGGGGTTGCGGATGGTGGCCAACAAGGCCTCCAGGCGGCGCAGCGGGGCCAGGCCCACACGCACCTGCAGCCAGCACAGCGCCACCGCCAGCAAAACCAGCGCCGCACCGGCAAGGGCCAGGGTTTGGTCGATACGTTGCAGGCTGGCCCAGGTGGCCGTGGCGGGGCCGTACACCGTCAGGCGAACAGGCTGGGGCGGCTCGCCCACGGACACCTCCACCGTGCGGGCCAGCAAAGGCTCTTGCATCGGCCCCAGGGCTCTGTGCAAGGGCATGGAGTCAGACACCGGGCGGGCTTCTGTGGGCAGGTTGTCCATGTCCCACAGCGAGCGGGATCGCAGCACCTGCTCGTTCAGCGTGGCACGCCAGTACCAACCCGAATAGATGGCGCTGAACTCGTCGGCGGTGCCAGGGGCTTCCTGCAGATGCGTGCGGGGCCCCAGCTGCAAGCGGGCGGCCACGCGCTGGGCTTTGTCTTGCAGCGTCTGGTCAAAGCCACCCCACAGCGCCTGCTGCATTTGCCCGCGCAGCCACAGCCCGCCAGCGATGCCCAGCGCCAGCAACGGCAACAGCGCCAGCAGCACGATGCGCGTGGCGATGGGCCACTGGGCTACCGACAACGTGAGTGTCTGCCAACGCCCGCCCTTGCCGGCAGGGGCGGGTGCAGCCGGGGCGGTCAGCCGCTTTTCAACGCACATACCTGCTCCGCAACGCCATCACACCGCGGCCTCATCGCTCGCCAGCAAGCGAAAGCCCTGCCCTCGCTCGGTCACCAACTGCGCTGCGCCGCCCAGCTTGCGGCGGATGCGGCCAATCAGCACATCCAGCGTGTTGGAGTCGGGGTCCAGGTCACGGGCGTAGACGTTTTCGCTGATTTCCGAGCGGGTGAGCAGCTTGCCGGGGTGGTGCATGAAAAAGGCCAGGATCTTGTGCTCCTGCGCCGTGAGCTGCAGGCCCTGGCCTTGCAGGTTGAAGCGGCCGTGCACCACGTCGTATTCAAGCTGCCCCACACGCAGCACGGCCGATGCGGCCCCTGCCGTGCGGCGCAGCATGGCGCGCAGGCGCAACACCACTTCGTCCATCAGGAAGGGTTTGGTGAGGTAATCGTCTGCGCCGGCATTGAAGCCGGCCACCTTGTCGCTCCAGCGGTTGCGGGCCGTCAACACCAGCACGGGCCAGGTGCAGCCTGCCTCGCGCCAGTCGCGCAGCACGCTCAGCCCGTCTTTGCGGGGCAGGCCCAGGTCGAGCACGGCAGCGCTGTAGACCTCCACGGTGCCCGCCACCGATGCAGCTTCGCCGTCATGCTCCTGGTCTACCGCAAAGCCTGCCGCCTCCAGC
>VFQM010003176.1_pt1 | contig 10927 bp, 10 predicted proteins | sample 3512391 | NCBI WGS metagenome assembly VFQM01 (sample SAMN10412369, study PRJNA504923) | tailings metagenome | isolation source: Replicate 1 from Balatoc abandoned mine | place: Philippines
CTTGCCCCGACGCTTCCACCGACTGCGGACTTAGCTGATGTACTGAATGGGTCCAAGACCCATTCAGTACCCCTTTCGACGCACGCTGCTGCACACCACCTGCACGCTGCGCAACACGCTGGCCTAAGCCGCTTGGGCCGACGCTTTCGCTGACTTCTGACTTAGCTGATGTACTGAATGGGTCCAAGTCCCATTCGGTACATCTTTTGACCTATACTGACGCACATCGGTGTCCCGGGAAGCAAAACTTTGCCGTCCGGGCAAGCTTATGCTTCCAATTAGGCTCGGCAAATTTATGCTTCCAACAGGTGATGGAAGTCCCCCCTGAGAGCTGCAACTGGCTGTCTTGTGAACGTTTAGGCAATGATTCAACGCTAAACCAAACTTGAATCCCCCTCTGGGGAAACTCAGGCAGTGCCACCGTAAGCTATCACAGCCAGCACTTTTCTGACCTCGTCGCCCCCGACCTCGGTATCGAGAAGAGATAGAGGGGACTCACCCAAGGCTAGGTTGGGCTCAAGCATCCAACGCCTTGCAAGGTCGGGGGAGATGAAGACCCTTTCAGCCTCAGCCCTGATCAACGCGATACGCGTCAGTCTCTCTGACTCCATGGGCCCAAACCTGCCTCCTGACTTGACCTTTCTGGCAATGGTCGCTTTAGAAAGCCCAAGTAGCCTTGAAAGCTCTGTCTGGGATATGCCGAAATAACGACTGGCCTCTACCAGATACGAGGCAATTACCCCTTCCCGAATCATCCTGATCCTTTTCGAGGGTGGCATTTTTCGAATGGAGTCCCCTCACTTGGCAAAAGACTGTTTGGACATCAATTCCTGCTCCAATTGTGGCCAAGTAGGTCGCCATAGTCATGGCCGCCCTCGATAGCCGTGAAGTATTTGAAAAAGCTGTTTTCCATTACTCCGATGCTTTGCTTTCCTCCAAAGGGAACCAAGCATCGATTAGCGGCCCTACAGTCACGATATTGACCTCTTGTCTGGCTGACAACCAGGAATGGACGGCGGCTCTATCCCCTTCAGATACCGACCCGCGCCTGCAAGACGCAACAAAACCTCCCTCTAGACCACCTCCGAAAGCAAGAGCACGTGGCTCGACAATCTCTGAAATGAACGTGTCGATGAGGTCGGTTTCTTCCTCGGAGGTAATGGCCTCCTTTAGTCTTGCTTCAAACTCGAACCCCAACTCCTGGAACTCGCCAACGCGAAGCTTCTTGCGAAGTCGACGGCTGCGGTGCCTGGGCTTGATGTAGCTGGTCATTTTGCGAATCCTTCTACCAAGCGTACTGGATCTAGACCTGCATCTCAGGAAAGCGGCTGGTGGATCAGCCTCTCCCTTAGTCGCTGTAGATGCGGTTGCGCAAGCCCCGTCATCTTGTCGACCAGAAACAAAGGCGCCCAGTCCTGGGAGAATTCAGAAGGGCAATCATCGATAACGATGAATTCTTCATTGATCTGGTTCATCAGCAGCCATGCCTCGATCTCAGCCTGCCGGGTGAACCCTGACAACCCTTCACGAATGGGGAGGGGAATGTCCTCATACTGAGGGGTTGCACCGATGACCTGCTTTCTGATGTCGGGCGAAAATAGTGCCAGCAGTTCATCATAGGGGTATACCACTCGCCACGATGTGCTGAATACCAGTTCAATGTGGGAAAACTCCCGAAGGAATTCCTCCAGGGCGGGCAAATGGCATAGCTCATCGGTTCCCATGATTTCAGGGTGCAGGACGCCGTCAATATCCAGGAAGAAGATCATGGGTGCCTATGCCTCCTTTTGAGAAGCGATCTTTTCTTCTTTGCCGCCCCCCATCCACCGGTATGTCATTCTGGTGGCATGAAGTACCGCAAGGAATCCGAGCCCGACCGAGGGCAGCACCATGAAGGAAGCGATTACTTCACTCACGTACAAGTACGTGGCCACTTCCGCTCCAACGAGCGCTGCTATTGCCACTACGGCAGCCAGAATGGCGAAACGGCGTGCGCGCCGCTCTATCGGCCCGAAATTCTCCGTCGAGATTTTTACAATAAAAATGGCCATCACGAGCAGTGTGACTACATTGCCCATGAAATATGCAAGTTCGTTCTGGGTCATTATCTTCTCCTTTTCTGAATTGAATCGAGAAAAAGCAAAATGTCATACGCGTCGAGCAATCCACCAAACCAGACGTGCTGGTGCTGAATAGCCGGGCAAGGTTTCCTGCTGGCATCCTGGCCAGCCCATCCCTAGGCTCTACATAACGCGGGGCAGACGCTGCCATTGAACCTAGAATTCATTCCTGAATATTTTCCTCTCCCGATATCAAGGCCCCCTTGTATGTCCCTAGCAAATGAGGCTGCGCCAGGGACATTCCTTCCTTGCGCAATAGCGCGTTTATCCGACGTCGCGACGGGTACTGCCCTGAATCGCGTACCTGCTTCACGATTTCACATACTCGACGACATTGCGCTGCCTGATAAGATTCGGACCGCGCCTTGGCCGCAGCCTGATGCCGTGCACTCAGTTGATCGCACAAATCCGGGAACCAATACCTGAGACTGCGCGCGCTTACCCCTACTTGGCCCGCAATTTTGGAAACCGGCTCGTATTCCTTGGCCATCAGGCAGGCTTGGAGGAATGCCTCCAGCTTCTCCCTGCGCTCGCCCCCAAGTCTCGGAACCGAAGATCGGAATTTAAGCTTTGCCGTCGGCGGGTTCAGCATACCTCCCGGTAAAAATGCCAGAGGCCGCCCCGAAAATACGTTCGCCGGTATTACCTGCGTGCCGTAGCACAGCGTTAGAAACTGGGTAATGCTGGGTCTCTCCCCCTTGTTCAGCCAGCCGGCCAAGGCCCGATCATGCAGCCCCAAGGCTCTACAGAAAACTGCCCTGTTCCCTTCGGCCAGTCCCCGAACCTGCTCCAGCACAAACTCCCTGAAACGGCCGACATCCGGGACAAAATCTCCCCTTGTTTGCGCCACGAGCATGTTGCCTATGGCCTCGGCCACCCATAAATCGTCCTGGTTCGTGCATGCCGCCCTGATGGCTGTCGGGAGGCCGGCCAAGGAGCTCCCGCAGTGGTCGCACACGCCAAGATCGGGATAGCGGGGCAAAAAGGGTTGCGGCTTCCCGCACTGCGGGCATAAGGCCACCAAGGGACGCCGGTGGATCGAGCAAACCTTGGACACCTCCAAAGACCACGCAAGCTGGAAAACCGTCCCTGTCTCCTTCGAGGTTTGCGCCTGCAGGCAATCCGGGCACCACTGAGGGTGTTTGGCGAGCAGGCCTTGTCCATTGTGCGGGAAGAGCCCTTTCCACGGCAGAAGGGTCTGTTTTCGCAGATCTCCCTGTCCGGTCAGCCGTTCGGTCGCCCGAACAAACAATTCGGCATATTTCCCCAGACCGTTGATCGTTGCAGCCAGGCTCTTGTAGAACTTGGCGTAGCCCAAACCCGCAATTTCCGGCTCGGCATGTGCATAGACGCTCCCGATCAACTGGCGTGTCCCGACCGAGTGCGCACGGCTGGTTCGCACCAGCAGCGAAATCAGACTCTCCTGTTGTGGTGTGCCGGCACCCACGGGAGGAAGCAAAAACAATGCACTTCTTTGAGGCATCTTGGCTTCCGGGGCCAAGTCTTCCCAACTCTTGAACTCGACCATTGTCTTCATGCCCGCACCTCCCCAACCGGGTCGCGTTTGGGATTGCGTGTCCCTGGCCTGCGCGGTTTATGAGCATGTGTATGATGGCCTGAAAGCATCACCCCATTTTTCAGCAGATCAATCAACCGATCGTCGTTCACGTCCGCCAGCTTCTCCTCGCCCAAGCAGGCTTCCTCGATGATGGTCATGAGCCCGCGGTTCTTCAGAGCAAGTCGATCCGCAAATACCGCATCGATCAGGGCAACCTTTTCCTGCAGTGCATATTCCAGGCAGCGGTTCAGCCAGTCCTTCAGTATCCCTACACAGCCGGCGGATTTGTTATAAAAGTACTCCGCCTCTTCGCTGAGTTTTGTGGGCACAAACACAGACATCTGTTTTTCGAGATGACCAAGCACCTTCTTGAAGCTTTCGCGATCCTCCTTCCTTCGCATGTCGTAGCGAGGATAGTTCACCACTTGGCTGCGTCGGGTGAGTTGTCCGCTCTGATCCAGAATATCGAGCAGTCGGTAGGTGCCCACCAGGAGGATGGTGACGCCGGTTTCGTTGGCCAGCGATTTCAGGCTTTCGAACTGGCATTCGAGGCGATGGCCATTCCCCCCTAGCAGGATGTGGTGCGCCTCGTCGATGATTAGCAGCCGGGTTCTGCGCAAGCGGAGATAGTTTTCCACCGAGCGCCTCAGGGCGTCCGCGGTCGACTGCTGGAACGCATGAACCTTCACGGGAGCATCCGGCAACAGGGAAGTTTGCGAGGGGATGAACAACTTGCGATCCACCAGTGGCTCGCTCTGCCCGGTAAGGAGACGGATGTGAAAATCCTTCCAGTTGAAGCTGTTCCCATTGGGGGGGACAGCATTTACCGAAACGACCGGCACAAAATCGGGTTCCCTGGCGAGCCTCTCCTCGCATTTCCCGACGACACGGTTGCGGATCGCTTTCGCCAGCGTGCTTTTGCCGACACCGGTAGGCCCCGTGAATATGATGATCTGGGGCGAAGAGACTACGCCCAAAGCCATTTCCAACTCCTGGAATGCTCTCCTGGCGTGTGGATGCGCAAAGACGACCTTGCGAAACTCATCCAGGGGCTCGGCCATCGATTGAGTAGGAACTTTCTTCGCCATCATTTGATCTCCTCGAAGATTTCCAGGGTCACCGGCGCTTCCCACGGATCAACTGCCTCAGGTAAAGAGGGGCTAACCTGGGCCACCGGAGATGGCTGATCGATTGCCGGAAGATCGTTCGCACGCCTTTCGGCATCGCGCCTTTGCTGAAGCAGGAGCGCCTCCGACTCCCTGGCCTGGCTGAGGAAGCGAGCCATTATTGCGGAGTTGCTCCCTCGCCTGGTTTCCGCCAAGCCGTACAATGCACGAACCTCCTGGGAGATGATTGCAACCTCACGTTCTGTGCGGCGCTCGAACATGGCTTGGTATTCGGACCGGCACAGAACCCATTCGCCGCCGGCCAAGGTATAGGCGCGCGACACATCAAACGGGTCGTACACCACTGGAACCGCTGTCCCTACAACCTTCGGCTCCCGAAAAGCGGCATGCCAATAGAAAATGCCCTTTATCTTTATTCCCCTGCCTTGACGTACCATGGCCTTGCCCAAAGGAGTTGTAGGCATACACATCCGGTCAAAATCGGGGGTATAGGCGATCAATTTGTGGCCGCGGCTTCCCGACAGCTTCAGACCATAGGCCATCGCCTCCTTGGGGGTGACCCCCAACGCGGGATGATGAAGGTTTGAATACGCCTCATCGACATAGTGCTCGAAGGCGCCCGTCAGGGCCGGCAGCGTCCATACCGCGAGCTTGCGCGGATCATGGCTGGGCGACATGCTGCGGGGCTTTTGCAGGGCTTGATTGTTGCCCATCAGATTGTGGATGAATTTTTTGTTATTCACCCCGAAGAAGCGTTCGATCACCGAACCGAATCGCGCCTTGGAAGCAGGGCGGGACTTCTTGTGGGTTTCCAGCCTGGCCAGTAGAACCTCGAAATAGAGACTCTCGAACTCGCTCCCTTGGTCAACCACGATGGTCTTGGGAATCCGGCCATGCCTTCTGACGCAGTTGCGGATCACCGCCATACAACTGCGGTAGCTGGGCGGATCGAAGGTGATGAAGAACGCCAGGATTGTGCGCGTGTAGGCATCCAGCAGCACCGTCAGCCACGGCCGCCCGAGGTTGGCTCCCGTCCTGCTGTCGACCAGCTCGACGTCCATTTCGGTATGGTCGATGTGCCCCACCTCGAACGGGCGTTCGCCGTGACGTGGGGTGGACTGGTCGATCGTCCAGTGGAATTCGGTAAGCGCATAGGAGGCTTTGCGTCCCTGTCTTGCCAGCGCCACGACATCCAGGCTGCGCCGCTTGATTTCTGCCCGGAATGTCTTATCAGAAGGGATTGTCAGGCCACGCTCCTCGCACAGGTTCCGCACCATGCCATACGCGATGGTTATGCTGGGCTGTAAGGCGTTCAGCACCTCGGCATCGATGACTTCATTCATTGTCTTGATCACTTCGGCATCGACTTTACGCTGGCGGTTTCCGCGTGCGCTGATTCTCGGCATCACTCCCACAAGGCGATTGCCATATAGCAACTCACCTTCCGTTGCATGTTTGCGCCAATGCCTCATCGTCCTTGGAGGTACATCTGCAGCACTTCCGGCATCCAGGGCCCTGACTATCGATATGGCTTTCTCGAGATCGGCCGGCGCAGCCTTCCGCATGATTTGGTCGGCAAGCATGTGCCGCTCATCCGCCTCGACCGGAACGCCGCTGATCACGCCCTGGGTCACAAGCTTCTGGAACACATCGATACTCAGGATGGAAATGGCCTTGCTCGCATCCTCCAGGTAAATGTCCGTCCCCCCCACGTTCAATATCTGCCAAGGCTGGCCGTCCCAAAGGATGCGGGTGCCCGTGGTCAGGACTATGTTGGATGTCAGTGGTGCCGGCAGCCGCTCCGGATCTCGCCGGTATTCCCGGTATACCCCGGCGCTCAGCTCGTCCTTGCAAACCTGCGTGTAGGCCGGCTCGGCCAGGAGCTCATGCTCGATGTCGATAAACAGACGGCCGGTTGAGATCAGCGTAAAAACCGTGTCGGCTGCAACCCCGTCCTTTTCGAGCAAGTCCTGCAGCCGCATCCATCGGTCACCCCCGAAGTGGCTTAGGATGGCTTCATAGTCTTTCTGTGAGGGTTGGGGGCGGTCTGGGTCAAGATAGTCGGACAGGAACTCCAGGTTCCTGACCAGTATCCAGTTGGTTTCCGCCGACGAGCGGACTTTGAACCCCAGTCCGTATTGGGCCGCCGCCTCTTCCCCTGGCGGGCAGCGCCAACCGCCGTAGCCATCCGGCACATAGCGGCCGTCGCCGCTCTCGTGCATCTTGCGGAGTTCCTCTTCCGTTTTGCATTCCACCCAGCCCATCCAGCGCTCCTGGATCAGGAAATAGTCCGGAGTTGCGAGGTGGCTGATTCGCCTGCCGTTGGCGCTCCTATAGGCAAGCTTCAGTCGGGAGGGCTGGTCGTAGAACTCATGGGTCTCGGGGTCGTGTTCCCACATGTACACCGCGGGCAGCTCGACCTTGTGGCTTTCCGCCTGGATGACAAAACCCATCTTGCGGCTGGCGAATCTGGCGACGACATTATGAGTTCCGCCGCCGACGCGGCGGACTGGCTCGGACGAGCGGATGTTTTGCACCATCTTGCGTCCGTTCAAGGGGATGTTCTGCTGCATGAAAAGGCGCAGCAACTGGTCTTCGGTAAGCATCTTTGGCTCCTTGCTTGGTTCGCCCTGTTGAGCCAGACGGGCAGCAACGGGGCATAAACTGTCATGCCGTGAAGGCAATAGGGGGCCGGCGGCAGTCAAGCACTGTTGACATCCGTTCTTTGACGCGTACAATGAATTCGTCGGGTTAGTGATCTGACGGTTCATTGCGAAGGGCTTGGAGCGCCAACTCCAAGCCCTTTGCGTTTTATGGCCTCGCTTTGATTTAAGTGATCAGCGGCGTCAGTCCATATCTTTCTCCTGGTTGTTCAACCTCCAATTTCATTCGGCCTTGTTTTGCTGGCCGGCAAACAACGTATCCAGCCATTGCTGGATGTGGTCAGCGCGCCACTTACGGGTTCGCCCAAACTTCACATGGGCCGGCACCTCCCCGCGCTCAATCATCTGCTCCAGCTTCCTTAGGCTGACGCCCAGCAAGGACGCAAGGTCACGCGCACCCAGCAATTTGCTCATACAAGGCTCCGGTCAAAAAATGCACTTGCATGCATTTTGATGCACGGTGCAGAATTGTCACGCCGTCTTGAAAACAGCAAATGTAAACTTTTGGCCCGAAGGAATTTCATAGCGGAGGGGTGGAACGCCCTTCACCAAGCAGCACTGGATGCGGGTGCCGAGGTCGACTATTACCCGCCGGACCACCCCGAGGTGGACATCCGGGACTACATTGATCCGGCCGGTTATGAGGCCCTGGTGGGGTCCTTAGTGCAGCTTTCAGGGACTGACCTCTCGAAGCTGGGGCTGCGCGCATCTACGACCAAGGCATCGATCTGGCGGTGGGTACGGAAAACCGCCGCCAAGGATGCGGCCAATGAATGGAAATTCCTGTCAGGCGTGCGAAGACGCGCTTCACTGATGGGGGCGTTTTCCGATTACTTGATTGAAGAACGTTTAGCCGGCGCACCCAAATTCCCTACCAACCCGGTTTTGGTGGCACGCTATGGCTATTGGCTAATCCGTGAGCGGGCCTTGCAGGACGAGAAACCCATCCTCCCCATCGTCTGGGGGCTGGCGTTAATCGGGGCTACTTGGCAGGACTATCTTCGCATTGGCTACTGCAAATTCTGTTTCCGCCGATCCAGGCCTGGCGCCATGTTCTGCGACTGGCACAGCCAGGGCGGCGTTAACGAGAAGAATCGATCCATCGCTTACTTAAGATATCGACGTGGGCGTCGCGCAAGGGATCTGGCCGTCGAGCGCGGCTTGGGAGAGAAGCTATGGCCCTCAGCCATGGCAAGGCAGATGGCAGAAAAGCTGGCCTTGCCCGACGTGCTGTTCCAGATGAAACCAACAAGCCACGTCAATGATGAGTATCTCATGCTGGCCATGGCACTAGCGGCATCACCACATGTTGTTGAAGCGCTTGGCGGGCCGACATGCCTGGATCTTCCATATGATGATCTGTTGAGCCTTTTGATGGCGCGCATTGATCCCTATGAATGGGAATACACCGTCTGGCCACAAAAAATTTACCAGGCGGAGATATGGCTTGGCCTGGAGGAGGAGGCTTTGCCTGGGAAACGAGGGAAGGGAATACGAACCCAGGAATTAGTCAAACGAGCAATCAATATGGCCAAGGAGGGGAGGAAGAATCATGAGATTGCAGTGTCGCTTGGTGTTGCGCAGTCAACTGTTTCCAGATGGCTTAAGCGCTATCCAGAATTCAATATGGTGCGGGGCCGACATTAAAAACACTATATACCTGCGAATGAAAAATTAAGCGAAAACTGCGTATAGGGAAGCCTACAAAGCGAGTTCGCCAGGAACAGGAGTGACTTCAATATCCCACTTCTCGACAGAAAGAATCAACCAGCACCATACTTTGCTGTCCTTCGGGCTTTTATAGGTTGATTTTCCTGTGAGCAATACGTTTGCACTTAAAACATTCTCTAACACAATTCCATCATATGAGGCCGCTGTGAGCTTTTTGATTGAAGACGGCTGCTTGAATTCTTCAAGCTGAGCCGAATCGGCGTGTGAAAGCTCCGTTGAATTAATTTTTTCTATGACTTCAATGAGATCGCGGGTAAATTTACGGGTAAAGACCACCTTCCCACTTTTTTGGCTCGATTGACGCGCTGGTACGTAGTAGCAGTGAGTATAGCTCTGTGGGAGATTAAGTTGTTTTTCACTATGATCTGCAATTCGATACTTCACAGCTATAGATGCAGCGAATGCAAGTGCTGGCGGCACTGCCACGCCCACTCGGCCTAATTTATTCAAAAAATTAGCCTGAATCTCTTGTGAATACATCGGACGTAGTGCGCCAATATATTTGTACTCCCCCTCCGAGATACCAGGCTCTTTCATAGCATCCTCAAATGGGGTGGTCTCGATTTGCATGTAGTCCCATTCGATGTTTTTAGGCTTACCGTCTATAACAATAAAGTCGCCAACTGACGTCTGAGGGGCATCGAAGTCTTGAAGGTTGCCCCTAATAGTAAGCAACGATTTGGCATTTCTTTTCCCGTTGGATCGAGTCACCAAATCACAATCTGGATTCATTACGGCAACCAGGTGTTTCATCCCATCAACTGGGGTTCTTATATAAAGGTCTCCAAGGCGAAAATGTTGTCGTTTGTGCTTGCGAGCATTTTCTATGCGAACTCTGTGGTAGAGCTGGGCGACAGTCTTCGTTGGGCCCTCAAACGCGCCCCCAATTTTTTGCGCTTCCTGCGTTTCTAAGTGCCCATACCAAGAAGATCGCGGTTGTCGATCAAGCCTCTCCCCAACTAAATCAATTAGGCTTTCCCCCAACAGCCATTCCAAGTATTCATGTAGGCTTTGGCCCTCATCGGCAAGGCGAAAGCGAACTAGGTAAGAAATATCACGGAGCTCAAGATTCTCAACTTCTGAGCGTAAATCTTTAATCGCCACACTTACACTATTGAACCAGGCGTCGAATGCGTCGTTTAGCCCTCGCGCAAACTTGTACGTCTCGAAGACATTAAGCAGGGAATCTATTACGTCATTATGAAACGCAAAGACATCATTGTCCTCTGTAATATTTGTCTTCTCAACAAAAACGAACCTGCTCGCATAGACTTTTCCACCTGGAATAGTTTTTCTATAAGACTCCATTTTTTCTCTAGCCGCATGAGAAGACATAAGAACAACTGACGGATTCGCTGACATTAACGGCTCTATGCGTTCAAGCGACTTTTTTATTGCGTCATCGGCTTGGGGTTTCAAAGGCTCAGTATCAGCCCCAATCTGCGGATCAAGATAAAGATCAACGAAGACAACCAATTCACCTTCCGGCTGAATAAAGTTTCCGATTTCACGCCCAACAGCCTGTATTGTGAGTTTTGGATTACAGCTCCTGAGGAACGAAACTAATGGCCGCACATTCGAAAGATTAGCGCCCTTTACTAGGGCGAATCGTCCACCCGGGTCGAACTTGGTGTCGAATGTCTCTATGTATGCAGCATAGAGGGCCTTAATACCGACGTCCCCCCGGTTTTCAGTAGCACCCGGCTTTAGAGTCCGGGGTTAATGTAG
>VFQM010003177.1_pt1 | contig 10916 bp, 9 predicted proteins | sample 3512391 | NCBI WGS metagenome assembly VFQM01 (sample SAMN10412369, study PRJNA504923) | tailings metagenome | isolation source: Replicate 1 from Balatoc abandoned mine | place: Philippines
GATTTTGATCTTCAATTCATTTTTTAATTGCGCTACATCAACTGTATTTGATACATTTGTTTCTACTTTTAGTTTTTCCTTCTTATTTTGCTTCTCTATTGTTGAAAAGATAGCAGTATTAAGCAAATTAGAATGAAAAACTTGATTGAAAACCTGCTCCATAGATACACCTTGCTCTTCATCCTCCCAGCCATTACTTTCTACTGAATGATCAAAACCTCCCAATTCACTGTGTACTACGTCTTCCTCTTGTTTATCGTCAACTCTCTTTGCAGCAATACCAAACTTACTTGGATTATATTGCCAAGTAGATACAGTAGTATTGGGATGTTCAGTATTTGAAGAGAGTACAATAGTGTCCATCAAAAATAAAGCATTCCATTGTGGTTCGTGCAATGTCTCAGGTGTAAAGGACACAGTATACTTGTTTTGTTGTTGTTTAGAACTATTTTGTAATAGAATCTGTTTCCATTCTTTTCCATAATTTGGTATCTCTTTTGTTGACAATGGTAATGGCTGGAATTCCAAAATACTAAAATCCAAGATGGGTTTGTTTGTGTCTTCTTTGTTTTCAAAATTTACTTCTTCCCAATCATCATTGTCAAATCCTCCACCAAACTCTATTTCATCTCTTTCTTCTTCTTGTGCAAATTCTGTCATGACAGTATCTTGTTCTAGCAGTGTACCACTAGCACTACTAGATGCTAATTGTGGTTGCTCCTGTTTTTGCATACATTGTAAAGAAAAATCAGAATAGCAATTTTGCAAATCTAATTGTAATTCTAGTTGCTCATTGACTTCCATTTCATTTAAAAAAAATATAGAATTGGAACATTGTTGCTGCTTGTGTCTCATTATTGTGAACCAATTAATAGGATCAATTAACTCATTCATGGGTCTTCTTAAATCCTCTTCCTTTTCCAAAAATTGACGCTTTGATAATAACTTCTTTTTGGATACAAATTTAGAAGTTGTAGCGTTCTGCTGTTCTTGTTCTTGTTGTTGAGAAGAATCTGTTGCTTCACAATCTTGACACAAAAATAAAATTGATTTCAAACATTTAATGGAACTTTTTAAAGATTTCATTTTATAATCTAATATTTTTATAGCAGAATCTAGCAACATACTTGATTTGTGGAAATTGATGATTGAATAGTCTTGTATGTATTGTTCAATAAAATCTATTAATTGTAGATGCCAAACATTCTGTATAGTAATAAAGTTTTGGCTACATAATTTCAAATTTTGTTGCATGGTCTTCTCAAATTTTTCATTGGAAATTAATTGATTACTCTGCTTATCAAAGAGAAGTTGTTTCTCTCTGGTGCTGGGTTGCTCATTATTATTATAGACTTGTAAAAATTTGTTTAGTAATATGGTATTTACGAGAGCATGATTATTGTTGTTGTTGTCCATTTTCTTTGAAACTCAAATTGGATGGCCTAAAAAGCAGTTTTCAATTTGGATCATACTCTATGTATGACTCCTATTTTGCTATTTTTTTGAAAAAAATTTCTTACTTCCTGGTGCTTGTGTTTATTGAGAGTTGAGATCATATTCAAGAATTTGGATGATATACATACACGCATTGTAGAGTTTTTACTATTTGATGATTTGTTTTACTTGAGACAAACAAATCAACATTGGAATGGATTATGCCAACCTCATTTAAGACCCATGTATGAAAAGCTTTGGCGAAAATTTGATCCACTTACTCCCTTCCTTGTTTATAACTATGAAGAATTGTATTCCATGTCTTTTGGTAGAAAGACAGCACTCAACAATATTAAAGAAGAGAATGTTATTTCCTCCCACTATGATGGCGGGAGATTTTGAAATTGGTCGTGCAATGCTACGCAATAGTAAAGATTCGGAACAAATACTCGAACTTTTGATATCTCTCATAAAGAAGAAAACAAAATTGTGCCCAGATAAAAAGGAAAAGGATATAGTGAGAGATATTGAAAAATCAACGGGATTCAAGGAAGGAGATTTATGTTATGAAATGAATGCAATTTCTTTGGTGTGTACAGTCTTTTATTATCAAAAACCTGGTCATTTCTTAGGTGAAAGAATTGCAACATATTGCATAGATCATGCTGCTTTGTACCGTTGTGATGATGGACAGATTGTAAAATTCTACAATGGCATGCTGATGATAAATTTTCCAATACTTGTTCCAATAAATATTATAAACTGTGATTGCATTGGCTCTAATTGCTGTAATGATTAATTTATAAATGGGATAGATGTATATGGGTCAATGAAAGGCAACGAATTAGGTGGAAAGAATACATCATTAGTGGTTATGTTATTTTCCATATCCATGAATGATTGATCCCATGAGAAATGTACCAACTGCCTCTTTGATCAATACATCTCCACTCTCTCTATAATCTTTTTCATCCAAAGATGTATCGAATTTTTCTGACTCTAATTCATTTCCATCATCTACACAATGTATAACATACTTAGCCATGGCGTTAATACTTGTTTGATTTTTAACGCCATCCAATTTTTCAAAATCAATAGCAGCAATTCATTCAAACATCATTTGTTTCTTTTTTTTTTCTGGTCATACACTCGGTGTACATTTGGCAATTACATCATAAAAATCATGAATAAGTATTTCAGTATGTTCAATTACATACAGGAAGACTATCTGTTAATAAGTATCGAGAAAGTACTATGGGTGTGACTTTGGATTAGTTCTTAAGCATGAGATGAAAATACAGCAGTTTTTTATGACTAGATGCACCATACCATTCAATAAACTCTCTAATATGAAGCATAGTACACATTTGTAATAGCTCTTTTGGTTGTTAATGTATGGAGATAATGTGATCTTTTTTTTTTTGCAAGTATAACTTTGTGACCATTTTTCTCAAATTAGAAGACAAATCATTTGAACTTGATTGCATTTCTGAAATGTGCGTTGAAAATTATCAAAAGCATTCAAGAAAACGCGAAAGTAGATTTCAAATGTTAAAGCTATGGACTATGAGATAGTGCTGCATAAACAATTTGTTTATTTTTTTGAAGTTTCCAAGCACAAATATTATAATTCAACTCACGTTTCCTGTGGAATAGAATCTTCTATTTTTTGTTGTTTTGTGTTTGTTTCGTCTTGTTGTGTTTCATTAGACAGGTCTCTTTTTCTCTTGAGAGATTGAACACTACCGTAGTGAATAACAGTTCCTTCTGTTTGATTTGGTTTCCTCTTTCTTTTATTGGAAGATAATGAGGATGTGGATGACTGTGATCCATCCTTTCGCAATAAGTCATCACTTTCTTCATTGATTTGATCTGATCCATACACATTAATCATTCTTGCAACATAATGCAATACTCCTATGGTCCCAGTTCTAAAGAAGAACCAATTGGGACACAAAATAGATTGATCTTTGTTCACGAGAGCAAGTCTAAACAATACTCCATCCTCATTACGAATAAACCCATTTCCCAGTATTTTGCTGATTGCTTCGTTATTGTTTTTTCCTCCATTCACCTGAGACATGGACAGTTCGATATGTTTCGTATTTTGGTCTGTTTGTGAATCAATTTGTGAAATATCCACATCACAGAATATTTCCCATTGACGAAATAATTTTGTTGTGACCTGGAATTGTAATTTATATTCTTCCAATTTCAAATCTTTATCAAAATAAAGATGAAGTTTGTCATTGTGTCGGTCCAAAGAAGCAACACTAAACCAATCTTTTGGGATCGATTGAATTATATGTTTATATGGACATTCCCTCAGTGTTTTTTCAAGTAATTTATATTTCTCTAATAATTCTACACCATCTCCTTTGATTTTTGACCTTTTTGAGCGAGCAATTTTTGATACACCATAGAGAAGTGATTCTCTGATTTGTTTTATTTTATCTTCTTTGAGACCAATAGTGTTTTGGTGAGTTTTTGGTATTGCATTAATGTATGAACAAAAAGGCAGACCAAATCGCAGAGCATCCATCCCTCTTTTTATTCAAAAAATTATTTCTTCAGGATTCCAAATATACAAATGGAACCAGATTTGCTGCGGAGTAAGTTAACAACTAAATTCTTCTGTATGAGTGCTTCTTGAATTTGGCGTAACTGTGCTGGGAATGAAACTTATGTTTAGTGGTAGATGAAGAAAAACCAGAAAAGGAACCAGAGTATTGAGAATTGCTACATAAATAACAACTAGCCCACAGCAGGTTCTTTATTGACTACTAGTGAAGGGGCACTGGTTCCCAACATACTTGCAATGGTTTCATTTACAGATATTTCTTTAGTTTTCTTTGGTTGATATCTCTTCTTTGCCTTTTCTTGTTTTTCTATTCTTACAACTAAACGTTCCTTCTTAGGCTCATTCATTTTGTTTGAAGTCTTGTAACTGGTCTTCCTCAAATCAGATTCCAATTCTTTGTGTTTCACATCAATGCATTCTAATTTCATACAAAACGCATTTCTTTTCTCTTTGATACATTCAAATGCGTGAGTACCCACACTTGCTTTGAATGGAAACTCAAAACAACTAAACACAGAATTTAAATTTTCAAAATCCATCACACATTCTTGCTGTTCTTCTACACATTCACTATTTGTAAAATTCATTGGTTTTGTGGTTTTGTCTTGTTCTGTTTGTTTAATGTTGTTTATCATAACAAGCCTTATTTTATATTTTTTGGTCTTGTTGATATAATCAATACCGGAGAGTGGAATTTCGAAACATTCCAGTTTCATATCCTCTTCCATTTCAACTTGGTTTCTACTAGTACATTTAAACCACATACTTGATGTTTCAAAATATTCAGAGATAAAATAATAATACAATTCATAATTTATAGTTTGTTCAGTTTGTTTCATATATACATTAATTTTACTGTCTTTGTAAATTTGAGTTTGACTCTTTTCATTCTTCAACAATAAACAATAGATCCCATGTTGTCTATCTCTTTCCCATGAAACACAATCTCCATGTATAAATTCAATAAGGCACTCTCTATTGCTTGTAGGAAAAATGGTGTTTGATGTTGTTGGTGCTTGTGCTTCCGGAAACAAATCATTTGAAAATTTTGGCAAAACTTTTTCATTCAAAATTTTCCGATCCAGGTGACATTTTCCATGGTCGGTCAATTGAAGCGTAATGGTAATTGCTTGCATTTTTTATTGAAGTGTATTTGTTTTTAACATTTCTTCTCTGTTTCTTCTTGACTCTTCATTTAAATTTTCTCTTTTCTTTAATTTCCCTTGGTCTTTCCAAACATTTGATGAGTTTTTCATTTCCCAATACAGTTACACCACTTCTCTTCAGAAGAGATACTTGCTGCACGTTCCTTTACCTCTCTTTTTGCTTTCAATACATCATCCGTCAATAATTCACTTTGTTCTTGTATGTATCTCATCAGAGAAGTCACCAATTTCTCCCACTTCAATAGTTGCAGAACGATTGAACCTTTTCTATCACAACTATTTGAACATCTTCTTCATTAAATCTTTTTGTATCAACACCCTTTGGCACTCCATGAACAAATTTGATATCGGGTACTTTCCATAACACTTCTTACTCCTTTTCTGTGGTTTCTCAATACCTTTTGTACTGAAGCAAACAGATTTTTCGAAAAACTGAGTATTTGTTATTTGCAAAATTAGTAAGTAACATGCTGCACAGCTTGTTATTTACTGGATATTTTCTAAGTTTAAAATTACTGTAGTTGTAGGACTGTAACCATAATATTTACATAAATATTCAAATACAGCTTTGTATTTGTCATGTATGATAAATTCGTCGATAATAAAAGTTGGATATCAAGTCTGTCATTGAAAAATTCTCTCATTGTTTTCTTATCTTTTTCATACCCTTCTATTCTATGGATAGCTAAAATGTGACCCTTTCTGCTGAGAATGACTGACCCACAATCTCCGGGCGAAGTTTTCATACTTTAAAACAAATGCCAGTTCTTTTGAATATCACCAACAATTTGAACACAAGTTATACCATCAATATTCTTGTCATTTAGTAATGTCCAAATTCATATTTTTTAATTGTTCCTTTTTCAGATAAACAAGATTCGCTTCAAGTTCCTTCTAAGTAATTGATATTGAACTGAAATTGTGCATACTTGAAGTCTTATCATTTAGTATATGCTTGAGAAATAGCAACTGAACCAACCTTGAAAGCCTTTTTCAGCTAATACAGTAGAGTAATGGTAGTCAATAAACATGCATTTCCTATACTATTTTGGTACAATTTAGAGTTGATCAGAAGGAAATTTGCTACTCTCTTGATGCATCCAATTTTGCTGTCTAAATGCATTGAATAATTCTGTTAAATCATAAAAAATGGTGCGTGATGTACTACTGATCTTGGCTTGAACAAATAGAATGGTAGTTCAAAATTTATGGATTATAGAAAAATGGTGTTGGCCTTGGTTTGTGTATTACTCTCTCAATAAAATTAATGGATACACAGAAACAATTTCAAGAGGGATTTCGCTGAATACAACAAAATTGAGTCCAAAACGGTACGCATGGCACTGGATAAAAAATGGTCTACTTCAGTTTCTTTTCATAATTGGTGTAGTAATAGGTAAGAGAGGGAACACAAACATGGTGGTATCAGACTGGAAAATGATGAGAGTTGTGTGTGGTACGGAGCAAAAAGAGCTCTGTGCCTCTGCAACGGTTTTTTTGGGCTGGTGGAAACGATAATAGAGAGTTCCAAAATCTTTCTTAACTCGGAAATGTTAAAAATATATTTTTTTTGTAAAAAAAAGTTGCCATGAAGCTCTCCGATTTTGATGTAAACACTTTTCAAAACATTTTATCATACCTACAAGCGGATGATATTTTCAAACTCAAAAAAATTAGAAATCATTTATTAATGTTTTATTTGTTATTTGACTACAAAAATAATTTTTGGAATGATTCGGTCAAAGTTTTTGCAATCATCTATTCATTGAAGATGAGATGTCATAACAGAGATGTAGATTTAAAAAAGATAATTTCAAAGTCTAGAGAATCTAGTTATTTGGATTTTTTTCAAACTCTTTCAAAGCAGTTGTTACCTTCCATTGTTATTCGTATTGATGTAGCAAAGGACTTTCAGAATAACATGAAATGCAAAAGCTTACTTTATGCTACTCTATCCGTCAATAATTTAGTAAATGGTTGGATTGCGAGAATTGAAAAAACAAAAATTGATGTTTTGATCCAATCAAAACAAGTTGCCAATTTGGAAACTAGCTTACGAACGTTGATCAATATTTGTCAAAAACATAGCTGGATTATTTTAGACATTAATATTGTATTAGGTTGTCCAAAGTTTAGTACATTTAAAATTAGAAAACCTTTGGATGATAATCCAAGAGAAGATGGATCATCAGGTGGTGCATTTGATTTGGATGAATTTTTAGTGGACAAGGAATTCTCTGATTTGTCTTCTTCTGCAAAACGGAATTTAGAAATTTACAACATTGAAACTCAGTTGAGGGTCCAATCAGAATCTATTATTTCTATTGAACAAAAAATTGATAATTTACAAACATTACAATATAATTTACAAACATTGTTATTAAATTTGCTTGAGAAGTTGAATAAACAGTGAACACTTTAGATTTGAAAAGGAAAAAAGCAAGAAAATGAAACTGGTTCAAAGAAAAATGAATCAACAGAGAACTGAAATCGATTTTTTTTTCAATTCCGACATAGCACAGAAAAAGTGTAGGAAAGAAGACTAAAGTACAAACAAACTAAAGCACAATATTGTAAAAAAAAAGCTCCAATATCACGAAATGACTTGATATGGATACAAATAATAAGATGATAAATAGAAAGTGTAGTTTTTGATTCAAAATAGATGCAAAGAATCAAACTTTGATAGGTTCAAACTTCTATATCATTGAGCATAGTATTCATGGATTGAACAAAACATGAATGATAAATCCATGAAACAATCTCACTTCTTTTCTTGTTTACATCTTCAATAGAAAATAGATTTTTATCACACCACTCTTTTTGCATCAATTCATTCATTTTATCCATATATAATAATATATACACTCCACAATCAAGACTATTTGATTGCAAGGGTACTTGTGCTTTTTTAACTCGTAAATTGGATGCATCAAATGTTATACTTGTATTCGTTTCTAATGAAATACAATATGATAAAAATCTTCTCAACATGATTATTTCTAATTGTAATGTTTCAAAGTAATAATCCAAAGAGTCAAATAGAATAATCTTCCTCAAATCTTTGTTTCCAATTTCATAGACACAAAATAACATCCAATGATGTTGTAAACAAAATGGAATAAATATAAACTTTTTATCTAATAATGAAATAGTTTTTACAAATGATAAAGAACGTTCAAAACTTCTATGTAATACAATGAAAAAATCAGTTTGTAGATACAATATTTCCTGTTTCTGTTTTTCAAATGTAATATACATAGAATAGTCAATAATAACATCATTTAATAAATTCTGATCAATTCTCCAAACATCTTTGCAACAAATTTTATGTTTTGTTGTTTGATCTTCCCAAACAACATCTTCTGTCTGTAATTCCGAATCAAAATAGGTTATAATACGATGTATGCTTTGTAAATATTGAAGAGAGAGTTGTTGTTCTTGCTTTTGTTCACAAGTAACACATGATTTCAAATTTGTTGCCAAAAGAGTAACATCTTCAATAGAAAGTAACACTACACGAAATTGTTTATAAATAAAATGAATATGTAAATATTTGGAGTGAAGAATTGTGAAATATAATTGTTGTAACTCACACAAGGGAAACCTTTGCTTCTTTTCATCTGTGTTACAAATAACAAAATATAGGATTTCATTTTCAATTTCCAATTGTTTGGCAAATAGATACTGTTTCTGATTCAATAGTAATACAATAACTTTACAGCGTTGCATTACTTTTTTTTTAAAAAAAAGAATGGATTCTTCTTCCATTACAGAAACAACCACAAGTATTCCACAACAACTCAATACTGTTTTCAATTATATTATACGATATAGAGGAACCAAATGGACTGTAACAATACAGCAATTTTCTGTCCTTCTACAGCACTCTTCCACTTTGCCTCTCCTCTTTGACCGTATTTTTCATATTTTGAAATGGAAACAGAAAAAACATGGAGTGAAACCATTGTGTAGTTTTTTGCAGCAATTCTTTTCTTCTCCACCTCATTTCAACTCTTTTCATTGGGAACTTGTTTTCTTTTTACTACATTGTACCACTCCAACAAACTTATCTATTGTACGATTGCATGCTTTATATATTTTGAAAGCTATTTGTGATGATACATTTTGGATTGCACCGCAACAATGTAAATTAGTAGAACAATTTCTACTACCATTGTTATTGGTAGATAAAAATGACCAAATTCGCTATTCTATATTACAAATTGTATTTCATTGGTTAACAACCTATGATACCACTCATAAAATTTTGTTACATTTGTTACAATTGGATTCATTTCATGAAATTCGCCTTTTTATTTTACAACATTGTAAACAAATTCGCTGTGAAGCACATATACATGTACTATTGAATCGATGTAATGATGAACAATACAGTGTGAGAAACAAAGCATTACAATTAATCATCTCTAATTTTAAATTTCAACCAAGCATTACAATTCATCATCTCTAATTTTAAATTTCAACCATTGCAATATCAGTATAAGATCTCTCTACTACAAAGTATCATACAACATGTTACAATTTGTGAAATGGAGGAAAGGAGTATACATGGTTTCAAAGAACATGTCAAACAGTGGATGCAGCAAATAAGTAGTCCAATACCATTTTTATTGCAGTTGGATTTGGAACAGAATTATGAGTTGCTTGAAAAATGGATGCAAATGTGTCAAAGTATTGATTTGGAATGGTTCAACAATTGGATTGGTAATTATACTCAATATTTGAATACAACGGATATAATTTCTCATGAAAAATGTTTCCTATTGTTTTATTCTTTGGAATATCAATTATCAACTAATGATGTACTAGATGAGTTGTCTTTGATGAAACTACTCTCTTTGTTACAATGTCATAAGGAGGATAGATTTTTATACAAATATTTGTTGAAATGTTTGTTAATGCTAATGAATAAGGAAGAGTGCAGAGATGAATATGGACTCTCTCAAGTAAAGCAATTCATGGAGGAGCACTCAATCTATTTGCAATTTCAAAACCCAACTGATCCCGTGGAATATATATTACATATTCATTTTCATTGTTACATAAAGAGTGATGATTTTTTTGAATGGTTTCATTCTCAAATTGTGCAGCCATTATTGCATAGCAATCAAAGTAATTTTGAATATATTCATAGTGTATTGCAGAAACAAGAACAATGGGAGCACAAAATGAGAGAAGCACAACAAGAAGTGAAGAGGTTTGACAAGATTATTCAAAAATGGCATACAGAAAAGAATTTTTCTAAAATAAATTATTATGAGAAAAAGAAACAAATAGCTTTGAAAACAATCAAAGAATGGCAAGAAGAATGGAAACAACTTAAAAAAGAGAAGCATGTTGAGCAGGAATCCAAATTCATTACTCTATTGAGACATTTACACATTATTTCTACTTTTTTGAAAGAATTTTCTTTATTATTACAAACATCAACTTGTTTTGTTAGAGAGACACTTCAAGAGGTATGTCAATGGATGCAACAGCACACAGCAATTACCATACCATTAATAGAGCAACTTGTTTGGAAGATTCAATGTCAACTCTGTATTATTCATTTTCATGATCCCATATTCCAGCAAATCTGTAAACTACTGCTCTGTAACATTCAAGAAAAGAGTCATTTAGTAGAAGTGCTATTATGTGGATTCTTTGACATTTGTTGTATGCATTATCATCAAATAGACGTATTATCGTCTACAATGCATCAAATTTTA
>VFQM010003178.1_pt1 | contig 10916 bp, 4 predicted proteins | sample 3512391 | NCBI WGS metagenome assembly VFQM01 (sample SAMN10412369, study PRJNA504923) | tailings metagenome | isolation source: Replicate 1 from Balatoc abandoned mine | place: Philippines
GTATCGTTTCGTATCAGGTCAAGTGCCAGATCGTACGTTGTATTTTCGCTGGCCGCGACCGCGTGGATACCCGCTGGCGGTATTTCCGCGCGCGTCAGATTGCCATAGTACGAAATAAGCTCACCGATGCTGTGTGCGCCGTACGCCATGGCGCGCACGAGCCCTCCCGACCGCTCCACGTCGACAGTGCGCCGACCTGCAGCGCGCAGCTTTGTAAACACCGCTTCAGGTGCCCCGTCCAGCGCCGCGCCCGAGGCAAAGGTTGCCTTGCGGCTGGCTCCAGATAGCATCTCATCCATGATGTTGCCATACACGCCTTGAAAGCCCCGGACGACAGTCGGCAGTAGGTCGCGAACTGGCGGGACTTGGACCTTGCCAAGCTCCGTGTAGGCGCGCTTGAAATTGGAGACGATCGACGACGGGCCCGAGCCATACAGCATCTGTCGCGCCAACTGAAGCAGTTCGATGCCCCCCGCGATAAACGCGGACAAGGACGCAAATAGATCAATTTGCATGGCACGCGACAACTCGCGCCGCATGGACACCTCGTCATATTCAATCTCCATGTAGTCGGTGATATTGTCGGCAGGGTTCGTGACGCGGAAGTCGGCCGGATAGGGCGAGCCGTACATTTCCCACTCCTTGCGTATGTCATCGCGCGCGGCATCGCGATAAACGACGTTGAGCGAGTCCAGCATAAAGGACGTTGCAAATCCGTAGAGCAGTTCGATTGGGCTGGTCAGAGGGTCCGCCGTCATGTTTTGCGCCGCGGCGGCGTTATACAACTCCGGGTAATTGGCCTTGAGCGCATCGGTCAATGTACGGCTTTGCACGGCATTGAGGAGTGCAATGTAGCGCGGCGCGGGCAGATCGGGCCCGGGGTAGAGCTCCTGCCAGGCCGCGTAATGCGACACGCTCAGGCCCGATATGTTCCACTGCCGTTGATAGTCCTGGTCAAAGAGCCTGGCGTAGGGCACGACCCTATCGGAAAACCAATGCAGTGCCACGCGCGAAAACTGCAGCGTCGACACTGCCATGGCCGGTACGCGGACAAGTGGGTTGTAGAAGATGTCCTCGGGCAGAAAGCCGGCAATGACTGGAAACTGGCGCGCCAGCGCAATCGCCATAAACTTTTGTTGCATGCACTCGAGAGCGTAGACGTGGTCCGCCGGACTCAAGCTGCTCCAGGTACGATTGGCGGCCTCCGAGAAGAGCATGTAGCACTTGCTCGATTTTTCCCAGTACACGTATCGGTGCATGTAGAGTGGCATCTGTTCATCGGTCATGTTGACCGCGCGCGGGCCCGGGCCGAATGCGATCATGCGATAGCCCGCGAATGCGCTATACATGCGCGTGCCAATCGTACTATTGTCGCCAGAGGCGGTATCCGCGCCCTCGGTCACCGCGCGCACATAGCGCTTTGTGGCGGCGGGCGACGTGTCGCCGATCACAAATCCCATGTCCTCGAGATCATTTGGACACTGTTCTTGCATATGCGAAAAGGACGCAGCGGCTGCAAATTTGCGCGCTCGGTTCAACTCCATGAGTTCCTTATGGCGCTCCGGGAACACGCTCGCGTACGTCGCCGTGTCGGCGTCCTGCATCGGCTCGAGAATCTTTTCGCGTCGCTCGCGCCGCGCGGCAGGTGAATTTGGATGCGGGGTATTGGGCGCGCGCGGCTGCCGCTGCTGTTCTGTCTCGGGCGCGCCACCTTCTGTCGCCGTCCACAGAATGTCTCCGAACGGGATCGTATTGGCATACGAGGATCGGATATCGCGTCCGCGTTTTTCGAGGCGGGGCAATAGCTTGTTGAGTTCCCAGTCCATGCCGATCAAGCCCCACGACTCGAATTTTAGGTGTTCCTTGTAGAAGGTTTCCAAATATTGTGCTTGCGCCTGAATGTCAAAGTAGAGTTGCCAGCAGCGATTCGGGGGCTTCTCCTGCACCGCGCGTCGATACCGAGGAACCTCGACCATCTTGATGTAGTCGTGAGCTTTGCCGTACGCAATGGCCTCTATGACGAGCTCGTCCTTGGCATTCTGGTCCAGCTCTTCGTCGGTCCAGCGCTTGTAGTTAATAAGGGCGGGGTCGTTCAGGAGCAGACCGAGGCCCGCTCCGAGCTGAAACTGGATCGCCTTGCGCAGTTCCTCGCACAGAGGCACCAAGAGGAACAGCGTGAAGATGGACAATCCATAACAGAGCGCGAGTAGCACATTGTAGAAAGCAAATAGCGCAAGTTGCAGCAGCGCGAGAATGAGCTGACCAGCGCTGATCAAGAGGATCTCAAACAGACCCAGGATAATATCCACAAGGGTGCGCGCTGGATCGCTGCCACCTCCCGTGAACACAAACACAAAGATCTGCAAGACAATGTTGACAATCTTGATCAACGTGTCGCTCAGGCGCACATAGATGAACACGATGCCCGCCATGATGAGGCATATCAGATTGGACACCACGGGCTCCGGCGGCGTCTGCAAGAATGCATTGATGATGCAATCAAAAAAATGCGCCAGCGGGCAGACAAACGACGCGGCGCGGAATATCACAATGTTGAGGATGTTTTGCACCGATGCCACGACAAAGTTTGTATTCCATATAAAGGGAAACGCCGTAAACAGGTTGATGAGGGTGGCGTAAACGTCGAGCGGGATCGCGAGAAAGTATGCAAACTTGCACAGGGTCGTTCCCAGGCAGTTGTCCACCTCGCCAACGACGCTCGGATATTCTCTCACTGCGCAGAGATTCGGCGCCGTGGATTGATGGCAAGCAAGCGGGAATGGCACCAGCGTTCCAAGCGCCACACCGAGGCGGCACGTTCCGTCGTACGCGGCATCCGTAACGGGGCCGTACGCGGGCTTGAACTCCTGCGCGGTGCCCGCGCCGCTGAATACCAGGATCGAATTTCCCAGGAGCGCCAAAATGCTCCGGAGCGACAGAATGAACAGGCTAATGAGCGCCGTCGCAAGCCGGCTCAGGCCGCTGCCAAGCGCGCAAAAGAACGTCGTCTGCGTCTGGCACGTGGTCGGATTTGCACCGGGCTCCAACGCGTAAAAGATCTCGCCGATTTTACCCACTTGCGACAGAGACGCCTCGAGTTTGGACAGATCCAGCGTGAAGAAGACATACGCCGTCTGCGGGTTCTGCAGCGCCTGTCGCACATATGTCAGAATTTGCAACACGACCTCTGGCGCCGAGTACGCGAGCGTCGTGAGAAACCCGGCGACCGCATTACCGATCGCAGGATCGACCAGGCCAATGATGCACCCAATCGCAGTCGAAGCGCTTTGCAATTCATTGCCATATAGCGCAATCGCGTTCCCGGGCGTCTGGATGTAGTTTGCCGTAAACACGCCGAGCGCATTGAGCGGGTTATTAACCAGCGAATAAAACTCCCCGATCAGGCACGACAAGATACCCTGCAGCAGGTAGATAATCGCGCGGAGTACGTTGAGCACGCCCCCAAAGTTGACGTTCGTGAACGTCGGCGGGTTCGTGTTACAGGTCGGCAGCACTGTAAATATCGAGACCGCCGACGCAACTGCCGCCAGTGCCGGCTCTCGTATGTAGTCAAACGTGAACACGGAGTCGCCGTCGGACGAGAAGACAATGTCGATCTTGAACGCCGTGTCTGCAATCTGAAACCCGATGCCAAGGAATGTCAAGAGCACATAGGCCGCAGTCTCGGCCCAATTCGAGCGCAGGAAGCGGACGAGGTAGATGATGTCATCGCCCGGTGGGACAGGCAGCGACCCATTGACATACGCAATAAGCGTGGTCTCGTTGCCAAAGATGATCGTGTTCAGCCCATACGTCGTCGTATTTTGCAGGTACCGCGCGGTTTCCGTCAGCGTGACGGTGACCGCGGCGGCCGTCGGCGCTATCGACGGCCGGGTCTGTTGGATAATTGGCACCACTACGAGACTGAGCGGTGCCACGTAGAACAAACTGATGAATGCATTCAATGCAAACGGGAGCGACGGCTCCTGGAGCGCCAGAAACGGGCCATCGAGCACGTACGTCGCCGCCTTCAGAAGCACCCCCGCGAGCTTGCGCCACAGATTTGCCACGATCGTTAGCACGTTTCGAATCGGAGTGCTCAGCGGTATCGTCGTGGTGAATATGCCGTTCTGGAGCCAGAACCCCAGCGCCATGACTAGGGTGTACGCTGCATTCATCGTGTCCACAAAAAGGGACGGCAGGTCATCAAAGAGAACCGCGATCACAAGTTTGATCGGCAGTGTGGTAACCGCCGACACTAGGCGCGCCGCGAGTAGCGTGGCACCGTAGTACAGCTGCCATCCCGCGACCACTAACGCGAGCAGCGGCAGTAGCACCCCGTCAAGCAGCGGCCGTATGAACCCGCGTTCAAATTCTTGTATTGCCGGAAAGACCGAGTCGCTGAACTGAAACACGATCAACAGCGACCCCGCCAGAATGCCTGACACGACTGCTACGCTCAAAAGGCCGGACAACACAGTGGCGCCCGCGTTCAGCGACGACAGTGCCACGGGGACGATTCCGACGCCCGTCGCGACTGCGATCCCCGCAGCGAGCAGCGCGGCTTGATCGGACTGCATAGTCGCTTGGTCGTACGCATAGTCCGCGGCCGTGTAGCTACCGGCGCCCGCGCGCGCTTGCCGGCGGCGTACAACGGCTTGACGCGCGCGATAAGAGGTCGCCACAAGCAGCGGATATAAGAGTGCCGCTGCGAACGCAAGGCCCAGTAGGCTTAGTATGCCAAGCGCCACCGCGGATCGGCGCGCATTGGCTGTGGCAGCGCCAAAGAGCATGGTCGTTGCTGCCCAGGCAACATTCGCTGAAACGCGCGTCGCCGAAAGCGAAAACAGCCACATTATTTACTCGACTCCTCTCCCCCTCCTGTCTCTGTCGCGCGTGCCAGGTGTCTGCTATTCGCCGGATAGGGGAAAACCACGGCAATGGGGGGAATTTGCCGGAAGGAGGGGAAAAGAAAGGAGAAGTCGCCACTTCGCCGGGCAAAGAATGTCAGAAAAAGAATCCGTACCGCGCGACGACGTAGTTCAAAAACAAAAACATTTAACCTGCCGCGGCCGCGATTCAATTCCGGGCTTCTGCCAAGGGGCGGCGAAAAAAAAGGGGGCGCGAGACTTCTTCTTACTCGGCGGTGCAGCAGCAGCAGCAGCAGCAGCAGCAGCAGCACTTCTTCGCAGCGCATTAACGGCCGGGACACCGCCACGCATGCCAGCCAGTCCTATCCGAGCCTCCGCGCGCGCAGACTCGCTGTTCATTGCGATCGGCGAGTTTGCCGCGTGGACGCTCGTCGTCATTGCGGTAATTCTCGACGCCATGTACACGCGCCTACTCATCTACCACGTACTCCACGCCGCGCTGTTTATCGCCGCCGTACTGTGCGCCTTTCCTACAAACCCCTCCATTCTAACGTCTTCCTTGATTTTGTTTGTGGTCGCGGCACTCTGTCTTTTGGTCGACATCATCCAGCTCGCCACCACATTCGGCGCGTTCTTCACATGCGTGTTTTTTACGGACGCGTGTCCGCCGGAAGTGTCTTCCATCCAATATGCCGCCTATTTGATTCTGTGTATTGTATTGGTCGCGCTTGGCGTCGCCGGCCTAACGGCCGCTCTCAAGTTCAGCGGCGCGGCGATGCAGGCGCAGAGACGCAGGGCCAGAAATGCCGCCTAGGCGAAAAAAAAACCAACTGCGGATTCCGCGTCTTTTCATGTAAATGCACCCGCGGTACCTCGGAGAAAAAAAAACGACAGTCGCGTGTTCAATATAAAAATACATATGTCGTATATACGAGCAAGAGAATTGCCTTTTTTTCAGACTTAACGCTGGGCCGGACTGCACGCGCCGCAATGTATCCCGCGGTCTTGTATGCCCGTTACGACATTTTTTTCCCTTTACACGCGGTCTTTTTTTTTGTTCGTTGCCACCCTTTGTCTGTGTGCTATCGCTACTCTACGCCCCGGAGGGCCTCGCGCACCGCGGGAAATGCCGAACAAGAAAGAGGCGCTCCCCGTATCGCCGATGTCGCGTCGACTCTTCGTCGCGCCGCTATCTCATTGGGCTCGCGAGTTTCGTTCAATCGACACTGATGAGGGCATGCGTACGCCGGATTACACCGAACTGCCGCCGTTGTAGACTTGATCATGGCAGCACGAAGCTGTTTGACGGCACGCTGCGTCTCGCGCAAATACCACGCCATGTCTATCGGAAGCTCCGCGACAAAGGCGAAGGCCCAGCACAGCGACCCGATATCCATGGCATCCAACTCCGCGGGGTAAATCTTGCCGCCCTTAAGATGAATCGCAGCCCGAGCGCTGCGCATACGCTCTGGCGTGGAATTGGATGCCAGAATTGCGCGGGTATCCGCACGCCGCTCCTCGGCGGATAAGGCACAAAACCGGCGATATGCCGTGCTGCGCTTTGCAGTCTTGAGGTAGGCGGCGTAGTAGTAGTAGGGCAAAAGTAGCTTATCCAGCCCATCGACGACGCCGGGTGAGAACCGCTGCGCGCTCGACCGCCCGTGCATCAGCATGGCACACAGGGCCGTCAGCGTGCCATACAAGACCTGCGCTGCCGTCGCAATCTGCTGCGTCAACTTGACCACGCAGAGGAGAAGCCCGCGCCACTCTCGGTAATCGCCGAGGGGCAGCGACGGCGACCGCGAGTCGGAGAAGGCACCGCCGCCATCGCCCGTACGCGGCGCCTTGAACGCCATTTGCAATAATGGGTCGTCGGATTGCAGCACGTCCATGACCACGGATCGCTCCGGTAACGCCGAGTTGGCAGCTGTCTTCGACTTGCCCGCCGCGCTTTCTACCGCGTCGCCGGCGCCTGCCGCGCCGTTATTGGGCTCCTCGCGCACTACACCGCGCTCCATCATCCCACACGCGATGGTGGCGGCCATGTAGTAGATATTGTAGATGGCTGATGTCGCCCTGACAAGTTCGTCGTCCGATGCCGTGCGCGCCGGCGCCTGCTGTTGAAACTGCGCCCGTGCAAGGCTCTGGATGTATTCCTCCTCGTTTTGCCGCCCCTCCTCGTACGGCGCGTCGCCAAAAGTACCTGGCGATGCAGTAACTTCCGACGGCATCAGATACTCGGTTAACATGCTGCGGAGGCGCTCTTTGTCCGCACGCATGTTGCTGGTTCCTCCGCCCTCAGGTGCAAACAACTTGGTCGCAAGCGCGATCATTGCACCGAGTTGAGTACCTTCGTCATACAGGCGTGCCGCGGCAGACGACGACGACGACGACGACCGCGCCACCGTGGCGCCGCTGCGCGTTAGTTTCTCAACAGTGGCTACTGCGGCCGAAACCGAAGCGTCCATCGAATGGAGACGCATGATGCGCACCATTCTTCGCTCGTACAGCGCAATCAACTCCGCGAAATCCGCCAGAACGACCCAGCAGTCCCTCGGCGGAATCGCCGCCGCCTCCGTTAGGCCGCGCACCGCATCTCGCAGCGTTCGCGCAGAGGACACGACTGTTGATTCCGCCAGGAACGTCGATCGTATAAGAAACGACGCCGTCGTGGCGTACGACGAGTCGCCGGGGCGCTGCTCGCGCCACTGCCCGGGGTCTTTCCCGCATCTCCACTCGACCGTTGCAAGCGTAAGCATGATGCTTACCATGTTGTAAGTAAGTATAACACACAGTTCATCTTGCGTATTGGGCTTAATCGCCAAGCTGCCGGCGCCCGCTTTCCATGGAATTTCAGGGACAGACGTCGTCAGAGAACCGTCCTCGCGGCGCGCGTTGCACTTGACGTGCGTAAGAAAGTCGAGAGCGACGCGGAGCAGCGTTTCTAGGACAACGTGCTGCTGATGCGGCGTCGCAGCTCCAGATGCCGCGGCGTCGTACAGCTGTTGAAGAAATGCGTGGCAGTAGCCCTGTTCAGTGGTGGCGGACGCAACCGCGTCGTCCGATTCGAATTGCGCATGCGCGCGCACGGGGACGAATACTGGCAGCACAAATAAGGACATGGTTTCCGCTAGCGGATCCGGGTGCGCCGCGGCTCCCGTGGCAAACTCCATGACTAGACGCCAAACAAACAATGGGGGTGGCTCCTCCTGCTGGAAACCAGGCGCTCCTTTCTTTTTGTTAAAGTAGATAGCGTGCGCGCCGACACCAAACGCAACTCAAAAAAGGGAGAGAGAGAGGGAGCATTTAACAGACGAGGGCACGGCATTTCTTTTACACAGACGATGCAAGGATTTCATTAAAAACACGTTCGAGCAGATCGCAGATTCATCGTGGTTACGAATCCGCATCTGCCGTCTTGCGCCTTTTACTCGAGGACTCCGCCGCGTCCCCAGCCTTGCACTCGTAGTAGAATAACACAGGGGTTATGCAATAGCGGAGTGCGCGTATGCCTTGTTGCCCGAGCCCATTCTCGACCAGGTTGTGGCATAGATCGGCCAAGTCCGTAGTAAAGATGTTCAGCACATCAGAGATTGATTCCGCATCTTCTGCGGTCCCCGGCGGATCTGTCGCGCCCACGGATGGGTCGGATGCACTGGCATATTGCCAATACTCGGATGCCCAGCCAATTAGCCCGCCTTCTCCGTCGGCCCAGGGAATCTCCTGTCCTGCCGGTGCATCGCCAGCGGTTTCCATAACAGCTTCTTCTTCTTCTTCTTCTTCCTCTTCTTTGGCGTTCTTGGCCGCGGCCGCCTCCGTCGGCGCCTCGTCGCCGTCGTCGTCGTGCGCCGTTCTTGTTTCCGCGGCCTCGGGCGCGTCTGCTGGGCAATCGGCGTGGCTTCGCGTCCCCCCGTCCTCATCTCCATGTCCGCTCTGCCGCGCTTCTTCCTCGCTAGGCGGCGATGCGGGGCGATCCGTATCCTGTTCCGGCGTCGCGTCTCCTCCTCCTTCTTCTTGCTCGGGCGCTACCGCAAGGCCATCACCGTGAATAGGCTCTGGCCGTGCCATAGTAGCAGCACCCGCGCTTGCATTCGCGCCAGCCTTCTTTTCTTCTTCTTCTTCTTCGACATCCATGGCCGAGTGCTCGTCATCCGGAGAAGAAGCCGCGACTACTTCTTCGGATGGCTCCGCGGCATCGATGCACTTGTCATATCTGGCGTACATGCTTGGAAGATTGACCGGCGGGGAAATGCGGAATGTTCGGCACATGTGCTGCTCGCCAAACACGCCCATGTAAAAGTCACGGATGTAGAGATGCCGACCCGCTGCGCTCAATTGCGTCTGCTGTCGAATCGAAGGCGGATTCGCCACAGTATACTCTCCGTAAGTTTCCCGGGCACACACAAGGCCATTCAACTTCTCCATCACCCGCGTCATATCCCGAAATTGGTCCATGTTGTGGCTCACAAATTCAGCGCCCGCGCACGACACTCGATCCGGGGTCGCAGGGTATAGTCCACAGGGCGAGGTGATGACAAACGGGGCGGTCGCACGGCGACTGGCAAGAGCAAGCGCCATATCTTTGGCGCTCATGTTGTAGACGAATTCCGCTTTCGGAAAACCCTGGCCCCATGCGCGATGCGGCCACCGGCTAAAGATCAACCAGCGCAGCCATACGATGAGACGCGTCGTCTTTTCTGCAATCTGCTGCGCCGTCTCGTGCGTCGCTCCGTCGCGGCCAGACACCAACCTTAGTTCCACCGCCGGCGGCGAATCATCCGGCACCTCGCGCATGATATCCGCCATGATCGATCCGTATGTCCAAAACGCCAACCCGCCTCCGACCGCAGTCGGGTCGCTCATGAGCGCCTCGAGTTGGGGGATGTCGGCCGCCGCAAAGGCCGCCGCCGCCGACGTCTGCGCGACAACGCCGCGCTCAATAGGCGGCGCGCTGAAAACCCACGATATCGCAGGATCCAAATCGACCGCGGATCCGTAGGTCTGGCCGCACGCCGCCGCGTGGGCGGCGAGTTTCGTAGCGGCCAAATCCGCGATTTCAACCGTGTCCCACGATTTTCCGCTCGGCTGGCGAACTTGCAGCTGCCGGGTCGCATCCGACCACACTACCTCTCTCACGAGTCGTGCCGCGCCAAGGGCCCGCAGGATGCCCGCGCACATGCCTGCGATGCGCGCGGCGACTGTCCCCAGCGGCGCACGGCTGTCGTCGCGGAGCCACTGCTGATCCCAGGCAGCCCGCGTAGCGGACATGGCCGCCTGCTTTCTTTTCAAATCGCCCACAAACGCAGAGTCGCTAAGCCTGCGCGCCAGCATACCCCACGCCATCGCCGGTGTACACGCCGCCGATGTATCTCCCGCCATAAAGAGCGCGCAATCGATCTCCTTCGCGAGTATGTCCTCCAGGAGCGCGTCCAGACCCGGCCCATGTTCCTTGGCGTAGCTATACAGTTCGCGAATCTTGTAATCGATCGACTCACTATTGTACGCGCCAAACACATTAGTGGCGCCCGTCGTCGTCTTGTAGTTCGGAAAGTGTTCTCGCAGCATATTGGCGACCGCCGACAGTAGTACTTTGGCATTAGTAATCGCCATGACAATCGCTGCCGACATCAGTGCCCCGTGTAGGGTATAGCGCATAAACAATGCGCTAGCGCCGCTAGCCGCGGCTGACAACTGAACGCCCTCCGTGCAAACCGGAAGAGCCGCCAGGCCGGCGCGTACGCCGCCGGCGTCTGCAGACGGCGCCCAGTCGCAACTGACACGGCCCAGGGCAGCGGCCGCTTCGCGAAACTGGCGAATCGGATCGCGTGCATCGTGCGGCACGGGGCGCTGCTCAAAAAAGCCGCAATACTCTCCAAGCGCTGTCGTCAGCGCCCCAAGCGTGAGCGCTCGCGGCTGTTGTTGCACGGTTCCCAAACTCATTATTGGCGGGCTTCTTTCTTTAACACTCCGGCGAACCTCTGGAATACTGCACGGGTTCTACACCTGCGTAGCCGGCAAACAAAAAAGTAAAGAAAGAGTCTATAA
>VFQM010003180.1_pt1 | contig 10908 bp, 5 predicted proteins | sample 3512391 | NCBI WGS metagenome assembly VFQM01 (sample SAMN10412369, study PRJNA504923) | tailings metagenome | isolation source: Replicate 1 from Balatoc abandoned mine | place: Philippines
CGTTTCAACATTCCCGGTATGCGCGTCGGTGGCCCGTACCAGGTGAGCGCCGCGATGATCGGTTTCGCCCGGCAGAGCCGCGACGACATCCAGGTCGCGCTCGGCTCGGCAGCTGATCTCGTCTTCAAGATGGACGCGGTCGCGACGCAGCTGAATGCCGTGACCGTGACGTCGGAAGGCGGCGAACTCAGCTCGACGCGCACCGGTGCCGCGACGAGCATCCGTCAGGAGCAGCTGACGACGCTGCCGACGATTTCGCGCCGCCTCTCGGACTTCACGCGCCTCACTCCCCAGGCCAGCGGCAACTCCTTCGCTGGCCAGGACAACCGCCTGAACAACATCACGGTCGACGGCGCGGCCTTCAACAACAGCTTCGGCTTGGGCGGCCAGCCCGGCGATCGTACCGGCGTCGCCCCGATTTCGCTCGACGCGATCGAAGCGGTGCAGGTGAACATCGCGCCGTACGACGTCCGCCAGAGCGGTTTCACCGGCGCTGCGGTCAACACCGTGACTCGTTCCGGCACGAACGAGTTCAGCGGCTCGATCTATTACAACGTGCGCGACCAGGACTACGTCGGTCGCCAGGCCGGCCGCAGCACCTTCAACCCCGGCACATTCTCGTTCGACCAGATCGGCGTCCGTCTCGGCGGTCCGATCCTCAAGGACAAGCTGTTCTTCTTCGTCTCCTACGAGACGGACGAGAACGAAGGCCCCGGCAACACCTTCCTGCCGCGCGACAACACGTCGCAGTCCGCGACGGGTAACGTCACGCGCGTCCTGCGTTCGGACCTCGACAGCCTGAGCAGCTTCCTGTTCAACCGCTTTGGTTACGTGACCGGCCCCTACGAGGGCTACCCGGGCCTGACGCCGTCCAATCGCCTCACGACGCGCGTGGATTTCGCGCTCAGCCAGCGCAACAAGTTCTCGTTCCGCTACACGAACTTGGGTTCGGAGACTGACGTCCTCGTGTCGACGTCCAGCTCGCTCACGAACGGCCTGATTGGTCGCACGCGCAATCAGGCGATGAGCTACGCGAACTCGAACTACACGATTCTCGAGAACATCGACTCCTATGCGGCGGAGTGGAACTCGCTGCTGACGGACCGGCTCTCGAACCAGCTCATCGTGACGTACACCAAGCAGGACGAGAGCCGCGGCCCGATCTCGAACCTGTTCCCGTTCGTGGACATTCTCGCCGGCGACATCAGCGCCGCCGACAACTCGGTGTATATGTCGTTCGGCTCGGAGCCGTTCACGCCGAACAACGAGCTGCGTTACAAGAACCTGCAGGTCCAGAACAACTTCACGCGCTTTGGCAACCGGCACGACCTGACGCTCGGCATTGCGTACGAGCGCTACGAGTCCGAGAACGTGTTCTATCCCGGCTCGCAGAGCGGGTACACTTACAACTCGCTCTCGGACTTCATCGCTGACGCCAACGCCTTCTCGACGGCGTGCGGTACCAACCCGGCCAATTGGGGAAGCTGCACTGCGCCGACGGCGTCGGCAGCGGGCGTCGGTCCGCGGACCTTCACGGTGCGCTATATGAACGTCCCCGGCCTCACCAAGCCGGTGCAGCCGCTCGAAGTGAACACGATGGGCTTCTACGTGCAGGATGAGTGGCGTGTCCGGAACAACTTTACGGTCACTGCCGGCATCCGCGCCGACATCATCAGCTTCGGCAACACGGCCTTCGAGAACGATTCGGTGGCCAACATGAATTTCTTCGACGAGAACGGCGACACCGTGCAGTACCGCACGGGCGCGCTGCCGCCGTCGACGCCGCTCCTCTCGCCGCGCGTGGGCTTCAACTACGACCTGCGCGGCAACAGTCAGACCGTCATCCGCGGCGGCTCCGGCATCTTCACCGGCCGTCCGGCCTACGTCTGGATCTCGAACCAGATCGGCAACAATGGCGTGCTCACGGGCACGATCCTCGAGACCGCTGGCGCGGGTACCTCGCTCGATACCCGTCCTTTCGATCCGCGTCCGACGCGCTACGTGCCGAGCGGCCCAGTGACGGGCGCCCCGGCCCAGCAGTACCAGCTGGCCCTGACCGACAAGGACTTCAAGTTCCCGCAGGTGTGGCGTACCAACCTTGCGGTGGACCACCGCTTCGCCTCGGGTTGGCGCACGACGGTCGAGTTCATCTGGGGCCAGGACGTCAACGGCGTGTACTACATCAACGCCAACCAGCCGCGCACGCCCGACGGCTTCTTCACCGGTCCGGACAACCGTCCGCGGTGGTTCACGGACAAGTGCCCGACCTTCGATCCGGACGGCGCGGGTCCGACCCCGGCGTTCTTCACGCAGATCGAGACGAACCGTGCGAACTGCTCCGTGCAGGACGCAATCGTCCTCAAGAACCAGAACGTCGGTCGCAGCTACAACGCCGCCGTGTCCCTCGAGCGCGCGTTCTCGAACGGCCTCTTCGTGAAGGGTGCGCTAGCTTACGGTGACGCCCGCAACACAGTGGATCCGGGCTCGATCGCAAGCGGCAGCTTCTTCGGCAACCCGGTCCCCGGCAACCCGAACCAGGCGCCGAATGCCCTCAGCGGCGGCTTCCAAGGCCGTCGTGCCTTCCTCGTCGCCTCGTACACACGCGACTGGTTCGGCATCGGCAATACCGCGATCACGGCCTTCCTCGACAACTTCACGCTGGGCAACACCAGCTACCTGTTCGGTGGCGATATGAACGGTGATGGTGGCACGAACGACCTGATCTGGGTCCCGCGCAACCAGGCGGATATGAACTTCGCCCAGCAGAGGTTCACCTCTGGCACGTTCCGCGGCACATCCTGCTCCTCGGGCGCGCCCTGCGTGTACACGCCCGCCCAGCAGGCGGCGGACTGGGATGCTTACATCGAACAGGATCCGTATCTCCGCACCCGTCGCGGCCAGTATGCCGAGCGCGGTGCGCTGATCCTGCCAACCGTTACGCGAATGGATCTCTCGGTGTCGCAGGACCTGAGCCGCCTCATCGCCGGGAAGAAGAACTCCCTGCAGCTGCGTCTCGACATCCTGAACTTCACGAATATGATCAACAGCGACTGGGGCCTCGCCAAGTTCGTGGTGAGCAACCAGCCGCTCGTGCCGCGTAACTTCCAGATAACCGGTAACGTCGGTGGCGTCCCCTGCTCGACTGCCGCGCCTTGCAACGGCCCGGCGGATGCCACCGGCCGTCCGATCTACACGTACCGCGTGATCAGCGGCCAGCCGCTCTCGCGCACCTTCCAGAAGTCGGCAAACACGGCGGACGTCTGGCGTATGCAGCTTGGCCTCCGCTACACGTTCAACTAAGGCCGGCTGGAGTCACTGAAAGACAGATTGCCCCGGTAGCCAATACGGCTACCGGGGCGATTCTGCGTTTGCGCACCGAAATCGGCAGTCACAAGAAGGCACGAAGCACACGAAGGAACTGCCACTGCGATCACCAGAAGGCACAGCGGTGCGGACCCCCAAGTCGTCGCTGTTGCCGCTAGAAAATCGACAGCTTCACATACTTCTTCGGATTCCGCTGGAAGTCCGCCGTCAGCGAATCCAGCCGCGTCAGCAGCGCCCGCGTGTCGCGGTAGAGCCCCGGATCGTTCAGCAGCAGGCCCGCCGAGCCCTCGGTTCCGTCGAGCTTGGCCAGCACGCCGTTCAACTGCTGCGTCGTCTGCTGCAGGTCCGTCGCCAGCGCGCCCATCGCCGTCGCGGCGCCGCTCAGGGCCTTCACCGTGCTGTCCACGGCCGCCGAGTCCACCGCGTTTACCACGCGACGCACCGCCGCCTGCGTGCGCGAGAGCTCCTCGCTCTGCGCCTTGGCAATCCGCGTCAGCTCCGTGAGGAAGGCGTTCGCGTTGCGCACCGTGCTGCGCAGCTCGCCGATGCCGCCGTCCTGCACCAGCTCGCGGTTCAAGCCGGCCATCAAGGACTGCACGTCCTTGCCGATCGAATCCACCCGCGTCAGCACGTCGCCGATCTGCACCATCGGCGGCCCGGCGGGGATCGTGTCGCCCTCCGCGAAGTCCGCCGGCGTCATCTCCTTGCCCGGCGTGATCACGACCATCATATCGCCGAACACGCCGTTCGGCGCGATGCGCGAGGTCGAGTTGGCCGGCAGCTGGTAGCGCCCGTAGATGCGCATCTCCACCAGCAGGTTGCCCTCGCGCTGGAAGGTCACGTCGGACACGTAGCCCACGGCCACGCCCGAGAGCAGCACGGGCTGGCCGGCCCGCAGGCCGCCGCCCCAGCTGAACAGCGAGTACACGGGATAGCCCGGCGCGAGACCACCGCGGGCCAGCAGCAGGGAACCGGTCACCAGCAGCACCAAGGCTACCGTGGCCACGATTCCCACGAGGACTTCGTCGCGACGCTTCATTAGGCCTGAAGATACGGGGCGAGGAGGACTGCCGTGATGGCGTCGAGGATCAGGATGGCGATCGACGAGATCACCACCGCCTTCGCCGTGCTCTGGCCCACGCCCTCGGCCCCGCCGCGGGTCGTGTAGCCTTCGTAGGTGCAGAGGTACGCGATCGCCGCCCCGAACAGCGTCGCCTTGATCAGCGAGTACACCACCTGGAAGTGGTCGTAGCCCAGCCGCACCCCTTCCATAAACTGCGCGTACTTCACGTCGGTGATCGTCACGGCCGCCATCAGGCCGCTCAGCACGCCGAACACGTCCGCGAAGATCGTGAGGATCGGCAGCATAATGATCGCGGCGATCAGCCGCGGCACCACGAGATAGGCCACCGGGTCGAAGGCCAGCGTCTCCAGCGCGTCGATCTGCTCGGTGACGCGCATCGTCGCGATCTCGGCCGTCATCTTCGCGCCGACGCGCCCCGCGAGCACGAGGCCGGTGAGCAGCGGGCCCGTCTCGAGGATGACGATCTGCCGCGAGCTCAGGCCGACGATGCTCAGTTGGATGCCCGGGAACAGCTGGTAGCGGATCTGGATCGTGATCACGCCGCCGATGAACGCCGCCACCATAATCGCCAGCGGCAGCGAATCCACGCCGATGGCCCGCATCTGGTGGAACACCTCGCCCGACCAGGTGCGCACTTCCTTGAGCGCACGCCAGAGGTCGCGGAGGAACAGCGTGCGGGCGCCGAGCCCGCCGAACAGGGCCAGCGCGCCGCGCCCGACGCTGCGGAACACCCGCAGGCCGCTGCGCTGCACGATCGGGAACTGCTCGGTGGGTCGTCTTGCCACGCCGTCGGCCACTTAGGTGCGGACTCGGATCAAGAGGAAGGTGCCGATGACGCTGAACAGCGCGCCCGGCAGCCACGCCGCCAGCTCAGGCTTCACCAAGCCGCCGGCCCCGATGGCCTGCGTGAGCTGCAGCAACACGAGGAAGATAACCGTCGTCGCGAGCGAAATCGCCACGCCGTAGGCCGTGCCGCCGCGCTGCGTGCTCGTGGCCAGCGGCGCGCCGATGAGCATAATGATCACGCAGGTCACGGGGATCGCGATCTTGAGCATCCGCTCCACGCGCAGCTTCTTCACGTCGGCGCCGGAGCGCTCCATCGCCGCGATGAACTTGCCCAAGTCGCGGTAGCCCATCTCGGCCGGCGCCTTGGGGTTCGCCATCAGGTTCTGCGGCGCCTCGGTGAAGTAGCGGTCGCGCAGCGAGTCGAACTGCACGCTGAGGTTGCTCAGCGAGTCCGGCAGGATGTGGATCCAACCGTTCGTGAGCGTCCAGCCTTGGCCCTCGCGGTAGCTGCCGGCCTCGGACTTGATGATCACCGTGGGATAGTCCGGCCCGCTGCCGCGGCGCTCGACCTCGACGCCCTGCATCGACGCCGAGTTCACGTCGGCGTAGGCGATCTTGTAGACGCGGCCTTCCTCCGCCGCGTACGCGAAGTTCGAGCGCTGCGCCGCCTGGCGTACGGCCCGCTCCTTGAGCAGTTCCATCCGCCGCGCGTTGAACGGCGGGATGATCTCCGAGAGCGCGAGGCCGAGCAGCGTGGCGACGATCGCGCCGCCGAAGATCGGCGCGATGAAGCGATGGAACGACACGCCCGAGGCCTTGGCCGCCGTGATCTCGCTGTGCCGCGTAAAGCCGCCCACGGTGAACACCGTCGCGAAGAGCACCGCCGCCGGCAGCACGAGGAACATCGTCTCGGGAATGCCGAGCACGTAGGCGAGGGCGATCTCGCCGGCGCTCAGTTCGCGGGCGAGGTAGTTGTCGAGCTTCTCCGAGAGGTCGATGATGATGACCAGGAGCGGGAAGCCCAGCGCCGTGGCCGCGAGGACCTTCCAGAACTCGCTGAGCACGTAGCGGTCCAGGGGCCGCAGGATCCCTCGGCGCTTCACGCGGCCTTCCGGCGCAGGCGTGCCTTGAGCGCGTCCATCGTGCGGGCCCACCACTCGCTGGTCTCGCTGCCGCGCGAGGTGCTGCCCTCGCTGCCGAGCCGCGCGGTGAGGTACACGCCGACGATGCCGAGCAGGACGTTCGCGCCCCACATCGCGATCGCGGGGTCCACCAAGCCTCGGTCCGACAAGGCCTCGCCGGCGAGCAGGCCCACGTAGTAGACCGCGAACACGCCGAGGCTCACGCCGATGGTCATCCCCACGCCGCCGCGCGGGAAGCGCAGCGCGATCGGCGCGCCGAGCAGGACGAACACCACGCAGGCCGCGGCGATGGAGAACTTCTTCTCGATCTCCACGCGGTAGCGATCCATCTGCGACTGCGCGGCGCTGAGTTCGAAGCGGTAGCCCTCGAGCAGCACGCTGTCGTACTCGGGCGCCGCCGCGGGGTTCTGGATGCGGCCCTCCATCGCGTCGTCGCGCTCGGCGCGGCTACGGCCCTGCGCCGCCTGTGCCTCGCGCACGCTCGTCAGCGAGGAGAGCTGCTGTGTCGCGGCGCAGTACCAGCGCGCCAGCGGCCACCAGTCGCGCGGCGGCTTCGCGAGCGTGTCGGTGGGGTTCTCGAGGAGGTGCAGGCGCCGCCAATGCAGGTCGCGCGGCTCGCGCGAGGCCTCGACGCGCTGCTGCAGCTCGCAGATGGTGTACTCGCGATCGGACTTGTAGCCCACGTCCGTGGCGCCGCGGTCGAGCCCGGCCGCGATGCCGCGGACGATGAGGCGGTCCTCGACGAAGAAGCTGCGCTGCAGGCGCTGCGGCGCATCCGTCTGGCTCTCCACGGAGTGCCCGTCGTAGAGCGTGAGGATGAGGTCCGTGCCACTGCGCGAGAAGGCCAGGGAACCGCTGTCGGCCTGGATGGTGCGCCGCGTGGTGGGCGTGCTGAGGTCGTAGATGGTGACGTCGCGCATCCGGTTCGTCCCGGACTCGATGCGCGCCGCGCGCAGGTACAGCGAGCCGCGCACGACCTCGTTGATGACCTGCTCGCTGAGCGCCAGCGTCGGCTTCACGCGGGCGATGTCCTGCTGGAGCCGCGCCAGCCGGTGGTTGGCCCGCGGCATCACCTGGTCGTTGAACCAGACCATTATCAGCGAGAGCACCGCCGCCGCGAGAATCACCGGGCGCACGAGCAGGTGCAGGCTCACGCCGCTGGCCTTGAACGCCGTGATCTCGTTCTCGGCGGCGAAACGCGAGAAGGCGTGCAGCGTGGCGACGAGCACCGCCATCGGCAGCGTCATCGCCAGCGTGAACGGCAGCGAGAGCGTCAGGAACTCGACGATGACCGTCCAGGGCAGCCCCTTGCCGACGAGGTCGCCGAACTTCTTGGCGATGAAGTTGAGCATCAGCAGCGACGTCAACGCCGACAGGGCGAAGAGCAGCGGGCCGAGGTGCTCCTTCAGGACGTAGCGGTGGGCAATCTTCACGAGGGGTATATTACCCCAAATGACGTCTTTTTCGCTCCCTCTCCGGCGCGCTGGCGCCCTCCTGCTGACGGCCGCGACCCTGGCCTGTGGCGGCTCCGAGGCTTCCGAAACGGCCGAGGCCACCCCGCTGCCCCTCTCCGCCCGTGAGTTCGACGGCGAGGCGGCAATGGGCTATGTGCGCCGCCAGATGGCCTTCGGCCCCCGCGTCCCCGGGACCGCCGCGCACCGCCAGACGGCGGACTGGCTGGTGGCCGAACTCCGCAGCCGTGCGGACTCTGTTGAGGTCCAGAGCTGGACCCATCTCACCGCCGACGGCAAGCAGCTGCCGATGCGCAACATCATCGCGCGCTTCAACCCGACGGCCACGCGCCGCGTGCTCTACCTCGCCCACTGGGACTCGCGGCCGGTGGCCGAGAAGTCCGTCAGCGCGGCGGCGCAGGCGCAGCCGACCCCCGGCGCCAACGACGGAGCCTCGGGCGTGGCCATCCTGCTCGGCGTGGCCGACGCCCTCAAGGCCAAGCCCGCGAACGTGGGCGTGGACCTGCTGTTCGTGGACGGCGAGGACTGGGGCAACTTCGATACCGACACGGACGTGCTCATCGGCTCGCGCTACTTCGTCGCGAATCGGCCGGCCGGGTTCGCGCCGGAGTTCGGGGTGCTCTTCGATATGGTCGGCAAGCCGGACGCGCGCTTCCTCTACGAGACCTACTCGATGCGGGCGGCCCCCGAGGTCATCCAGCGCGTCTGGACGACCGCGCAGCGGCTGGGCTATGCCGAGTACTTCCCGACGCGCGAGTACCAGCCGATCACGGATGACCATCTGCCGTTCATCGAGCAGGGGTTCAAGGTGATCGACGTGATCGATCTGAACTACGCGTATCACCACACCACCGAGGACACCGAGGACAAGGTCTCCGCGGCGACCCTGCAGGTCGTCGGTGACGTCGCGGTGGCGGTGCTGCGCGGGTTGTAGGATTCCCGGTCGCTGTGGATCACCGCGCGTCAACAAGGCTTGGCGCGGATTACCACGGAGACACGGAGACACAGAGGCTGCACAACAGGAAGCTGCAACTTCGAGCGGGGGGCGGCAGCGTCACGACGCTGGAGCCCCCCGCTCGAAGTTGCAGCGGTCTCGAGGAGCCAGAGCGGTCCCGGAGAAGAACCTTAAAAGTCCCAATAGCCCCAGTAGTCCCAATAGCCTTCAGCGGTCCAAGCGGTCCAGCAGTCTCCGTGTCTTCGTGCCTCCGTGGTGAAAGCAGTTTGCGCCCAAACGATGCCATATGCAGCCCCACGATGAGCGGAGCGAGCGAACGAGGCACTAGGCTCGGACCGTGCCCACGCCCTCAGAGCGCCGCGCCCTGTTGTTCGTCGCGGCGGTCGCCGCGCTCGGACTCGGCGTCCGCGGCCTTCGCGCGGTGAGCGCAGGGCAGGGCGGCGGACCCGAGGGAGCCGCGCTGGCGGCGCAGATCGCCGCAGTGGACTCCGCCGTCACCGTCGGGGGCAGGCCCCGCCGCGCGCGCGGCACGGCAGCGCCCCGCGCGTCGCCAAAATTGCCAATGTCGCCAACGTCGCCGGCGCCGCCAGCGGCCGCACCGGTGGCGCCGATTGACGTGGATCGCGCCAGTGTCGAGGAACTAGACCGATTGCCTGGGATCGGACCGGCCTTGGCGCAGCGGATCGTCGCGGAACGTGAAGCCCGGGGCCCATTTGGCTCACTCGAGGCGTTGCAGGAGGTCCGCGGCATCGGACCCGCGCTGAGCGCCAAACTGGCGCCTCTGGTGCGCTTCTCCGGCCCCCCGCGCCGAACGCCCGAGACGACTCGCCGGCCTCGGGCGTCACATCCTTGACACTTATGCGTTCCCCCGTCCACCTTCACGCTGTCACGCGCCGTTCAGACCCTCGGGTGAGCCCGGGCGGACTGTGCGCGCCCCGACCCGTGCCTTACGAATGACCGCAGCGGCTAGCGCAGGTGGTGAACGGATCGGCGATCTCCTCGTCCGCGAGGGGCTGATCTCCAAGGAGCAGCTCCAGAAGGCGCTCGAGGAGCAGCGCCAGAACGGGACCCGTGTCGGCTACAACCTGGTGAAGCTTGGCTTCATCCAGGAGAACGAGCTCACGCGCACCCTGGCCCGGCAGTTCAAGATGCCGGCCGTGGACCTCTCGAAGTTCGAGGTCGACACCAAGATCATCAAGCTGGTCCCGACGGACCTGGCGACGAAGAACCTCGTGCTGCCCCTCAAGCGCGACGGCCGCACGCTCACCGTCGCGATGGCCGACCCGACCAACCTGGGCGCCATCGAGGACCTCAAGTTCATCACGCGCTACGACATCTTCCCGGTGATCGCCGGCGAGTTCACGTTGCGCAATGTCATCGAGAAACACTACGAGTCCAACGAGCAGCAGATGTCGGCGCTGCTCAGCGAGATCGAGAGCCTCGAGGACGGCGAAGTCGAGGTCCTCGAGGACCGCGAAGAGGAAATGTCGGCGACGGCGCTGGCCGCCGCCGTGGACGATGCGCCCGTCGTGAAGCTCATCAACGCGATCCTCACGAACGCCGTGAAGATGGGCGCCTCCGACATCCACTTCGAGTGCTTCGAGAAGGAGCTCCGCGTGCGGTATCGCATCGACGGCCATCTCGAGGAAGTGATGAAGCCGCCCAAGAAGATGCAGCCGGCGCTCATCTCGCGCTTCAAGATTATGTCGGCGCTCAACATCGCCGAACGCCGTGTGCCGCAGGACGGCCGCATCAAGCTCAAGCTCAGCGCCAACAAGGTCGTGGACTTCCGCGTCTCCACGCTGCCCACGCTGTTCGGCGAGAAGGTCGTGCTCCGCATCCTGAGCCAGAGCAACCTGATGGACCTCGACAAGCTCGGCATCGAGCCGCAGGCCGAGCGCGACCTGATGGACGCCGTGCGCAGTCCCTACGGGATGGTGCTGGTGACGGGGCCCACGGGCTCCGGCAAGACGACCACGTTGTACTCGAGCATCAAGCTCATCAACAAGGTCGAGACGAACATTATGACCGCCGAGGACCCGGTCGAGTACAACCTCTTCGGCGTGAACCAGGTGCTGGTGCGCAACGAGATCGGGATGACCTTCCCCGCCGCGCGGACGCCCTTCTTGCGGCAGGACCCCCACC
>VFQM010003181.1_pt1 | contig 10906 bp, 16 predicted proteins | sample 3512391 | NCBI WGS metagenome assembly VFQM01 (sample SAMN10412369, study PRJNA504923) | tailings metagenome | isolation source: Replicate 1 from Balatoc abandoned mine | place: Philippines
TGAAGCACGCCGAGCCGAACCAGATCAACCTGGAACCCGGCAAGCGCGGCGGCATGGTCTGGACCTTCGACAAGGCCGGCACCTTCGCCTTCGCCTGCTTGGTGCCGGGGCACAAGGAAGCGGGCATGGTGGGTCAGATCGCCGTGCAATGACCGTCGGATGCGCTCTGCGAGTCCCCGTCGCCGTCGGTCGGTCGGCGCGACAGTGCAGTGGGTATGGACGGCGCGCCTCCCTTGCACCAGACTTGAACGCGAAACACAGCGACGTCTCGGAGACTGGACCGTGTCTCGAGCGCTGATGGCTCCACGATGACCCCGATCCGTCGTCCCGGCACACTGCGCCGCATCGCGACCGCGATGCTGCTGTTCTGGGTATTGGCGCTCGGCGCATCGTGGGCGAACGCCTGCCTCCTCCAGGATCGGCAGACCCATGTCCACTCGGGCGCCGCCGACGGCGATGGCGCACTGGGCACGGTGACGGCGGGGCACGGCGGCGCCGTGCCGTCGCACGGTGATGACGCCGGAGCAGGCGAACTTGCCTGCCAGGACGTCTGCGATGCGGCGTCGCAGACGTGCACGCAGAAGGAAGCGACGCCGGCGGCGATCGACCTTGCCGACCTGCCACCGCCGCTGCGCTTGGCCGCCTCGAGGCGCGTCGTCACACGGCTGCCGAAAGCGGCGTTCGCCGTGGGATCGCCGCCCCCTGCTGCAGTCCCCCTGCGCGCCCGGCTGTCCCGGCTGACGCTGTAGCGCCTCTTCGTCCCCGGCCGACCGGGGCCGACGCCGCGTACGCGGGCGCGCTGACGCCTGAATGACGCAGCCAAGGTCGCGACCGGACGCCACCGGGAACCGCACCCAGCTTCGGCCACCGAACCGCGGCCGACCATGGGCCTTTACGCCCCCCCCCTACGACAGGAGCACGCCATGACACCCGCTCGCACCACTTCGATCATCGCCATTACCACGCTGGCCCTGCTGGCCGCCCCGGCCTACGCGGCCGGCAGCGACGAGCACGACGCCCATCATCCGGCCCCGCCGGCCGGGCAGCGCCTGGCACAGGCGCCGCAGGCCGCTCAGGGCATGGGCATGGGCATGGCCGGGACCACCGCGGCGCCCGCTGGCTATGCGGAACAGATGAAGGCCATGCAGGCCATGCACGACAAGATGCTGGCGGCCAAGACGCCGGAGGAGCGCAACGCGCTGATGGCCGAGCAGATGAAGCTGATGCAGGACGGCATGGCCACGATGGGCCGCATGGGCGGCGGCATGGGCATGGGTGGTGGCGCGATGATGGGCGGTAACCGCCCCGGCGCCGCGCCCGCCCAGCCTGGCGACATGGCGTCGCGCCAGCAGATGATGGAGCAACGCATGGACATGATGCAGTCCATGATGCAGATGATGATGGACCGCATGATGCCGGCCCCCTCGACGAAGTGAGGGGTGGCGCATGAGCTACGGATTCCACTGCGATCTGCCCGGCCGCGACTTCCCTGCTGCCGTGGCGCGCGTCACCGAGGCGCTCAAGGCCGAGGGCTTCGGCGTGCTGACCGAGATCGATGTGCAGGCCACGATGAAGGCCAAACTCGGTGTCGACGGCCGGCCCTACCGCATCCTCGGCGCCTGCAACCCGCCGCTGGCACACCGCGCGCTGAGCGCGGAGCCCGACATCGGCCTGCTGCTGCCGTGCAACGTGGTCGTGCGCGAGGAGGCCGACGGCCGGTTCGTCGCCGGCTTCATGGACCCGGTGGCCGTACTGCAGCTCACCGACGACGCCGAAGTTGCCGCAGTGGCACATGAAGTGCGCGCGCGGCTGCAGCGTGTGCGCGACGCACTCGCCGCGACGGCCGGAGGCTGAAGGAGATGCACATGTTCTACGACGGTGAATGGTTCATGGGCGGCATGCACTTCCTGTGGTGGATCTTCTGGGTAGGGATCGTTGCCGCCTTCGTCTGGGCGCTGTGGGGCCGGCCCGGCGGACGCACGAGCGACGCGGATCGCACCGTCGAGCGGCGCGAGACGCCGCTCGAGCTACTCCAGCGACGCCTGGCCAGCGGCGAGTGCTCGCCCGAGGAATACGAGAAGCGCAAGGCGCTGCTGGAACGCGACCGCACCGCAGGCCCTTGACCTTGACACGAGGTCAGGGTCGAAGCTGGCGCAGAGCGCTCGATCTCAGCGCGGCATCACGAAAGGAGCAGACCATGAGCACCCACGACCACACGCACGATCACCTGCGGGGCCCGGCTTCAAGGCCGCAGGACACGACAAGGCCCTCTGCGCTGCTGGGCAGGCCCCTGAAGACGGCACTGCTGATGGTGGCGCTGGTGGGCGGCTTCTACCTGCTGCGGGAGCACTGGAATCACGTTGCCGGCAACTGGATCTACCTGCTGCTGCTGGCCTGCCCGCTGATGCACCTGTTCCACGGCCGTGGGGGCCACGGCCGGCACGGCGGTCATGGTGGCCAGCGCTCCGGACCTCGCAATGACAACGACGAGGTTTGAGGCCATGGACATGCCCCGACAACACCACCCCGACGCCCACTCGCACGCGACCGGGACGGCCGCAAAGGATGCGGTGACCATCTACACCTGCCCCATGCATCCCGAGGTGCGGCAGGACGCCCCCGGCAAGTGCCCGAAGTGCGGCATGTTCCTGGAGCCGGAAGGCCAGGCGTCTGCCCACGACCTTGCCGGCCATGCGCATCACGACCACGCAGGTCATGGGCACCCTGGCCATGCAGGGCACGGCCACCCCGCGCCGGCGGCGTCGAGGCCTGCGAAGGCTGCGACGGCCGGCACCTACGACAAGGTACCCGCCGACTGGAGCGGCAGCGTCTACACCTGCCCGATGCACCCCGAGGTGCGTCAGACCGTGCCCGGCGCTTGCCCGCTGTGCGGCATGGGTCTGCAGCTCGAGGCCGGCTCGGCCGCGGCCGACGAAGGACCGAACCCGGAGCTCGTCGACTTCACGCGTCGCCTGTGGGTCGCCACCGTGCTGACGGTGCCTTTGCTCGTGCTGACGATGACGCCCTTCCTCGGCATCACCGCCGTGCGCGACTTCTTCGGCGAGCACGAGTCGATGTGGATCGAGCTCGTGTTGTCCACGCCCGTGATCCTGTGGTCCGGCTGGCCCTTCTTCGAACGCGGCTGGGCGTCGTTCCGAACCTGGAACCTGAACATGTTCAGCCTCATCGGCATGGGTGTGGCGTCGGCCTTCGCCTATTCCGTGGTGGCGCTGGTCGCGCCGGGCATCTTCCCGGCCGGCTTCCGCAATCCGGCCACCGGCGTCGTCGGCGTGTACTTCGAGGCCGCGGCGGTGATCGTCACCCTTGTGCTGCTGGGCCAGGTGATGGAGCTGCGGGCCCGCGAAGGCACGGGCAAGGCGATCCGCGCGCTACTCGACCTCGCGGCCAAGACCGCGCGCGTGATCCGGCCCGACGGCACCGAGGAAGTGATCCCGCTCGAGCAGGTGCAGGTCGGCGACCGGCTGCGCGTGCGACCCGGCGACAAGGTGCCGGTGGATGGCACCGTGGTCGATGGCCGCTCCTCGATCGACGAGAGCATGATCACCGGCGAGCCGGTGCCGGTCGAGAAGGTGGCCGGCGACAGGCTCACCGGCGCCACGATCAACGGCACCGGCAGCCTGGTGATGGAAGCCACGCGCGTAGGCGCCGACACGCTGCTGGCGCAGATCGTCGACATGGTGGCCCGCGCGCAGAAGAGCCGCGCGCCGATCCAGAAGTGGGCCGACATGGTGGCCGGCCGCTTCGTGCCGGCCGTGATCGCCATCGCGGTGGCTTCCTTCATCGCCTGGGCGATCTGGGGTCCGGCGCCGGCGCTGGCCTACGCGCTGGTGTCGGCGGTGGCGGTGCTGATAATTGCCTGCCCCTGCGCGCTGGGGCTGGCCACGCCGATGTCGATCATGACCGCCACCGGCCGTGGCGCGCAGATGGGTGTGCTCATCAAGAACGCCGAGGCGCTGGAGCGCTTCGAGAAGGTCGACACCCTGATCGTCGACAAGACCGGCACCCTCACCGAGGGCAAGCCGAAACTGGTGGCCGTGATGCCCGAGCCCGGACACGACGAGGCCGAAGTGCTGCGCCTGGCCGCGACGCTGGAGAAGGGCTCCGAACACCCGCTGGCGGAAGCCATCGTGCGAGGCGCCGAGGAGCGTGGCGTCAAGCTGGCCGAGGCGCAGGACTTCGAGGCCGTCACCGGCAAGGGCGTGAAGGGCCGTGTCGACGGCAAGGCCGTCGCGCTGGGCAACCTCAAGCTCGTGAAGGACCTGGGCCTGGACGGCGCCGAGCTGTCGGCCAAGGCCGACGCCGCGCGCGACGACGGCCAGACGGTCATGTTCATCGTGCTCGACGGCGCGGTCGCTGGGCTGGTGGCGGTGGCCGACCCGGTCAAGGCCAGCACGCCGGCCGCGATCAAGTCGCTGCACGAATTGGGCTTCCGCGTCGTGATGGCCACCGGCGACAACGAGCGAACCGCCAAGGCGGTCGCCGCGCGGCTGGGCATCGACGAGATCCGCGCCGACGTGCTGCCGGCCGACAAGGCGCGCATCATCCAGGAGCTGCAGGCGCAGGGCCGCAAGGTGGCGATGGCCGGCGACGGCGTCAACGACGCGCCGGCGCTGGCGCAGGCCGACGTCGGCATCGCGATGGGCACTGGCGCCGACGTCGCAATCGAGAGCGCCGGTTTCACGCTCGTCAAGGGCGACCTGACCGGCATCGTGCGCGCGCGGCGGCTGGCCACCGCGACGATGCGCAACATCCGCCAGAACCTGTTCTTCGCGCTGGTCTACAACGCCGCCGGCGTGCCGGTGGCCGCCGGCGTGCTCTACCCGTTCATCGGCCTGCTGATCGGGCCGATCTTCGCCGCCTTCGCGATGAGCGCCTCGTCGCTGTCGGTGGTGCTGAACGCACTGCGCCTGCGCACGGCGCGGGTCTGAGGCGGGGCGCGCCGTTGGACATTCTCGCGCACACCCTCTGGGCCGGCGTTGGTGCCGCCTGGCTGGCACTCCGGCGCCGGGACGTCACGCGCAGGACCGTGGCGGCCACGATGGCGCTCGCCGCGCTGCCAGACGTGATCCAGATGCCGCCGGTGCTCGCGTGGTGGGCGGTCGGCGGCGGCACCTGGGACGCCGTGCAGGCCTTCGCCATCGCGATGCCGGGCCAGGAACCGGTCATGCCAGGTTGGGTGACGGTGTGGTCGCACACCATCCATTGCATCGCCCACAGCGCCGTGATCGTGGCGGGCGTGACACTGGTGCTCTGGGCCTGGCGGCGCACGCTGTGGCTGCCGCTGCTGGGCTGGTGGTCGCACATCGTGATCGACGTCTTCACGCACTCGGCGGACTACTACGCCTCGCCGGTGCTCTACCCCGTCACCGAACGCGGCTTCGACGGCATTGCCTGGATCACGCCGTGGTTCATCGCGCTGAACTACCTGGCGTTGGCGATGGCGGGCGTTGCGCTGCTCGTGAGTGCGCGACAACGGTCCGGATCCGGCGCAGTGCGTCCGCCTGATGGTCCGAAGAGGAGTTCGACATGAACCCGATCACCTTCGACTGGACGATCTTCGCGCTGTCGTTCGCGGCCTACGGCGCATGGCTTGTCGCGTGGCTGCGCGGATGCACCGGTGGCGGCCATGACGGTGACCGTGCCCGCCCACGCCGTGCAGGCTCGTCCGGCGGGCATCCGCGATCGACACCTCCCGCCCGCACCCCGGGCGTCGAGCCGGTCTCGGGCGTGCCGCTGGACATGGCCAACGCGCTGCCCTGGTTCCATCGCGGAACCGTCTACTTCTTTGCCATCGAGGCATCGCGCGCGCGCTTCGTGGCGCGGACTTCGGCCCCTACTTCTTCAAGACACCGCGAAGACTGCCCATGACCCGGACCGCTGTCGCGAGCCACCGCTCCTCCGCCGCAAGACTCGCCCTGGTCTTCCTGACGCTGGCCGCGGCGTGGCCCAGCTGGGGCCAGCGCATCCGCGACCTGCCGCCCTCGGCGCTGGGCATTTCGATGCCCGCGCTGTCGGCGCAGGCAGCCGCCGGCCAGAAGGCCTTCGACGCGAACTGCGCGTCGTGCCACGGCCGCTTCGGCACGGGTTCCGACAAGGGACCGCCGCTGATGCACGACATCTACAACCCGGGCCATCACGCCGACGAGGCCTTCCAGCGCGCCGTGCGCAACGGGGTGCCACAGCATCACTGGCGATTCGGCGACATGCCGCCGCAGCCGCAGGTCGGCGACGAGCAACTGGCGCAGATCGTTCGCTACGTGCGCGAACTGCAGCAGGCCAACGGCATCCTGTTCGCGCCCCACCGCATGTGACGACGGCAGGCAATGACACGTGCGGGCCAGTACCGAACCGTGATCGCCCTGGTCCTGCCGACACTCGTCGCCATGCCGACCCTGGTGTTCGCGCGGGGCCCGACACCGGATGGCGCGGCGATCTACGCGGGCCAGTGCCTGGCCTGCCACGGCGCCAATGGCGCGGGCACGATGCCCGGTGTGCCGGACTTCACGGGTTCGTCGGGCGTGCTGCGCAAGTCTGGCTACGTCCTGCTGAGCAGCCTGATCGACGGCGTGCAGCGCCCCGAGGCCGCGGCGACGGTGCCGGCCCTGGGCGGCAATCCGGCGCTGACGCCGGCCGACATGCGGGCCGTGCTGAACTTCCTGTGACGTGAAGTCGCGCCGCCCCACCGCAAGACCAACCGGAGAGAAGTGACATGGACACTCCACTGAAGCTCGCCACCGCGACCGTGCTTGCCCTGGCCCTGACCGTTTCTTCGGCCCTGGCTGCGCCGACCGTCTTCATCCCGCTCGGCACCGGCAACCAGGTGATTGCCGTCGATGCGGCCACCGACCGCATCATCGCCAGTTATGCCAACGTGATCGATGCTCATGGCCTAGTCGTCACACCTGACGGCGAATACGTGGTGGCGGGCAGCCTGAAGGAGATGCCGGCGGCGGCCGGCAGCCCGCCGGATGCGCCCACCAGCAAGCTCTATCTGGTGCACCCGGCGCATGGCCATGTCATGTCGACGATTCCTGTGGCCGGCTGGACCCACCACCAGGCGATCACCCCCGATGGGCGCTACGTGCTGTCCACCCATCCGACGCGCGGCGGTGTGAGCGTGGTCGACCTGCAGTCGAACCAGGTGGTGAAGACGATCGCTACCGGTCCGGCGCCGAACTACACGGTGATCACGCGCGACGGCCAGCGTGCCTTCGTCACGAACAGTGGCAATGGAACCGTGAGCGAGATCGAACGGGCAAGCTGGCGCGTGACCCCCACGATGGAGGCCGGGTCGGCCCCGGAGCATCTGGTGATCTCGGACGACGAGCAGACCTTGTATGCACTCAACCCGCGGGCCGGCACCGTGACCGCCGTCTCCGTGGCCAGCGGGAAGATCACCAAGACCCACAAGGTCGGCACCACGCTGCACGGGCTCGACCTCGGCAACGACGGCCGCACGCTATTTGTCAGCGACCTTGGCGAGAACCAGTTGATCGCGCTCGACGTCCGCGACGGCTCCCAGCGCCGGCTGGCGCTGTCGCCAGCCCCGTATCACCTGAACACCATCCGCGGCACCGGCAAGGTCTATGTGTCCAGCCGCAGCGACCCGGTGATCTGGGTGGTGGACCAGAAGAGCCTGACGCTCACCGGCACCATCAAGCTGCCCGCCGGCGTGGGGCATCAGATGGCCGTTCTGCCCTGAAGCGATCTCGACGCGGGCGCCACAGGCGCGGCAGCGCTCGCTAATCGGACCCGGCGTCACGCGCCTTGCGTCGCCGTGCCCGCGCATCCCGGATCCACTTCACCGCCAGCGGCACCAGGGTCAAGGCTCCCAGCGCAAGGACCGACAGCAGGATGCGATTGCCCTCGCCACTGCTCATCTCCTTGCCGAAGTGGGCCAGCAGAAAGCTCGAAGGCGCAATCCCGGCCAGCGTGGCCAGCGCGAAGCGCCATGCCGACAGCGTGGTGAGACCGGCGCCATAGCTGACGATGTCGAAGGACAGAAAGGGCAGCAGCCGGCTGACGAAGACGATGCCCATCAGTGCGTTCTGCGAGCCCATCCAGCCGGTCGCCAGACGCCGACCGAACCAGCGGTGCACTGTGTCGGACCCCACCAACCTGGCGATGCCGAAGGCGCCCATGGCGCCGGCCTGGGCGCCGAGCAGGACATACAGCGCACCCCAGCCATGGCCATAAGCCGCGCCGGCGGCCAGTGCAATGGGTGCGCTCGGAATCGGGCTGACGAGGACAGCCGTCGTGATCAGCGCAATGACGAGCACCGGCCCCCAGGCTCCCCACTGCAGCACCTGGGCGTTCAGCGCAGCGGGATCCACGAGGGTCGCCTAGATACCGCTGTCGCGCAGCAGTCCGTACGCCGCGACGAGTCCGACCAGCAGGATCGCACCGGAGAACAGTCTGCCGTGGCGCATCATCCCGCCCCTGGACGCGGGTCCCGGTCTGTCCTGGTGATCGAGCTGTCGGCGAATCCGCCTGGCCCCGCTGCGCTCGTCCGGGCGGTGCGCGGGTGCCGCCTTTGCCGCATTCAGGGGCGCGCGGCCTTGGCCGCCTGGGCGTTCATCTGAGTGTGCATCTGCCGCACCTGCGCCGGCCACTGCGCCTTGATCCATGACAGCACGGCGATGATCTCGTCGTCGCTGAGTCGGCCTTCATAAGCGGGCATCGACGTCTTGTAGGAAGGATCGCCGACGATGCTGGCGACGCCGAACTTGGTGATGCAAAACAGCATCTCGTCCGGGTGATGCCAGGTGTGACCGCCCGCATCGTGCGGCGGCGCCGGCAGCAGGCCGTCGGCGCCCCGCGTGCGCCAATCGGGCTGCCCTTGCAGGCGATCGCCATGGCACGACGCGCATTGCTCGGCGTAGATCCGCTCGCCGACCGCCAGCACCTTGGGGTCGTCCGGACGCAGCATCGCTTCGCCCTGATCGGTACCGAACGGATCGAAACGGATCGCCAACGCGATCACCGCCGCCAGCGCGGCAGTCAGCGCGATGACCACGGCCGGTGCCTTCATCGAGGTTTCGATCTCTGACGGGGAAGCATCGGGGACGAGTCTGCCATGTCCCTGGCGAACGGCGTGTCGCCGCGCTGGCGCTGGCCCCGGAGTCGACCCAGTCGCCTGCTGGACGGCCACGCCGCAGGCGGCGGTTGAATCCGCGAGCCGGTCGGACAGGTCCGTCCAGAACGATCTGCCTGCAAGCAGTCGATCGCCGGTACCCGCTCCTGGCCGAGTGGCGCCCACGAAAGGCCCAGACTCGTCGCCCGGAACCGGTCCTTCAGCGGCTTGCTGCGGCCGAAATCCTGAGTCGGGACCGACCAGCCGCTTCTGGCCGAGAGCCGAGGTTTAAGGTCGGCTTTCAGGCCTCTTGACGCAGCCGCTACAACTCCTCGTCAAAGGCTGAATCGACGTCGCGGGCGCTGTGAAGCACGCGGACGACATCGATGCCGTCTTGGACCGGCTCGTAGAAGATGACGTACCGCCCGAACGGAAAGCTGCGCAGATCGGCCGCCAGTTCTTTCCGAGCGCGCCCCATCAAGGGCTGTGTCGCGAGGATCCCGAACTTCTCGTCCAGCTTGTCGACCCACCGATCAGCCTGATCCAGGCTGTCTTCGGCGATGTGATCCCAGATGTCGAGGATGTCGGCCGCCGCCAGCGGCCGGCGGGTGACGCGTGCCATCGCCGACTATGCGGACTTGCGAGCGCGCCGCGCCCGGCCTTCTCGCTTGGCCTCCTCGGCACTCCATGCCTGGCTCGACCCGCTGTTCACGCCCTGGCGGATGTCTTCGCGCAGCTGCTCGAGCTTGGCGGCGCGCAGCCGGTCCTGTTCGTCCATCAGGCGCAGCGCCTCGCGCACGACTTCGCTGGCCGAGGTGTACATGCCGGAGGCCACTTTGGACCGGACCAGCTCCTCGAGCTGCGGCGTGAGGTTGACGTTCATGCCCACCGGCAGTCTCCTTGATCGTGACCTGCCCCATGATATCCAAAGATGTCAATTATGGACATCCGGCATCACGTTCGGTGCCGGCGCCCCGGCGGCGGCGCGGTGCCGCCAGATGCATGGAGATCCATCATGGGAACCACAGACAGCGCGTCTCATCGCGAGCCGTGGAACAAGGGCAAGATCGTCGGGCAGAAGGCGCCGTTCAAGCTCAAGGACATCTGGGCGCTGCGCGTCAGGCTTCAGATGGAGAGCCGGGTGCGCGAGCTCGCTCTCTTCAACCTGGGGATCGACAGCAAACTGCGCGGCTGCGACCTCGTTGCTCTCAAGGTCCGAGACGTGTGCCATGGCGACCAGGTGGCAACGCGCGCCATCGTCATGCAGCACAAGACCCAGCGGCCGGTGCAGTTCGAGATCACGCAGGCGACGCGGGACGCGTTGCAGGCCTGGATCAAGCAGGCCGCGCTGAAGCCGGAGGACTTCCTGTTCCCGAGCCGGCTTCACGACTCGCCGCATCTCGGAACCCGACAGTACGCCCGGATCCTCGGGCACTGGGTCGATGAGCTGGGTCTCGACCGCGCCGAGTACGGGACGCACTCGATGCGCCGGACGAAAGCGACCCTGATCTACCGGCGCACGAAGAACCTGCGCGCCGTGCAGCTGCTCCTTGGACATTCGAAGCTCGAATCGACCGTGCGATACCTCGGAATTGAGGTCGACGACGCCCTGGAAATCTCGGAACAGACGGATATCTGACACCGCCGCAGATGGGCGCTCCCGCCCCGGCCGCGTGACCGGGGCGGGCGCATGCGAACGGCAGCTGTCAGGAACTGCAACGGACTCACACTCTCGGCCATCTGCAGACGTTTGGCACAGAAAGCTTTGGCGCTGTTGAACGCCCCAGTGGTTCCCGCGCGCAAAGCCGATCA
>VFQM010003182.1_pt1 | contig 10906 bp, 14 predicted proteins | sample 3512391 | NCBI WGS metagenome assembly VFQM01 (sample SAMN10412369, study PRJNA504923) | tailings metagenome | isolation source: Replicate 1 from Balatoc abandoned mine | place: Philippines
GGGCGCTATCACAGGCACCTGAAAAATCGTCCCTACGTGGTACTTGATTCGGAGTTTTCGGATGGTAGCGTGGATTGAGAAGGTAAGAAATCCATGTTCAAGGAAGAACTCAGAACCGAGTGGCAGCGCCTGAATCCAGCCTACACCCGGCCCGATGACGGCTTTTTCAAAGCCATGTGGAACGCCGGCAGGGAAACCCTGCCGGGCTACTTCGCGCCAGCCCGGCTGGCATGGTGGCTGATCAAGCGTTTCTGGCGGTATGCCATGACGCAATCAAATCAAACATAAGGAAAAGAAAGCATGAGTGAAGTCGAAATCGCAAGCCTCGCCGGCATGTTCACTACCTTCATCAGTGTGATCATCTTTTTGATCTATCTGATAACAAACGACGACAACCCTATCGAGCGGCGGGCAATACGCCTGGCCATCCTGGCAGGAGTTGCGTCAGTGGCAGCAGTCATTGGCGCAGTCGTGGCAATTTATTACTTCGTCAGCGAAGTGCTCGGCGCATTCCTGTGGTTCCCGGCGATCGCCCTGACTGGTATCGCGGTTTGGCATGCGAGCAAGATCACATACCGGCTAATGGGGGGAGGCAAGTCGTCAGGGGATGGCCCTTCTCAAAATGCAGGGGCAAGTTCGTGATCCTTTTCCTGGATTTCGACGGGGTACTGCACCCAGAAATCATGGGCACGCCCGAACTGTGCCTTTTGCCTGCCCTGGAGGAACTCCTGCGGGAGTTTCCCCAGGTCAAACTGGTGCTGAGCACTTCCTGGCGCATCGTCTATCCGCATGACACCTTGCTGGGGGTATTTTCAGCCGACATAAGGGAGCGGGTCATTGGCACGACGCCAGACCATGATGGCATTCCTCCCGGAATACGCGAGGGCCTGTCCGAATTCAAACGGCAAGCCGAAATCGAGGCTTGGCTGCTGCAGAATATGGCCAATGACAGTTTCGTCGTTGTTGACGACTGCGCATCCGAATTTTCGCCAGGCTGGGAGCCGCTATTCCTTATTGATGGAAACACTGGACTTACGCAGCAGCATGCGCAGCAACTACGGGAAATACTACGCAACCATTCAAACGGCAAAGCCTGAAGGATTACACGATGGCCATTGATAACAATTCCAGGAATATGATCCGCGCAGGCGAAAACGGGTTCCCTGCCCAAGGCACCGATAAGGCCGAAGCCGAGGCCGGCTATTGCCCACCATATTTATCAGGAAAGAGGCGCAGCCGCAGACTTCGTAAAAAGCTTCGGATTGGCGAGTTTCAGGAATTCGGTTTCGAATTCGAGGTGAAGCTGAAAAATCCACATTCCTTCGAAGAGGAGGCCGCCTTGATCGACTCTTTCATATCCGAAGTGATAGAACCTCGTTCTCTTGCCTTTGGCGGGAGCTTGAGAGGTGGATTCATAGCTCATGGCAGACGCGGTTCCGCCACCGAAGAAGATCGCACTTCGGCCAGAAAGTGGCTATCCGCGCGGCCAGAGGTTGATTCTGTGGCCGTAGGCCCGCTGATCGACGCTTGGGATTGGTGAGGGCAAGGTGCCAGATTGAAGGACAATTTTGTGATCAAGTATCTTCCAGCGAATGAACAAGGCCAGGATTACGTCTGCGGTGACCTGCATGGTCACGGGCAACTCCTGATGAAGAAGTTGGACGAGCTTGGTTTCGATTATGGGAAAGACAGGCTCTTTTGCACGGGTGACCTGAACGACCGCGGTCCGGATTCCTTTGGCACGTTGATGCTGGCCCGTGAGCCATGGTTCCACTTTGTTGCGGGCAACCATGAGGTTGATCTGCCAAAATTCCTGGAGCAGGAATACCATGCCCACCCTGCATATTGCGACCAAGCCTGGACATACGATCTCGCACCAGATCAACTCGAATACCTGAGATACGACATTCTTCCAGCTTTGTCTGCCGCGCCGAAGGTGTTGCGTGTCGGAAGCGATTTCTGGATGGTCCACGCTGACCGATGCGAAGCGCGCGGCTATAGCAATCCGGCCATCCTCCTTGATGATGAGCATCTGCCGATGGCAGCTGACTCGGTACAGCATGAGTCGTTCTTGTGGAGTCGCAGGCTGTTCAACCAGATCCCGAACAACTTGGAGGATCGAGGGGAGTTTCTTGTCGCGCCTGGTCAGGAAATGGAAACTGGAGTAGGCCTGACTTTTGTCGGGCACAATATCGTTGAAAAGCCGGTTTTATTTCGCAGTCATTGTTTTATCGATACCGGGGTCTATATGCCGAAGGGCCATTTAACGGTATTGAAGGTGAGTGAGGTATTGTCTTCCATTGGGAAAACCTCATGACGACCTCCAACATTACGCCAGTCACCCCACGGATGCGGTGCCAAGTAGCCGAGGTGAAGATATCGACCGGCTATAGGCTTCAAAAAGTACGCAGATGAGACCGTGGGGGTGGCGGCAGTGTTTTCCTGCATAGCGTTTTGTGCAAAATTACCAGTTCTCACTCTCAGCAGGAGGAGCAATGATTAAAAAAGGCGACATCGTGAAAATCAAGCCGGAGTGGCAGGATCTTGGCGACGAGAAATTTACCTGGGTCGCGGTTGAGGATGAAGATGGCGGCCGGGTGAGGATTACGCCAATAGATATCGAATTGCCCATACCGCCCAATCAAGTCGTAACCACTAACATGCTGGTCAAAGAAAAGGCATAGTCCGCACGATACTGCAGACTGCGTCATCATTTTACGAGCACAGTCGCGATTGGGACACGCTAATCTAACAAGATTGAACAAAAGGTCTGTAACCTTCCCCCCGAAGCGGCCAGTCAGACTTTCCGCTCAATGTGTCTTATCTTCGGCCCTCAGCAGACGTAGGGCCGTTCAACGTCAGCTCATGGGAGATTTAGAAACGGTAGTTCAACGAGGAGCATACGATGCCTACTGCCACCATGACCAGTAAGGGCCAAATCACCATCCCGGCCTCCGTAAGAGCTTCGCTTGGTGTCGAAGCTGGTGATCGTGTGGAATTCATCCAGGTTGAGCCCGGGCGGTTCAAGCTTATCGCTGCCACCCAGTCGGTGACGGCTTTGAAAGGGATGATCCGGAAGCCGGCCAAGGTGGTTACCGTCAAAGCGATGAACGAAGCCATTGCCCATCAGGGCGCCAAGGCCAAATGATTGGTCGACACCTATGCACGCACAATCAACCGCTAAAGAAAATCCGGCCGCCCCCGTAATGCCGCCGATCAAAACCTGTATGCCTTGGAGGGTAGAAGCGGTTGAGGCCCATGCAGGATATCGGCTGCATGTCAGGTTTAACGATGGTACCGAAGGGACAGTGGACATGGCCAAGCTTGTGGCTTCGCCTCAGGCTGGGGTCTTTGCAGGGCTCTTAGACCAGTCGTTGTTCAATAAAGCCTATGTCGAGTATGGAGTGGTGACTTGGCCGGGTGAAATCGATCTGGCCCCTGATGCCATGTATACAGAGATCAAAAAAACTGGGGAATGGGTGTTGTAAAGGCCGTTCGGCGCCAGAAACCCGGCGATGACCACTTCTCGGCCAAAGCCGTCGGTGGCGTACTACGGTCCCCAAGTCAGCAATGATCTCCACACCTGACATTGGCTAGAAATGCCGATGAATGGCCGCTTCCGACTTCGGCGAATGCACATCCCGACCCGAAGCGAGATAGCCGAGGACGAAACCATTCGTCTGCCTTTTGCCTAGCCCTGTTCTAGCATGCTCTTTAATTCGGAAAGAAGAGGAAAGTCAGCAGGCATGAAGTTCCGTTTGAGTGACCGCATTAAGTCAGTTCCATTCTTGCATCCCGCTCTTGGCGCCAATGCGTTGAGAACCTCCTTGGACGGCACAAAGCGAAGAGCCGCGATGGCATTGCCGGAAAGTACGACGGCGTCGATGGCTTCCAGTTCCTTATCAAGGGCCGATTCAATATGTTCAGGACCAATAGTCGAGGCTGCCTTCTGAATCTCTGAGTCTGCGGCTGCGCGCAGCTCGGCAACCAACGCATCGCGCGACGTGGTGGATGCAAGAACCTTTCGTTCCACGCTCACGGAGAGTTGGATCTTCGCTCGCGCGAAAACACGCCGCGCAGCGATCAGCAACCGCTGGTCCTTTAGCGATGCGATTATCACGTTCCGTACCTCATCTTCCGTGAGGTGCCGCTCCTGTGATCCGATGCGGCCTGCAATGGCAGACGCTACCTCTGGAAGGCACAAGTATGACTCTGCTTCGTGTAGTGGAAGAACAGCGATGGCAGCGGTACGTTGTGTGGTGAGGTACGCATCATCGCGAAAGTCTGCGTCGATAACGCCACGTAGAGAAACACGGGTCGCAATTTTCTCCCATAGCCCTGACTTGTTCACAACGGCTGTCACGTCAGCACATCCACCGGCGGGATAGATTTCGAGACGTGGATCCTCCAGTAGCCAGCGGTAGAAGATCGCATCGAAAGACTTCTCATGTCCTTCAGTTACGACTACTCGATTGGCGGAGAGGATCCCGGGCAATCCCCCAAGAAATGCAGTCACCTCGCTTCGTGGAAGCGTGTCAAGTCCGTTGAACTCAGAAATGTTCTGCGCATCGCTGCTTAGTACAAATACTCGCTGTACGTTAGAACGAAGCGCGAAGTTGATGCTATGGGTAGCGTAGATGAACGTCTTGTCTTGGAATTCATCCTCAATAAGGGTCCAAAGCCGCTCAGCAAGTTCTGGGTGCAGGTTTAGTTCGGGCTCGTCAGCAATAATGACCTTATGCGCGTCTTCGAGGTCGATCAAATCAGCCAGGATCGAGAAGACCTGTTTCTCGCCATCTGAAAGGTTGGATGGGCCATAGGTTGCACCATTCTTTTGCGCGGTTAGACGACGAGCCTCATAGTCATAGGTGAGAGTAATTTGTGGAAATATCTCCGAGAATAGCTCGAAGAGGCGAGACAGGGGTGCAATTCGACGTTTTGGATACTCGCCGACCTTCCCCCCAGTTATCCAAGCTTCGACGAGATCGGAGTGAGTTGATTTCAGGTGCAGCTCTCGTTTCTCCAGCACTACGAGAGCGTCAAACAGGCGGTCAGCCAGAGAGACCTTCCGCTTGTTCTCGTACTGTGCAATCGCGGATTCCAAGCGATCGAATTGGCTAAAATTCCTCGCATCAAGCTGAAGTACGTCCTTGATAGTGATGGTTCGACCGCCCTCAATGAAGACGGGCTTTGACCCAACTGAGAGTTGGGGCATAGCATCTCGAAGCTCTGAGAGAAATTTTGACTTTCCTGCCCCGTTTGCCCCAAGGATGATGTTCACACGTTCAAACGAGAAGGTGTAGTTGTTGAATCTCGGTGACGTGTAGTCCATATGTTCGTTGAAGCCCCTAAATAATTAATATACGAATGCCAGCGTCCGGACTTTTTTATTAAAGAGGTGGGTGTTCGATTGCCGGGTTAGATGTCACGTTCGGACAGCTTGCAAGACTGCTTCCACAACAGCTTTTACGCCACGCTCCGAGGAAATGCCAAGTCGGTCTGCCAAGGTTGGTGAATAACGTCGTACATAGTCGACATCAACTGTGTGCCAAACCGGAAGGATGACCTTTTTACCTTCAATCTCTCTGGCAACAAGACCATCCAATTCACGTTGCGGCCACTCCTTGGCGAAGAAAGCAGGACTAAGCACGACCACTCCAAATCTTGACCTTGCCAAGCCCTTATCGATGGAACGGCGCAGACTGTCACCTATGGTGAGTGTGAAGTCGTCGTACCAGACAGATGGCCCTGACGCCTTTAACTCATTGGCGAGCTCGTCGACAAACGGTTCCTTGTCTTCCGAGGCGTGACTGATGAACACATCCCAGTCAGTTGCATCTTCCTCCTTGCGACCAAGAGCAAAGTCGGGACGAAGGTCTTGAAGAACATCTGCGGGCTGGTACTTGATCTTTGCCGCCATTTCTTGAGCCTTTCGTGCCCGTCCACGAACCGCTTCAAGTACCCTCTGCGGCCACCCCTCTTTTGCCTGCTCCATCGCATTAGTGTCGTAATGCCAAGCTGCATGCAACAAAGCTGCCTTTATATAGCGAAGACTCCCCACGCTAATACCTTGGACAATAATCTCGTGATTCGACTCGTCGGCTAAAATTGGCTCCGCCCAGTCAATCATCTTCCTGAGAATCTGTACTTCTTGGTCATAGGGCAGAGAGATGGCCCCATGTGACATTGCAGTGGTGTTCCATGCAGCCAGCTTCGCTTGCAGTAGATTCAAAGCGGATTGTATGAAGGCATAGGACTCTCGGTCCCATTTCCAGTTTCCTACAACTGTATTGTCAGACGGATCAGAGGAGTCATTCATAGTGTGTATCACGGACCAAAGGGGTCAGCATCGGTAATGTTTTCATATGCGAGTATTAACGCATGAAAAAGCAGCCGAAAGAATACATCTTTTGGCCTAGTCAAATGACCACTTTCTGGCTGCCATGCTCGGTCGTCTAAGCCCGCCGCCCTTTTTGACTGCTACTGTGCAGAAAGCGGCCTATTTAGAATTCCGCCCCAGTCTTTTCGCCGATAGTTGAGCATCCTAATCGGGTGCATAATCCTTCAGCCGTCGGCCTCTTTTTTATAACAAAATATAGAGACCGGACACCAAAAAGTGTTGATAAGAATCCTAAAGGGATCACCATGACAGCAAAGACAGCAACAAGAGGCTAAAGCATGGAGTCGTTCGAGAACTATAGAAAGTCGGGCACGTTTATCGTTGCGGCGGGCACCGAGGTTCAGGGCGACCTAATTCTCAAAGGGTCAAAGACCTCGCTTGACCTTTTTTCCAAAGACCTCTTCAGCACCCATGACATTCCGGACGCTTGCATCCATGGGGTGCTTCACGACCGGACGAGGGTTTCACTAATCAACTGCATTACGACGCAGGGGCCGGGGAGCGGATCGCGGGGAGGCGAACACTACCATTTCTCCAGGGTGTTCCCGCACTTTGTCATATTCGGCGATGAGCACATTACAGCGACAGACAGGAAGATCACAAATGTGAGCTTTCAAGTCGATGATGCCTCCACTCTGTTCTATGACTTCGACGCTTTCGGCGAAGTCATTGATGCTGGTCCGCACATGGTGAGGGTTCTCGACGAGAGAAGGCATAAATATGGCAGAGACGTTACGGTCGGCGACCACCCGATGCTCTTCTACTTCACTGGCAAGTATGAGATTTTCAAAGCGGAAACCGCACTCGGAACTGTCACGGCGGAACACAGGCCATCTATTACTTTTCCCGGACCTCATGGCATCAAGCTCGACAACAAGATCTATGTCAACATCGCGTTCAAGGAAAGTGCAACCATCGACGAAGCCGTTACTGCCGTTTACACGCTTCTGCGCTTCTTGGAAATCATCGCGGGCCGCCCGCAAGTGGTGCTTCACCTGGTCTTTGTGATTCCCGGCCCAGGGGACAGCCCGCAGATCCTGAATGTCTACGGGAGCATGTTGCCATCGCGCGATAGCGATGACACTGAGCGAACACCTCACCCTGCCGACCTTCCAATCCAAGCGGCGCACACGCCAGAATACTTCGCGAACGTTCTCACTACTTGGCTGGCTCGGGATCATGAATGGCGCGGCGCGCGCTTCCGCTTCTCAACAGCGTTTTCTCTACAGCGCCGCTTCAACATCGACCGGCTGGTCGGCGCTGCGAATATGTTCGATATCCTTCCCGTCTCGGCCGTGCCTGCGGATGTACCACTAACGAAGGAACTGAAGGAAGCGAAGCGGGTGTGCCGTGAGGTCTTCGAGGCGCTTCCCTCAAGCCCTGAGCGGGACAGTGTCCTGAATGCCCTCGACAGACTCGGCAAAGTCAGCCTGAAGCACAAAGCCCTAAAGCACAAAATCCGCGCCCGCGCGAAGCTTATTCTTGATCGCATTCCAACTCGCTTCCCTGAACTTGGATTAGTCATCGACGAGGCCGTCAATTGCCGTAACTATTTTGTCCATGGTTCAAAGGCGAAGATGGACTACACCGTGGAGTTTGATCAAGTGATCTTCTTTACCGAAGCGCTTGAGTTCATCTTTGCGGCATCTGACCTCATCGAGTGCGGATGGGACATCGAACAGTGGTCAAAGCAAGACAGTGCAATGTCTCACCCTTTCGATCGTTTCCGGTTTGACTACGAACTCCATCTCAAAGACCTGAAACGCGCTCTCGGGGCAGCCAAGCCATCAGCGGCAGCGCCTGTCGCATCCTAGTTCCAGTCCCACTCTTTGCCGCCGTCAGAAAGGCAGACAAGCTGGATGGGTGAGCACGCATTCGCTGATTAGAAAGCAGCCATTTGAAACAATTACCGGCCTATGTCCGGTGACGTCCCCTTACCTGCCCATGGTGCCTCAGAAGATCACCGGATGCTTAGGCCGAGGACCGGAAGTCGGCCTTTGCTGCCGGTGGCGTTGGCTGAGTCGAAAGGCCGGTGTCGCGCAGGTTGCCGACGTTGGTTCATGGAATAGGTGGTGGTGCATGAGATTGCATATCCGAAAGAGCTGCACCAAACGCCTGAGTATTAGCGGCGTGTGAGCGAGCGATGCCTGACTATACGCAGCGCAAGGCGTGGCTGGCTGAACATGGGATTGATGTTGAGGGTTTATAAACCGGCGCACTATCCCGCTTTGTCAGAATATCCCAACGAATATTAGGTGGCTTTGTTGGTTTCAAACACGAGTTGATGTTTGCTGCCGGCCAATTGGCCTCTAAATAGAGGCCCACTATCGGTGATTGGGGTATACCGCAGCCAGTTCGACAGGGAATATGCCACTTCCTGACACACTAGATCAAAATCTCCGATCCTATCCTACTCGCCGTCCCAGGAAATTCATGAGGTCTGCGCGTAATCCGTCCATTAAAATCCATTAAGATCTATTTGTTACATCGTTTTCCTCTGCTGTACGATCAATACAAGTACAAGCTATTTACATAAATGTAATTGTCGCATCTATAACTTTTGGCCTATACGGCGGCTCCGTTGATCTATGTCTTTTGGACTATATAGCCGCTCCGCGCGTCGATTTAAACTCCAAAAAAACCTTTTGGCGCAATGCCGAGGACAAAATAACAGGGAGGATTTATGGAGCACGCACCAGAACCGTGGCTTGGCTTCGGTCTTATAGCATTTGCCCGTGTGGGCAGAGCATGTTTGGTCGACTTTCCGGTCAGGCCAAAAGTCGTTTGGTGCTTACAGTAGGTTGGGTCATAGGCATAGAGGGTTAACTGACGTGCCTCAGAAACTCCTTGCTTGGGCACTGTGGACCACTCGGGGCTATTTTGCGTGGGGTATCCCTATAGCCAAAATATTTTGACGAAATCAAAGGGGACAGCATGAACTAACCCCTTTGATTATTAATTTCCTGGTGCAATGCTTGGAAACAAAACACAAGAAAGAAACAGGGGGAGTTATGAAGCAGGTTCATTTGCCGCAGCTGGGCTGCGGAATCTATATGTGTGTCTGTCAGTCGGGCAGCATGTTCAACGACGCGGGCCGCGCTTTATCCAAGCGTCCCAAACAACGAGACGACTGCACCGTCCGGGCCCTGGCGATCGCGCTACGTTTCAAATATGACGAGGCCTACGACCTCCTCGCCGGCGCCGGCCGGAAGTGCAGCCGAGGGTTCCGGCTATCCGACTGGCTGAACACCCAGCCCTTCGCACGAAAAATGCCCTTCCCCGCGGTCAAGGGCGAGCGTCGCATGAATCCCCATCGTTTCTGTAGGGATTATCCGACCGGCACTTTCATCTGCAAGGTCGCCAAGCATGTGTTCGCAGTGGTCGACGGCGTGGTGCACGACACCTTCGAGAACCCTCCCGATCGATGCATCTACACGGCTTGGGAAATCAAAATGGATACCAGCAAGGAGCGGCCATGTGCCAGCACAAGCTAGTTGTAGACAAGCCCCTTTTCCACCCAGGCGGTACGGCCCTCCGGGTCGAGATCATTGAGCCAATCGACCGCTGTGCCTTAAAGCCCAGGAAGGACGATTTTGGTCGCTTGTATGACCCGATCCGTTGGGTATTGAGCGGCGGCAGCCCGATGGCCGTTGCCTACCCATGTAGCGGCAATTGCCCATTAGAACGTGAGGCCAAGGCATGACTATCCACCACAGCATGGCCAATGTCGGGATCTTCGGCAAGGAAAAGCTCTATGTCAGTCCAGCCACGTTGGAGGACGGTCAGCGCCTGGTCCAGTGCTTTCACCGCCATCATGGCAGAGTCGCCGGGCATAAGTTCACCCTGGTCGCTCATACGGCCAATAATCTGAGGGTGGCGGAATGCGGGGTAGCGATCGTAGGACGACCTGTTTCCCGTCACATCGATGACGGGCAAACTCTGGAAATCACCCGGCTTGCGGTACAGAACGGTACGCCGAACGCGGCCAGCAAGCTCCTGGCGGCCGCGGCCAGGGAGGCTCGCCGGCGCGGCTATCGGAAGATTATCACCTATACCTTGGCCAGCGAATCTGGCTCCAGCCTCCGGGCTGCTGGTTTCGTACCGGAGTATCGGTCACGCGGGGGAAGTTGGGACTCCCCTTCCCGCCCGCGAACTGACAAGCACCCGACCGGCCCGAAAATAAGGTGGTCGAGGCGCCTTTGCTGATGGGTACGAAGGAAACCAAGGTTTCATGCCCCTATTTTCAGGAGCTGGCAAGGCTCGTGACCGGCAAGGATATCTATCCGCACCGGGCCGACCTTCACGCCCTGCCCATTTATGCCTGCTTACCGTGCGGGGCGCGTGTTGGCTGCCACCCTGGAACAACGAGACCTCTTGGCAGACTGGCCAACGCCGAATTACGGAAGGCAAAGATGGCGGCGCATGCCGCTTTCGACCCAATCTGGAAATCCGGTCAGATGAAGCGCAAGCAGGCCTACAGGTGGCTGGCCGAGCAGCTTGGCATCG
>VFQM010003184.1_pt1 | contig 10893 bp, 9 predicted proteins | sample 3512391 | NCBI WGS metagenome assembly VFQM01 (sample SAMN10412369, study PRJNA504923) | tailings metagenome | isolation source: Replicate 1 from Balatoc abandoned mine | place: Philippines
CAGCTGCGCGCCGACTCGGGCTCGATCCGGCGCGAAGGCACCGAGCTGATCGGCATGAGGCCGCGCGAGATCTGGCGGCTGGGCGTCGGCCGCACCTTCCAGATCGCCGAGACCTTTTCCTCGCTGACCGCGGTCGAGAACGTGCAGATGGCCTTGCTGTCGGCCGACGCGCGGCTCTGGTCGATGTGGTCGCGCGCGGCCAGTCACCGGCGCGCCGAGGCCATCGAGCTGCTCGACCAGGTCGGGATGGCCGCGCAGGCCGACCGGCCCTGCAGCGTGCTCGCCTACGGCGACGTCAAGCGCGTGGAGCTTGCGATCGCGATGGCCAACTCGCCGAAGCTGCTGCTGATGGACGAGCCGACCGCCGGCATGGCGCCCAAGGAGCGCAACGAGCTGATGGCGCTGACCAAGCGGCTGGTGGTGGAGCGGAACATGGCGGTGCTCTTCACCGAGCACAGCATGGACGTGGTCTTCGCCTATGCGGACCGGATGATCGTGCTGGCCCGCGGCCGGCTGATCGCCGAGGGGCGGCCGGCGGAGATCCGGGACGATCCCAAGGTCCAGGAGGTGTACTTCGGCTCGGGCAAGACCTTCGAGAAGAAGCGCGCGGGCGCGCAACGCGCCGCCGACCTGGGAGAGGCGCTGCAATGAACGCGCAGCTCTCCCCGCAGGCTGGCGTCGCGGCCGCGCCGCTGCTCGAGGTCGAGGCACTGTCCGCCTGGTACGGCGCCGCGCAGATCCTCTTCGACGTGTCGCTCGAGGTGAGGCGCGGCGAGGTCGTGGCGCTGATGGGCCGCAACGGCGCGGGCAAGTCCACCACGCTGAAGGCCATCATGGGCATGGTGCCGCGACGGCGCGGGCGCCTGCGCTTCATGGGGCGCGACATCTCGGCCAGCGAGCCGCACCAGGTCGCCTCGTCGGGGCTCGGCTTCGTGCCGGAGGACCGCCGGATCTTCACCGACCTGACCGTCAGCGAGAATCTCGAGGTCGGACGCCAGCCGCCGCGCAACTGGCCCGACGGGGCGCAGGCGCCGTCGTGGACGCCCGAAAGACTCTTCCGCCTGTTCCCGAACCTGGGCGAGATGCCGGACCGCCCGGGCGGCCGCATGAGCGGCGGCGAGCAGCAGATGCTCACGGTCGCGCGCACGCTGATGGGCAATCCCTACCTGGTGCTGCTCGACGAGCCCTCGGAAGGCGTGGCGCCGGTCATCGTGGAGCAGATGGCGCAGATGATCCTGGAGCTCAAGGCGCAGGGCGTCAGCATCCTGCTCTCGGAACAGAACATGCACTTCGCCGAGCTGGTGTCCGATCGCGCCTACGTGCTGGAGAAGGGGCAGATCCGCTACCGGGCCGCGATGCAGGAGCTCGCCGAGAACGAGGAGGTCCGCCGGGCCTACCTGTCGGTCTAGCGATGCAGCCCGAGGGCGACCCGATCGCGTTCACCGTCAACGGCCGGCGGCGCCGTCTCCGGGTGCCGGCCGACGCGCCGCTGCTCGGCGTGCTGCGCAACGACCTCGCCCTGAACGGACCGAAGTACGGCTGCGGGCTCGGGCAGTGCGGCGCCTGCACGGTGCTCCTCGACGGCAAGGCGGCACGCGCCTGCGTGATCCCGGTGGGCGCGGTCGCGGGGCGCAGCGTCGTCACCCTCGAAGGGCTGGGCAGCCGCGACGCAATGCACCCGGTGCAGCAGGCCTTCGTCGATGCCCAGGCCGCCCAGTGCGGTTACTGCCTGAACGGGATGATCATGAGTACCGTGGCGCTCCTTTCGCGCCAGCCCCGGCCCACCGAGGCGCAGGTGCGCGACGCGCTGTCGCACAACCTGTGCCGCTGCGGCACCCACCTCGAGATCCTCGAGGCGGTGCGGCTGGCGGCCGAGCGGATGGCTGCGGAGGCCCGGCCATGACCCGACGGGCCGCGAGCGCGCTGACCCGCGCCGACTTCCGCAACGCGAGCGGCGTGCTGCTGGTGCTGCGCGATCCGCCGCCGCCGCCTCCGCCCGCGCCCGGCCAGCCGCCGGCCATTCCCGGCAACCCGGCCGAAGGCCCCGAGATCCTGCTCGCGGTCTGGGACGACGGCAGCGTCACCGCGTTGAACGGCCACGTCGACCTCGGCACCGGCATCCGCACCGCGCTGGCCCAGATCGCGGCCGACGAGCTCGACGTGGCCTTCGACAGCGTCGAGATGGTGCTGGGCGACACGACGCGCGCGCCCAACCAGGGCGCGACGATCGCCAGCGCCTCGATCCAGATCCACGCAGCGCCCTTGCGCAACGCAGCCGCCCAAGCCCGGGCCTGGCTGCTCGAGCAGGCTGCCGCGCGGCTCGGCGTGCCGGCCGATGCGCTGCAGGTCGAGGCCGGGGTGGTCCGTTCGGCCGGCGATCCGGCCCGGGGCGTCGCCTACTCGGAGCTGGTCGCCGGGCGTCACGTCGAGCTGATGCTCTCGGCCGACGTGGCGCTCAAGACGCCCGACCAGTACCGGGTGGTCGGCCAATCGGTGCCGCGCGTCGACATCCCGGCCAAGGCGACCGGCGAGACCGTCTTCGTGCACGACATGCGCGTGCCGGGCATGCTGCACGGGCGGGTCGTGCGGCCGCCCTGGTCGGGCGCCGACCACGGGCCCTTCATCGGCCACTCGCTCGAGTCGGTCGACGAGGCGTCGATCGCGCACATCCCCGGCATCGTCGCGGTGGTGGTGATCCGCGACTTCGTGGGCGTGGTCGCCGAGCGCGAGGATCAGGCCGAGCGCGCGATGCGCGAGCTGAAGGTCTCCTGGAAGCCGTGGCCGGCCCTGCCGCAGCTGTCGGACCTGGAGCAGGCGATCCGCGACAACCCGTCGAAGCGCCGCGTGGCGACCGAGCAGGGCGACGTCGACGCGGCCCTGGCCGGCGCCGCCACGAAGCTCGCGCGCACCTACGTCTGGCCCTACCAGATGCACGCGTCGATCGGCCCGTCCTGCGCGCTGGCCGACTGGCGCGGCGACCGGCTCGCGGTCTGGGCCGGCACGCAGTATCCGCACGCGCTGCGCGCCGACCTCGCGAAGCTCACCGGCCTGCCCGAAACCGCGATCGACCTGATCCGGATGGAGGCCTCGGGCTGTTACGGCCGCAACTGCGCCGACGACGTGGCCGCCGATGCGGCGCTGCTGTCGAAGGCCGTGGGCCGGCCGGTGCGCGTGCAGCTGACCCGCGAGCAGGAACACCTGTGGGAGCCCAAGGGCGCGGCGCAACTGATGGATGTATCGGGCGGCCTCGACGCGGACGGCAGGGTGAGCGCCTACGACTTCAGGACCGCCTATCCGTCCAACGGCGCGGTCACGCTGGCGCTGCTGCTGACCGGTGCGGTGCCGCCCGAGCCGGTCGCCTACGAGATGGGCGATCGCACCTCGGTGCCGCCCTACCGCTATCCGAACCTGCGCGTGTCGATCGACGACATGGCGCCGATCCTGCGCGCGTCGTGGTTGCGCGGGGTGTCGGCCCTGCCGAATTCCTTCGCGCACGAGTCCTGGATCGACGAGGCCGCCAGCGCCGCCGGTGTCGATCCGGTGGAATACCGGCTGCGCCACCTCGAGGATCCGCGCGCCGCCGAACTGATCCGCGCGACGGCCGAGCGCGCGGGCTGGATCGCGCACACGCAGCCGATGCAGCAGGCGGCCGAGGGCGACCTCCTGAAGGGCCAGGGTTTCGCCTGGGCGCGCTACATCCACAGCCGCTTCCCCGGCTACGGCGCGGCCTGGGCGGCCTGGGTGGCCGACGTCGAGGTCAATCGGATCACCGGCGAGGTTCACGTCAGCCGGGTGGTGGTGGGCCACGACGCCGGCCTGATGATCAACCCGGCTGGCGTGAAGCACCAGATCCACGGCAACGTGGTGCAGACGACCAGCCGCGCGCTGAAGGAGCAGGTGCGCACCGATCCGGCCACGAACACGGTGGCGGCCCGTGAGTGGGGCAGCTACCCGATCCTGAGCTTTCGCGAGGTGCCGGTCATCGAGGTGATGATGATGCCCCGGCCGGGCCAGCCGCCGCAGGGCGCCGGCGAGTCCTCGTCGGTACCGGGGACGGCGGCGATCGCCAATGCGATCTTCGACGCCACCGGCGTGCGCTTCCGCAAGCCTCCTTTCACGCCGGAGGTGGTGCGCGCGGCGCTCAACCCCCCGCCGCCCGAGCCGGCCGATCCGCCGAAGACGCGCCGGCGCTGGTGGGCGAGGGCCGGCGCGCTCGCCGCCGGGCTGGTCGCGCTGGGTGGCGCGGCCTTCGGATGGAAGCCCGCGATCGCGCCGGTCACGCGACCCGATCCGTCGATCTGGACCGCCCCGACCATCGAGCGCGGCCGGCAGCTCGCGGCCGCCGGCGACTGCGTGGTCTGCCACACCGCGCCCGGCGGCGCGCCGAACGCCGGCGGCCGGGCGATCGACACGCCCTTCGGCGTCGTCTACGCCACCAACCTCACGCCCGATCCCGAGACCGGGATCGGCAACTGGTCGTTCTCCGCGTTCCAGCGCGCGATGCGCGAAGGAATCTCGCGCGACGGCCATCGGCTGTTCCCGGCCTTTCCCTACACCGCCTTCACCCGGGTCACCGACGACGACCTGACCGCGCTCTACGCGTACCTGATGTCGCAGCCGGCGGTGCGCGCCGAGGTGCCCGAGTCGAAGCTGGCCTTTCCGTTCGGCGTGCGGCCGTTGATGGCGGTGTGGAACGCGCTGTACCTCGAGCCCGGGCCGGTTTCGCCCGATCCCTCGCGCAGCGCTCAGTGGAACCGCGGCGAGTACCTGGTCAACGGCCTCGGCCACTGCGGCGCCTGTCACACCCCGCGCAATGCGGCCGGCGCCGAGCGGCGCGGCGAGGCCTGGCTGGCGGGCGCGATGATCGACGGCTGGGAGGCGCCGGCGCTCACCTCGGCGAGCCGCGCGCCGGTGCCGTGGACCGAGGGCGATCTCCACGACTATCTGCGAACCGGCCTGAGCATGCGGCATGGGGCGGCCAACGGGCCGATGGGGCCGGTGGTCCGCGAGCTCTCGCAGTTGCCCGACGCCGACATCCGGGCGATCGCGCACTACCTCGCATCGTTCTCGACGCCGGCCGACGCGGGGCAGGCCGAAGCGGCCGCCCGCGCCGCGGTCGAGCGCGCGCGCGCGCGGTCTGCGACGCTCGTCGGGTCCGCGCAGCGGATGTTCGAGCGCGCCTGCGGCGCGTGTCACCACGACGGCGACGCGCCGGTGGAGACCGGCCGGAACATCCCGCTGGCGCTCGCCGCGAGCCTGCACGGCGACCGCCCCGACAATCTGGTTCGCACGATCCTCGAGGGCATACGCGAGCCGGCCACCCCGGCGATCGGTCACATGCCGGCCTTCGCGGAGAGTCTCGACGATGCCCAGGTCGCCGAACTCGCGGCCTGGATGCGCAGGCGATTCGCCCCCGACAAGCCGGCCTGGCCGGCGCTGGCCGAGGCGGTTGCGAGGATTCGCGCCGCGCCCTCGTCCCACTGAGCCGGAGTCGCCATGCCCGATGTCTGTGCCCTGGTCCTTGCCGCCGGCGAAGGGCGCCGCTTCGATCCGACGGGCGATGCGTGGAAGCTGGCTGCGCCGCTTCCCGACGGCCGGCCGGTGCTGCGCGCGGCCTGCGAGGCCCTGGTCGGCGTCGTTGACGAGATCGTCGTGGTCTGTGGCAGCCGGTGCGAGCTCGCCGAGGCGATCCTGGCGGGGCTTTCGGTGCGGCTCGTCGCCTGCCCCGACGCCGGGCTAGGCATGGGGGCGAGCCTGCGGTACGGCGTGAGCGAGACGCGGCCCCGTCTCGGCTGGCTGGTCGCGCTCGGCGACATGCCCTTCGTGTCCCCCGGCACCCATGCGGCGGTGCGGGCGAGGCTGCTGGCCGGCGCGGCGATCGCGCGACCGGTCTTCGAGGGCAGGCCAGGGCATCCGGTGGCGTTTTCCTCGGACCAGAGGCCGGCGCTGCTGGCGATCGGAGACGAGAGCGGCGCCGCCCGGCTGCTGCGCGACCGGGCCGAGCTGGTCGAGACGGTGCCTTGCGAGGACCCGGGCTGCGTGGCCGACGTGGACCGGCCGTCGGACATCCCCGCCGCGCTGCCCTCGGGAAGCCCGCCTCGCGCGGGGTGAGCCTTCGCTGCCGGGGCGGTTATCATCGCAAGGGGGAAGCGCCCGCCGGGCGCCCCATGCGCCGCCAAGCGGCATCGCGCCGAATCCGATGATCATCAGCTCGCTGCTCGACACCGACCTGTACAAGTTCACGATGATGCAGGTCGTGCTGCATCACTTTCCCGGCGCGCAGGCCGAGTACCGCTTCAAGTGCCGCACGCCCGGCATCGACCTGCGGCCTCACGTGACCGAGATCGAGGAGGAGCTCCAGAACCTCTGCTCGTTGCGCTTTCGCGAAGCCGAGCTGCAGTACCTGCGCGGCCTGCGCTTCATCAAGAGCGACTTCGTCGATTTCCTCGGCCTGTGCCAGATGAACCGCAAGTACATCTCGGTCGCGCCCTCGCCGCAGGACAATGGCGAGATCGAGATCACGATCCGCGGGCCCTGGCTGCACACGATCCTGTTCGAGATTCCGGTGCTCGCGATCGTCAACGAGGTCTGGTTCCGCAACCTCGCGCCCGAGCCCGATTACGCGGAAGGCCGGCGGCGGCTCGACGAGAAGATCGCGATGATCACCGGACGGTCCGAGCTGGCCGGCATGAAGATCGCCGACTACGGCACCCGGCGGCGCTTTTCGCGCGTCTGGCACGAGGAGGTCCTGCTCACCGCTGCGAAGGGCCTGGGCGATCACCTGGCCGGCACGTCGAACGTGCTGTTCGCGATGAAGCACGGCCTCACGCCCCTGGGCACCATGGCGCACGAGTACATGCAGGCCTGCCAGGCGCTTGGCCCGCGGCTGCGCGATTCCCAGGCCTTCGCCTTCGAGATGTGGGCGCGCGAGTATCGCGGCGACCTCGGGATCGCGCTGTCGGACACCTACGGCTTCGACGCCTTCCTGCGCGACTTCGACATGTACTTCTGCAAGCTGTTCGACGGCGCGCGCCACGATTCCGGTGATCCCTTCGACTGGGGCGAGCGGCTGATCGCGCACTACGAGGCCAACCGCGTCGAGCCGAAGGGAAAGACGCTGGTGTTCTCGGATTCGCTGACCTTCCCGCTGATGGTCGAGCTGTACCAGCGCTTCCGCGACCGGGCCCGGCTCTCGTTCGGCATCGGGACCAACCTGACCAACGACCTCGGTTACCAGCCGCTGCAGATCGTGATCAAGATGGTCCGCTGCAATGGCCAGCCGGTGGCCAAGCTGTCCGATGCGCCGGAAAAGACGATGTGCGACGACCCGGCCTACCTGAACTACCTCAGGCAGGTCTTCGAGGTCGGTCGCTGAACGGCGGCGGGCGCTGACTATAATTCGCCCCGTTCCGCTGCAGGGGGAGACGATGGACACTTCGAAGGCGCGCTCGGCCATTCTCGGGCGCATCCGCAAGGCGCAGGCGCGCCCGGCATCCGTCGCGGATTTCGAGCGCGACACGGCCGAGGCCTACGTGGCGCGCCATCCGCTCGCGCCGCGCCCGGGCATCGGCCCCGACGTGGCGGCGCACTTCGAGGCGCAGGCCCTGAGGATGATGTGCACCGTCGAGCGGATCCGCGCCCTGGACGATGCGCCCGCAGCGATCGCCGCATGGCTGGCCGCGAACGGCCTTGGCGCTGCCGCCGTCTGCTGGCCCGCCCTCGGCGCGCTGCCGTGGGCGCGAAGCGGCCTGGCAGTCGAGTCGCGCGCGCCTTCGGGCGACGACAAGGTCGGCATCACCGGCGCCTTCGCGGCGGTGGCCGAGACCGGCACGCTGATGCTGCTGTCGGGTCCGGACACGCCCGCGGCCACGCATCTGCTGCCGGAGACGCACATCGCGATCGTGCCCGCCTCGCGGATCGTGCCTCACTACGAGGACGGCTTCGCGCTGATGCGCGCCGAGCTCGGCCAGCCGCCGCGCGCGATGAACCTGGTCTCGGGGCCGTCGCGCACCGCCGACATCGAGCAGACGATCGTGCTGGGCGCCCACGGGCCGTACCGGGTCCACGTGCTGATCGTCGAGGGGGCGTGATGGGCGCCCGACCGAAACTGCTGGTCACGCGCCGGATCTTTCCCGAGGTCCTCGAGCGCCTGGAGGCGCATTTCGAGGTCGCGTCGAACCAGTCCGACGACGAGTGGAGCGCCGAGGACCTGCGCGCCCGCGTGGCCGATCGCGATGCGCTGTTCGTGGTGGCCTCGGACCGGGTGGACGCCGCGCTGCTCGACGCCGCGCCGAAGCTGAGGATCGTCTCGACCGGTTCGGTCGGCTACAACCACATCGATCTGGCGGCCTGCTCGGCGCGCGGCATCGTCGTCGGCAACACGCCCGACGTGCTCACCGAGGCCACGGCCGACATGGCCTGGACGCTGCTGATGGCGGCTGCCCGCCGGGTGTCGGAGTCGGAGCGCTGGCTGCGCGACGGGCAGTGGAAGCGCTGGGCCTTCGAGCAGTTCCTGGGTGCCGATCTCTTCCGCAGCACGCTGGGCATCATCGGCATGGGGCGGATCGGCTCGGCCGTGGCGCGGCGCGCCCGCGGCTTCGAGATGACCGTGCTCTACAGCAATCGCAGCCGCGCCGCGAACGAGGCGGAGCTGGGCGCGCAGTTCGTGCCGCGCGACGAGCTGCTCGCCCGTGCCGACCACGTGGTGCTGGTGCTGCCGTATTCCCAGGCCACGCACCACACGATCGGCGAGCGCGAGCTGGCGCTGATGAAGCCCACCGGCACGCTGGTCAACATCGCGCGCGGCGGCATCGTGGACGACGCAGCGCTCGCCCGCGCCCTGAAGGAAGGCCGCATCGCGGCGGCCGGCCTCGACGTCTACGAGAACGAGCCCGCGCTGAATCCCGCGCTGCTCGACGCGCCCGGCGTCGTGCTCACGCCGCACATCGGCAGCGCCACGCGCAGCTCCCGGGTCGGCATGGCGATGCTGGCGGCCGACAACCTGATCGCCTTCGTCGAAGGCAGGCCCCTGCCGGCACCGGTGCGTGTCGGCTGAACCTCACGGAGGAGCGCCCGATGTCGAAGATCCACCTTCAACGGCCCCATGCGCTCGGCGCGGCCGGAGCGCGCCAGGCGGTCCAGCGCGTTGCCGACGAGATGCGCGAGAAGTACGGGCTGGCCTGCGACTGGCACGGCGACGTGCTGAGCTTCTCGCGCGCCGGCGTGTCGGGCACCCTCGCGGTCGGCGAGTCGGACGTCGTGCTCGACGCGGAGCTCGGCATGCTGCTGTCGGCCTTCCGCCCCCGGATCGAAGAGCAGTTGCAGAAGAATTTCGATCACTACTTCAGCTGAGCGCTGGAGACACCTTCCGGAGATCAACTTGACCGAAGCGACGCCGGCCCAGATCGTTGGCGCAGTCCTGTTCGCGATCGCGCTCGTCCACACCTTCTCGGCGAAGTTCTTCGAGAAGCTCGCGCACCGGCACCCGGCCCATTCCGGCGTGCTTCACATGCTGGGCGAGGTCGAGATCGTCTTCGGCTTCTGGGCGATGGTTCTGGTCGCCTTCATCGCGGTGTTCGGCGGAACCGGACGGGCGCTCGAGTACCTGGAGTCGCGCAATTTCACCGAGCCCATGTTCGTGTTCGTGATCATGGTCGTGGCGGCGAGCCGGCCCATCCTGCGTTTCGCCCAGGGCGGGGTGACCGTCGCGTCGAGGCTCATGCCGATGCCCCGGCCGATGGCGACCTATTTCGTGACGCTGGCGCTGGTGCCGCTGCTGGGCTCCTTCATCACCGAGCCGGCCGCGATGACGCTGGCCGCGCTCACGCTGCGCGACCGCTTCTACTCGGCGGGGCTGTCCACGCGGCTCAAGTACGTCACGCTGGGCGTGCTGTTCGTCAACGTGTCGATCGGCGGCACGCTCACGCCCTATGCCGCGCCGCCGGTGCTGATGGTCGCGGCGAAGTGGGACTGGGACCTCTGGTTCATGGTGACGCACTTCGGCTGGCGCTCGGCGCTTGCGGTCACGATCAATGCGCTGGGCGCCACGCTGCTGTTCGCCGGCGAGCTGCGCAAGCTCGAGATGGGCGGGGGCGAGAAGGCCGAGCCGGTGCCGCTGCCGCTGGCGATCGTTCACCTGCTGGTCCTGGTCGGCGTGGTGTTGGGCGCCCATCATCCGGTGGTCTTCGTCGGCCTCTTCCTCTTCTTCATGGGCATCGCCACCGCCTATCCGCGCTGGCAGGATCGCCTGATTCTCCGGGAGGGGCTGCTGGTGGCCTTCTTCCTGGCCGGGCTGGTGGTGCTGGGCGGCTACCAGCAGTGGTGGCTGCAGCCGCTGCTGTCGGCGATGAGCCCCACCGCGGTCTATTACGGCGCCACCGCGCTCACGGCGATCACCGACAACGCGGCGCTGACCTACCTGGGCTCGCTGGTGGGCGGGCTGACCGACGAGTTCAAGTACGCGCTGGTGGCCGGCGCGGTGACCGGCGGCGGCCTGACGGTGATCGCCAACGCGCCGAACCCGGCCGGCTACTCGATCCTGAAGAGCCGGTTCGAGCACGAGGAGGTGAGCGCGCTGGGCCTGCTCGCCTCGGCGGCGGTGCCCACCCTGGTGGCGATCGCCGCGTTCAGGCTGATCTGAGCGGCTTCAGGCCTCGAGGTTTTCAGGCCTTCAGGTCGTCCACCAGGGCGATGTAGCGCTGCATCGCATCGTCGGCGGTGGTGCCCTTGAGCGCATTCCAGGCGTCCCACTTGGCGCGGCCCACCATGTCGGTGAAGCCGGGTCGCTCGCCGTCGACGTCGCCGCTGGTGGCCTGCTTGTAGAGCGCGTAGAGCTGCAGCAGCGTCATGTTGTCGGGGCGCTCGGTGAGCGCCTTGGAATCCGCCACTGCCTGT
>VFQM010003185.1_pt1 | contig 10892 bp, 14 predicted proteins | sample 3512391 | NCBI WGS metagenome assembly VFQM01 (sample SAMN10412369, study PRJNA504923) | tailings metagenome | isolation source: Replicate 1 from Balatoc abandoned mine | place: Philippines
ACAGCATCGAGGCGGAGCCGCGCAGCACGTCGACCTGCTCCAGGTTGAAGGTTTCACGGTTGTACTGCGCGGTATCGCGGATGCCGTCGAGGTACATGTCGCCGAAGGTGTAGAAGCCGCGCAGCATCATGTTGTCGCCCGCGCGGCCGCCTTCGGCGGCGTTGAAGGTAAGGCCGGACACATTGCGCAGCGCTTCGCGCAGGCTGCCGACCTGCTGCTCCTCCATCAGCTGGTTGGTGAGCGTGGTGATCGCTTGCGGGACGTCGTGTGGATCCTGCTTGATTTTACCGACGCGGGTCTCGGTCGCCTGGTAGCCGTTATTGACGGCCATGGGGTCGGCGGTGTCCTCCACCTGTACCGTGGCCAGGGTGGTTTCGGCCGCGTCAGGGGGTTGCGCCAGCGCGGCGGCGGGGGCCACAGCATCATGAATGCGAGCGAGGCCGCCGCAGGGGCCGTGGCGGCCGGCTGGATGCGTGCCAGCAGCTGGCGGAGGGTGCCCGAAGGCGGGTATGGACGGGGGTGTGACATGGATTTGCTCCTGGCTGGAAAATAACGGGCTGGCGGAGCAAAACGCTGCTTGGCTGGCGGTTGAAAAGATGAGTGTGCGGGACGGGCCTCGAGCAGAGGTCCGTCCCGCGAACTCGCCGGAGGTCAGTACGTTGTCAAGGGTGACGATCACGTTTTCCCCGGAAGTCGTGGCGCAGGTCAGAAGGTGTATTTCGCACCCACTTCGAATGCCCGTTCGGGACCGGCGTAGATGCCCTGGCGCAGACTGGCGATGTAGCGCTCGTCGGTCAGGTTCTTGATCGCGCCGAAGAGCTTGAGCTGCTTGTTGACGTCGTAGCTGCCGGTGAGGTCGACGGTGTAGTAGCTCGGAATCAGGCCCGACCAGACGGCATTGCCGCTGCCGGCGATCGGCGTGGTGTTCTCGCCGGAACCGAATTGCTCATCGACGTAATTCCACGATAGCGCGGCGTTGACCGGGCCCGATGCGTAGCCGAGGCTCAGGTTCGCCAGCAGTTCTGGCGAGTAGGGCAGGCGGTTGCCGTCGTTGATGCCGCCGCCACGATCTTCGCGGTATTCCGAAACCGGAATCCAGGTCAGGTTGCCGTCCATGCTGAAGCCATTGTCCCAGCGGTAGCCCAGCGCACCTTCCAGACCGCGATGCAGGGTGCTGCCGGCGTTCGCGTTCGCCAGGCCGCCGGAGATGGCCGGGGTGATCTGGTTGTCGAAATCCATCTGGAACGCGGTGAATTCATAACGCAGCGCGCCGCTGCCGCCGCGCACGCCGAATTCGACGTTGATGGAATGTTCGGCGTCGAGTTGCTGATCGAGACCGGTGACGATTGACTGCGAGTTGAGTGGCGGCGAGAACGCTTTGTAGACGCTGCCATAAAGCTGGGCGGCGGGGCTCAGCTTGTAGGTTGCGCCGATCCCGGGCAGGTATTCGGTGTTCGAACTGTCGCCGTTGTTGGTGCTGTTCCTGAGGTCTTCACGCTCCTGCTCGTAGCTTTCGATCCGCAGGCCGGGGGTGATCGAGAGCCTGTCGGTCACATCGAAGCGATTCTGCGCGAACAGGGCGTAGCTGGTGGCGGAATCGATGCGGTCGGTGGTGATCGTGCCGGTACGCGGGTTGGCGCGGGTGGCGGCGATACCCTGATCGGCCATCTCTTCCTGCATGACGCGCACGCCGATTTCGGCCTCGCCGTTCACGCCGAATAGATGGTTGGCGACAGTAAGGCGGGAATCCAGGCCGATGCGGTCGAAGGCGCGGTTGTTGCCGTTGACGACGTTCGTGTAAACCCAGCTTCCGGCGGCTGTCGAAGCAGCGTTGTCGACAGCGAAGCGCCAGTAGTCGCGGTACATCTCGCTCCAGTAGACCACGGTGTTGAGGCTCATGCCGGGGCGGATTTCCCACATATGGTTGATGTCGAGCGATTTGCGTTCGGTCAGGAAATAATCATCCGGCGCGGGGTTGTACTCGGCTCCGGCGTTGTATTCGCCAAGGAACAGGCCGCGATAGGAAATATTGGCGTCGTTTTCGTAATAAGTGAATTTCGCGCCCAGCCACTGGTCGTCATCCAGCGCCATGCCGGCCTTGACCATGAAATCCTGCATGTCGAAACCTTTGTCCTGGAAGCCGTCGCTTGACGCGCGGGTGTAGAACAAGCCGGCCCTGGCTTCTCCCGAAGGGGTCGAGCCGCCTGCTTCGATGGTGGCTTCGCGATAGTTGTGCGTGCCAGCGCGGCCCGAAACGGAAAAGCCGTCGATGGGATCCTTGGTCTTGTAGTTGATGACGCCGCCGATGGTGTTGGGGCCGTAGCGCAGCGCAGCAGCACCCTTCAGTACTTCGATTTCGTCCATGCGCTGGATGCGCGGGTTGTAGTAGCGGCCGTTGCCAACGAACAGGCCGGGGGCGATGGGCACGCCGTCTTCGAGGATCAGCGACTTGTAGTCTGCCGCGTTCAGGCCGCGGATGCCGATGTTGGCGACGACGGCCGTTTCTTCCTCGCCCTTGATGTGTACCCCGGGCACCTTGCGCAGGGCGTCCTCGGTGGTGAGCGGCTGGATGCGTTCGAGTTGCGCCTGATTGACGATCGAGACCGAACCCGGTTGTTTGGCAATGGCTTCTTCGCCGCCGGAGATGACGTCGATGCGCGGTAGCTCAGCCTGGGCGGCAATTCCCTGGGCGGGAAAATTGAGGGCGAAGGCGACGGCCACGGCCAGCCTGGATGGGGTGAGTGCGCGGGCCGGGCCCTGCTGCCTGAAAGTACGGGTGATGCGGTTCATTGCTTGCTCCCTTGCGTCGGATATGTCTGGCTGGCTTGATGCAAGGCATGCGGCTGGCTGGCGGTGGTTGAAAATGGACGGCTGCGTCCGGTAGTGAAACCTTATCGGGGGTGGGGGTCGGTCACGAATCCCAGCTTGGTGAGACCGGCTTTCGCGGCGTCGGCCATGATCTGCGCGACATTGCGGTAGGCCAGATCGCCATCGGCGCGGAGGTGGATTTCCGGCTGTGGCGTCTGCTGCGCAGCAGCTTCCATGCGTGCCTGCCAGGCAGCGGCGTCGACCGGCTCGGCGTTCCAGAACACTGAGCCGTCTGCCTTGATCGAGAGATTGATCGTCTCGGGCCGGGCCGGGTCGGGCTGGCTGGAAGCGGTCGGCAGGTCGACCTTGACCGCGTGCGTCATCAAAGGCGCAGTGATGATGAAGATGACCAGCAGCACCAGCATCACGTCGATCAGCGGAATCATGTTGATTTCCGCATTGTCGCCGTCGCCGCCGTCGTTCGTGAGTCCGCCGAAGGCCATCACGCGCCCCTTGCCACGGGTGCGCTGTAGATGCGCGTTTCGCCGCGGTCGACGCGGGTGTTGTTGCGCACGCCGGTGGACATGAAGGCGAACAGGTCGTGAGCGAAGCCGTCGACATCGGACAGCATGCTGCGCTTGGCGCGGTTGAAGAAGTTGTAGGCAAGCACGGCGGGGATCGCGACGGCCAGGCCCAGTGCGGTCATGATCAGCGCCTCGCCGACCGGCCCCGCCACCTGATCGAGGCTGCCCGACCCGCTCATGCCGATATTGACCAGCGCGTGATAAATGCCCCATACCGTGCCGAACAGGCCGACGAAAGGCGCCGAGGAGGCGATCGACGCCAGCATGGTGTGGCCGTATTCCAGGCGTGCGGTGTCCTGGTTGATCGCCCGCCGCAACGCGCGGGTGAGGAATTCGTCTTCCGAACCCGACTCGACCAGACGCTGGCCGGTCTTGTTGCGGAACTGCTCGGCGGCCTTGAGACCGTGGTGGGTAAGATGCGAGAACGGGTCGTTGATGCCATGATTCTGCAGGTATTCGGCCACCGAGGCCAGGCCGGGCGCATCCCAGAAGCGCGCCAGGAAAGCCTGCGCATGTTTCTTCATGCGCCAGTTGGCAATGCTCTTGCTGGCGATGAGATACCAGGTGATGACCGACATCGCGAGCAGTACGACGAGCAGGAAATGCGCGAGGCCGTCGGCCTGTGCGAGGAAATGGGCGAATCCCAGCTGGGTGGGGTGTACTGCGGTTTCCATGACTTAGCTCCTGAGGGTGAATTGGATCGGCACGATGACCCAGGCGGCCACCGGCTTGCCGTCCTGGCGGGCGGGCTCGAATTTCCAGCTGGACTGAACCGTGTCCATGGCGGAGCGGTCGAGGCGCGGATAACCACTGCTTTGCGCCAGTTCCAGGCGCGCGACACTGCCATCCGGATTGACCAGGATGTTGAGGCGCACCGTGCCGGCCTCGCCCAGGCGCCGCGACAGTTGCGGATAGTGCGGCTTGGGATTGGCCAGGTAATCCGCCTGGCGTGGCGGTGTGGGCGGCGCTGGCGCAGGTTTGCTGATTTCAGCTGCCACCGGCGCCGGGGCCGGCTTGGCTACCGGCACCGGTTCGGCTACGGGCACGGGCTTGGGTTCGGGTGCAGGTATGGGCACCTCTTCGATCACGGGCTGCGCTGCGGGGGTGGGCGTCGGCTTGGCCGCCAGTACTGGCGGCGGCGGTAGCGTCTTGACCACCGGTTCGGGCGGCTTGGGTACCGGTTCGGGCTGCGGCCGCGGCTGGGGTTGCGGTTTGGGCTGCGGCGTGGGCTGCGGCTTTGCGGCTTCGGGTGAGATCAGGCTGATCGTCAGCGGCCGTGGTGGCGTAACGGGTTCCGGCGAGTCGCTGGCGAACAGCAGCAGGCCGAGCAGACCGGCGTGACCAAGACTTACCGTGAGAAGCAAGGCGGGTGAAATGCGCGTGCGCTGGAATGTCGAACGGGCGCCGCGTGCTGCTGCTGTGTCGTGATCGTTTTTGAATTCCGGCGAAGCAGTCAGCGTGGCGGTCATCCCGGACATATCCAGTTCAATTGACAAACGATGCCGACCGAAACCACGGTCCGTGGCGAACGGCGATTCAGTCTGGCAGGGGCTGGTCCCGTCCGGGTTGAAACCGTTATGGCGGATCGGGAACAATTAGGCTAATGATAATAATTCGCATTATTTGTGTCAATAATCTGCATCAACCAATATGCAAATGTTGCGTAATTGTATGGGCTGGGCGTGAAATGCTTTACTCCGTGGCCATCGTTTCCGGCGCGTACACCATGGAACCGTCCTTCATCCGATGGGCGATGCCGGCTTTCTCACCTTCCTCTTGGCCGAGGTCCTTGCTGGTCTTGTAGCGCTCGACCTTCCCGGCCTTCTTGACCACCATTTCCATGGCCGGCTTGCCCGGATCGGTCATGATCGTGCGTCGCGTTTGCGGCAGGGGTTGAGAGGACTTCAATGCTTGCATGCATGAAGATTTCTTTTGTGTGTCATGAATAAAAGTAACGGCAGGGTGGCAAGGCTCATGCCTGCCTTAGCCGCCAATCTGTAGCTCTTCCCCATATCTCCGCGCCAACAGCAGGAACAGGGCGAGCGGCGGATGAGGGGCTTGCCATGCCGACAAGCCATGGCAGCGCGACGACAGGTCGCAACCCATGCGTGCCGTTTCATGCCACTTGTTTGTCCACGTGGAGAGCGGATTCCTCCTCGCCGATGTTGGTCCGGATCGGCGCGGCGAAGGCATCGCGCTCCAGTCCCATGCCGTTCAGCATCCAGACGCCAACCCAGCTGCGGATGAAGCGTTCGAAACTCGCCCGGCTATTCCACGCCATCAGCAGCGTAAAAGCTTCGTGTTGGCTACATGGCTCGTTGAGCTGATGTGAGACCAGCCCCTGCGCCTGTTGCAAGGTTTCGCGTGATGCCTGGTAGGCATGGCGGAAATGCTCGCGATGGCGTGGCAGCACGTAAAAATGGTAGGCGATCGCGAGCATCAGCGTGGCTCCAGGCTGGAGGCCAGCATGCGCCAACCGGTGGTTTCGGGGAAGCCGGGCGTGCGCTTGTCGAAAAAGCAGGCGATGAGCTCGCCTGCCGCGTCGAGCAGTTCGACCGAGGTGACGATACCGTCGGTGGTGGGCTTTCTCACCAGCCAGACCTGTGCCACCCTGTTTTCGTGCAGGTGCAGACTGAAATCGGGGTCGAGCACGCTGAGCCAGTTACCCCTGCGCTGGACGTTCTGCACCGGTCCGGTATGGATCTGGATGCAGCCTGGATTGCCGACAAACACCATGATTTCCTGGCCGATCCTGGCGGCGGCCTGCAGTAACCGCGCGGGTGCATCGGTCAGGAGCGGGATGGCAAATTCGCTGCCGATGAGGCGGAATGCCTGCGTACGGCTGAGCTTGTGTTTTTTCAGCAGTCCTAAAATCCCCGGGGTCTCGGTCATCCCCTTCCAGTCGGCAGCGAAGGCTTTGGTGTCGACGGCATCGTCCGGGCGTTCCGGCGCGCTGTCTGCGGGATGCGGTAGCACGGTTTCGCCGGAGATCTGGATGGGCGCCGCCCAGGCATCGCGCAGCGCTTCGAAGGCGAATACGTCGCCGTTGTCGCGCAGGTAAATCGTGTGAATGGCGTCGCCGAACGCATCGAAAAACTGGAAGGAGCGGCGGGTGCCTTGTCCGATCCGCTCTTCGACCGCATAGCCAAATGCCCATTTGTCGTAAAGCAGGCGCAGGTCGATCGCGTCGCCCAGTACCAGGCCGACCTGATCGCCGTGGGTGATGTTCGTGTATGCCCCTACCTTCTCATGGACGGCGGCCTCGTTGCGCGTCTGAGCCTGCACTTTCCCCAGTTCGCCGATGCGCATCATCAGATCGCGCAGGTCGCCGGTGAGGCGGGTGACGTGTGCGCCTACGCCGGTGGCGAGCAATTGGGCTTCCGATACGCCGAGTTTCTGTGCCGCATCGCGGGTGCGCAGGTTCTGCTGTGCGGTGAGCGCATGCCAGGCACCGCGCAGGGTGTGGAGGGTTTCGGTGGAAACAACAGCAGTGTGGGCGGTGCTCATGCGGGAACTCCTTTCGTGTTCGGGACAAGGAATGGGCCGGGAATCGGCTTCCGATGCTGCGGGCTTTTCGCGCCCGGAACGGGGCGTGCCGCGGACCGGACGGGATACGCCGCGATGAGGCCGGGATGCTCGATATCGAGGTCGCTGGCAAGATTGAGGCAGGCTTCGCGCTCGGCCGGCGTCAGGTCGGCGTATTCGGCCGCGCGCTCGAGCAGCAACCGGGCGGTCGCCTTGTTGCGCACGCAAGGGCGGCGCAGCATGACCAATGCGGCAATAAGAAGTGAAGTGGGATGGGAAGGGTGCACGGGAATTCCTTTCTTCAAATGTGAAACTCGCGAAGCGAAATGCCGGCACCGTCAGGCGGCGGCGATGAAGGACTGGCCGGGCTGCCATTCGCAGGCGGTGAGTTCGCCACTTTGCAAGGCGTGCAAGAGGCGCAGCGTTTCGCGTGCCGAACGGCCGACGTTCAGATCGTTCGCTGCCACGCTCATGACGCGGCCTTCAGGGCTGACGATGAAGGTGGCGCGCACCGCCACCCCGGATTCGGTGAGTACGCCGAAGCCTTGTGCCAGCGTGCGCGACACGTCGCCCAACAGCGGGAACCTGACCGCGCCGAGACCGTGCCTGACCCAGGCGCGGTGGGCGTGCGCTGAATCGACGCTGGCGCCGAGTAGGACGGCACCGGAGACGTCGAAGTCGTGGCTGAGATCGGAATAGGCACGGATTTCCGTCGGGCAGACGAAGGTGAAATCGAGTGGCCAGAAGAACAGCACCAGCCATTTGCCACGGTATTGATCGAGCGAGATGGGTTCGATGCGGCCATCGGGCAGATAGGCTTCGCATGTGGAACCGGGGACCGTTTGTCCAATCGAGATCATAAGAGGCTCCTTCAATGCAAGGTGGGGGGTGGGGTCACGGGGTGTGCGGCGTCCGACACCGAGCGCCATTCGTACGACAGGCGTTCACACGCATTGGCGAGCACGGGGCTGGTTGCGCTTGCCCGCATCCAGCGCAAATGCTGCTCGACCATACGGGCGAGCTTTTTACAGCCGGTCTTCTGGTAGCGATGCATCAGCCACAAGGTTGCGGCGATGACGATTTCGTGGGTGTCGTGGAAATGCGGTGGGGCCATGCCAGTCTCCTTTAACTCGGGGCTGGCTGGCGCGTGCGCGCTGGCGGGCGGGTGGGAATTCCATTTTCAGGCAGCAGAAAATGGTGTGCGTGCTACTTGGTCAGAATCAGTTTGTCGTTCTTGGTTATACGCAGGCGATAGTGCTCGCCCTGGTGGCTGATCAGGATTTCCTGCTGGCCCTGGAATAAAAGGCTCGTTGGGATGATGTCCGGCGGAAAAACCCGTTGCCTGGGCTCGATCGATAAACGGCGGGATGAAGAGAGATGCGTTCGCATGGTGTCGGCGTCTGCTTCGGGTTGATCGGGATTCATTCGAGGTATTCATTTTTGTTTCAAGTGTTACGAATAATAACGATTCTCATTTGTGTGTCAAGCGTCAGCGCATGACTTTTTGCAGAAAAAGTATTCAGGAGTGGGTGGGGGGATGGGGTGCGCGCACCAGCGGCGTTGCCGCCAGTACCTCGGGCTGCAGGGTGACATGGCAGATGCCGTGCTGTATGTCCAGGGTCCGGCGCGCTGTAGCGAGAATCGCTGGCCAGTCGGCCAGCGTGCGGATTTCCAGGTGGGCGGACAAGGCAATGGTGCCGGACGACAGGGTCCATACATGCAGATCGTGCACCCGCAGCACACCCTCGAGCGTGGCCAGGTCGTGGCCGACGGCAGCGAGGCGGACATGTGATGGCACCCCTTCCATTAGCACATGCACGACTTCGCGCAACAGGCGCAATGCCGAGACCAGGATCAGCGCCGCCACCAGCAGCGACAGCAACGGATCGATCGGCGTCCAGCCGGTGGTGACGATGACGATGCCGGCGACGATCGCCGCCACCGAGCCGAGCGCATCGCCCAGAACATGCAGTAGCGCGGCCCGGCTGTTCAAGGTGTGTTCGCCACGCGACAGCACCCAGGCGACGACGAGATTGATCGCGAGGCCGATAGCGGCGATGCCGATCACGGCGTCACCGGCAATCTCACGCGGGGCGCCGAGGCGATCGATGGCCTCGTGCACGATGTAGCCGATCAGGATCAGCATTACCAGGCTGTTGAGCAGGGCAGCCAGCACTTCGGCGCGCACCAGCCCGTAGGAATGGCGTGTGCTGGGCGGGCGGCGCGCCAGCCAGGCGGCACCGGCGGCCAGCCCCAGCGCGGACGAATCGGTGAGCATGTGCGCCGCATCGGACAGCAGCGCGAGCGAACCCGACCACCAGCCGGCCACCGCCTCGATCGCGGCGAATGACAGCGTCAGCAGCAGGGCGGCGGCCAGCTTGCCATTGCCGCCGGGGACCGCTGCGTGTGCGTGGTGTCCGCTGGCGCCGTGCGGGTGATCGTGCTTATGCACGTCCACAGTAATCCGTTGGATCGATTTGCAGGTTGAGGTCGGCGGAATCCTGTCCCAGTCCGGCGATGTGGTGCAGCGCACTCACGTAGCGCGCCGATTCCCGCAGTGCGGTCATCGTCGGCGGATGCGGATGGCCGTGCATGCGCGCCAGCCGCGCGCGCGCGGGAGCGGGCCAGTCCACCTGCAGCCTGGCCAGCACTTCGTCGGCCAGATCGGGGCGATTGCATACCAGCGCCATGTCGCAGCCGGCATCGAGCGCAGCCGCCACGCGTTCGACCACGCCGCCTGCCACCGCGGCACCCGCCATGCAGAGATCGTCGCTGAAAATCGTGCCGTCGAATCCCAGTTGACGACGCAGCAGCTGTTGCAGCCATATGCGCGAAAATCCGGCGGGACGGTCGTCGACCTGGGGGAAGACGACATGTGCGGGCATGATCGCCGCGAGCCCCGCTTCGATCATCAGCCGGAAGGGGACGAGGTCGGCGGCGGTGATGGCGGCCAGGCTACGCTCGTCCACCGGGACGGCGACATGCGAATCCGCCACCACGAAACCGTGACCGGGGAAGTGCTTGCCGCAGGCAGCCATGCCGGCGTCCTTCATCCCCAGCATCACCGCCTGGCCCAACTCGAAGACCGCGTGCGGATCGCCGTGAAAGGCGCGGTCACCGATTACGCTGGAGGCGCCGTAATCCAGATCGAGCACTGGCGCAAAGCTGAAATCGACGCCGTGCGCGCGCAGTTCGCTCGCCAGCAGGTAGCCGGTTTCGCGCGCCAGTTCGCGCGCGCCCTGCGGGTGCGTATCCCAGATTTCGCCGATGGCGCGCATCGGTGGCAGACGGGTGAAGCCCTCGCGGAAGCGCTGCACCCGGCCGCCTTCGTGGTCGACGCCGATCAGCAGCGGCGCAGATTTGAGCGCATGGATCTCGGCGGTCAGCGCGGCCAGCTGCGCCGGATCGCGGTAGTTGCGGGAAAACAGGATCACCCCGCCGACGAGTGGGTGGCTCAGGCGGCGGCGGTCGTCGGCGGTCAGTTCGGTACCCGCCACGTCAAGCATCAAGGGGCCAAGCGTCATGCGCGCTCCTGTGGGTTGGGCTGAGGGCCGGTTTGTTCCAGCACGACGAACGCCAGCACGAGATCGCCCTCGTCCGACAGCGAAACATGATGCGCCGTGACGCCGCGCGCGGCCAGCCAGGCGGCAAGCGGAAGGGCGCATTCGATATGCGGCTTGCCTTGTGCGTCGCGCAGCACGGCGAGATTGCGCAAGCTCACCGGTACGCGCAGCCCGGTTCCTGCCGCCTTGGCAAACGCTTCCTTGGCCGCGAAACATTTGGCCAGAAAGCGCGCCGGGTCAGCGCTGGCATAATATCCGGCGTGCTCGGCCGGGGCGAGAATGCGGTCGGCGTAATGCTCGCCAAAGCGGGCGAGGCCGCTGCGGATGCGCCCGGCATCAAGCAGGTCGGTGCCGATACCGTGGATCATGGCGACACCTTGACCGGCAGGCCGGCCGCACGGATTTTCTCGGC
>VFQM010003192.1_pt1 | contig 10874 bp, 14 predicted proteins | sample 3512391 | NCBI WGS metagenome assembly VFQM01 (sample SAMN10412369, study PRJNA504923) | tailings metagenome | isolation source: Replicate 1 from Balatoc abandoned mine | place: Philippines
TATCAAGGTTCACTGCAGGCCGATGCTTACGCGGGTTACAACGAGTTGTATCAACGAAAAATCCAACAACATGGTTGTTGGGCGCATGTGCGACGTAAGTTCTATGACATCACCCAATCTGGCCCATCACCTATCGCTGATGAAGCGATAAAGATAATCCAGTCGTTGTATGTGATTGAAAAGCAGGCGCGCGGCCAACCACCGAATGAACGACAACACATCCGCAAGACCCAAGCAAAGCCAATCCTGGAGCACTTCCATTCGTGGTTGCAGGCAACCTTGCGCACCTTATCAAAAGGCTCACCGTTGTCCAAAGCCATTCACTACGCGCTTAAGCAATGGGATGCACTGATTGCGTATGTTGATAATGGCTATGCTGAATTAGACAACAACAGCGCAGAGCGGTCATTACGACCTATCGCCTTGGGCAGGAAAAATTACCTGTTTGCAGGCTCGGTCGCCGGAGGCCAAAGAGCGGCGGTGCTCTACTCGATACTCGGCACGGCCAAACTGAACGGCATCAACCCAAATGATTACCTGACGGCTGTACTCAAACGCATCGGCAATCATCCAATTAACCGAATCGATGAGCTACTGCCTTGGGACATCGACTTATCAAACCAGCCTGGCGACGCAATTTAAGACACTAAGTGTCCACTAAAAATAAGTGGACACTTAAATTAGAGCATCAACCTGTGGTCGCCGGACGCTTACGTAACTGAAGCAATTGATACCACAACACCTGGTGGAAAACTTATATTCCATATTTTTGCTGCACTCGCAGAGTTTGAACGCACCTTGATTCAAGATAGAACAAAAGCCGGTCTAGCCGCAGCTCGCGCTAGGGGTCGCAAAGGTGGTCGACCTCCGAAATTGACTCAAAATCAAATCAAAAAGGCCAAAGCTATGCTTTTAGACCCTCAAATGACAAAAGCAGAGGTGTCTCGCCATTTTGAGGTATCGAGAACAACTTTAAATAAAGCATTAGATCCGGATTAAAAATGAACATAATCAAATTTCCAGAACCCCAAAAAAAGCTATCCGAAGAAGAAGAAATTGAAATTGCGAGACAAGAAATTCTTGCTGAAGTTAGGCTGATGGAAGCGCAGGGGTTATTGGATTTTGTCGAAATAGAACAACAGCCAGGGGAAGTTGTTCAACTGTTTGCCGGCATGCAGTCAGATCTTACAGATAATGCAGTTTAGGAAAATAAGTCCCTATTAAAAATATTCTCTAGGCTACAATCTGTGTTTCATTAGCAACTTACCACTCATACAAAAGCAAAAAAAATTGCTACGAGGAAAGGAATTTCCTGATTTATGGTAATGTATCTCGGCTTTTTTTTCAGAGATGATTAATGAAAACAACTCCATTCAACATACAAGACCACATATACCGTAACGAGCAGTTTGAAGAGCTGGTCAAGGATTCTGTTAGGTTCTTTAATGGTACTCCCGTAAATACATTACCGCCACCTGAGAAATTTACAGGCACAGGCGTATATGCTCTGTACTACACAGGAGATTTTGAGCTGTACAAACCCTATAAAGAGGTTAACAGATTGGCATACGACAAGCCTATATACGTAGGTAAAGCTGTTCCAGCAGGCTGGCGCCAATCTCGCACAAGTGATAAGCCTGAGAAACAAAGTAGCGAATTGTTCCGAAGATTAAATGAGCATGCTCGTTCGATCACTGCAGTAGATAACTTAGATATATCTGATTTCAGTTGCCGCTTTGTGGTTTTCGAATCAGCATCATCAGATATGATTGGTACTGTTGAAGCAGCATTAATTAAATTGAATACTCCCCTATGGAATTCCAAGCTAGATGGATTTGGCAATCATGACCCTGGCAATGGTAGATATCAGCAAGCAAGATCTGACTGGGACGTTGTTCACAAAGGTCGAATCTGGGCAGACAGATTAGCAGGGAAAGCCAATGAGGAATCAACCATAATTGAGAATGTTAAACATCACTTGAAGTACCTAAAAAAATGAGAGCTATTGAGTTATTTACAGGTGCAGGCGGACTAGCCAAAGGTCTTGAACTTGCTGGTTTCGAACATGCGGCTTTCGTTGAATTTAACAAACATGCCTGTCAGTCACTTCGCAAAAATCACTCATCTAAATTTGTATATGAAGGTGATGTTAGTCTTTTTGATTTCAAAACAGTTGGTGATGTTGATTTAGTTGCTGGTGGCCCCCCTTGCCAACCATTCTCATTAGGTGGCAAGCACAAAGCCAATGACGATCTTAGAGATATGTTCCCTCATGCGATTAGAGCTATAGAGGATTTACAACCAAAGGCGTTTATATTCGAGAATGTCAAAGGGCTATTACGCAAATCATTCGAAAGTTACTTTTCTTACATAATCAAAAGACTTGAATTTCCTGAACAAACGATACATCCAGATGAAAACTGGGAAGATCATCTTGAGAGATTACAACAGATACAAGTGAAAGATGATGTCGGAACCAGGTATATAGTTCATCACAAGCTGCTAAATGCAGCTGATTACGGCGTTCCTCAAAAACGTGAACGAGTTTTTATCGTGGGTATTCGAGCAGATTTGGATATCGATTGGAGCTACCCAGAACAAACGCACTCAGAGGAAAGCCTACTTTGGTCTCAGAATGTTACTGGTGAATATTGGACTAAACATCACTTGCTGCAACGCTCTGAACCAGAAATTGCATCAAATTTAACAAGAAAGTTTGGATTTTTCCCACCAACCCTAAAGCCGTGGAGAACAATCAGAGACTGTTTGAAACATTTACCTGATCCGACCAAAGGCAATCACGGCATTAATGATCATATTTTTAAGGATGGAGCAAGAAGCTATGCAGGGCATACAGGTAGCTATATTGACTTACCGTCAAAGACAATAAAGGCAGGCGCACACGGAGTCCCTGGCGGTGAGAATATGATTAGATTCGAAGATGACTCTGTTAGATATCTCACTGTACATGAAGCTAAATTGCTTCAGACATTTCCATCTGATTATCAAATAGAGGGCGCTTGGGGTGAGGCTATGAGACAAATAGGAAATGCTGTGCCTGTAGCTATGGCCAAAATTATAGGTGAACATCTATTCTCTAAATTAAATTCTCTAAAAAAAGAGAAAGATAAATATCAGGTAACATCAGAACGTTCTAGTCCGTTCGATTTTAAAATTTCTGCAAAATAGGTCACCAAGAGTCATTCGTTTCTCTTAGCAGAGTGAAACAGTGAAAAGCATATATAACATTTTGTAAGCGTTCTAAAGTAATTGATGAGTCTCTCGAAGTAGCTGAGAGACTCATCAATTAATATTTGAAGATATATCAACAATCTAATCAATTATCTTCAAATTAATTTTGTGATTTGAACAAAAAAAACTGCAGAACTTTGTCAGGTCCATAGTACACATCATCACTCGTAAAAAGGCTGATTTTTTTCTCCTGTATCAACCGATTAAATAACCCTTTTAACGTTCCTGCGTCTTTTGCTGTTGGGCAGATATACCATACGCCTGAGTAGCGGCCGTTTTGGATATTTTTTAAATGCGCTTTTATTATTTCAGAATATCGAGTAGATGTTTTTCTAGAGCGTTCGTACTCAATAGCAATTGAGCCCTTTTTAGATTCAGCATTGGTATAGTTGAACACTGCATCAGGATACAGTGGCCATCTCTTAGGATCTTTAACTTTTAACCCTTTGCCAGGTAACAAACGATCTGGCACCCACAAATCAATTTTGAAATTTTTGGAGAAGTAAAATCTACATTCCTGTACTTTTAGAGCATGTTCAATCGTTACCGACTTAATACTTCCTGGCGAATGATATCGTAAACTTGCAGTAGCAATTTCTTTCTCATCCAAAATATACCATAGGCCAGCAGGAGTTATGCCCCATATCGTTAATGCCCTCCCTGCGATAAGAGGTACTTCGTCTTTGATTATGAGCCCACGATCTGCCAATCGATTCAGTACGGTACGTGCTGCTCTTTCCTGAACTTTCATTACGTCAGCCAATATTGCTGTTGTGCTGAAAATTTCATCTTTTAACCATTTTAATACGCCTGTCTCTTTTTCTAATGCTCTTTCTTTGCGTTCTTCGGGGTCACTAATTAGGTATTTATTCATCACATATCCTATGTCGTTATTTGGGGAGCCATCGAAGAAATTCGATGGGGATTAGCAAAAAGCTAATCCCCTGCAGGCACATCAAAGCCCCAGCTTGATTGCCGAAAGGCTTGGGGGAGCCGCCTGCGTAAAATGGCCCAAGCCATTTAGGTGCCCCAGCACCGTTAGCTGGTGGGGGGCTTGCCCCGCGCGTCTGGCTAAGTGAGCTTGCGAACGACGCCTGACAACCCGCTTTCGGGGCGACGTTCAGGAGCGTTACGTATCGAAAGTTCACCGGTAGGGACCCTATCTGATCGGAACGACCAGGATAGGGCCGGTGAACTGCAGAGCAGTGACCAAGTGACAAACGGCTAAGCAAAGCATAGCCTATTGTCGCGTAGCCCGCAAAGCGGGTTGTCAGGCGTAGCCAGACGCGCCTTTGCAATGGGAGTGAAGCGTCCAGCGGAATGTACTGCGCAGCCCATTTTATGGGCGAAGTCCAAGGATACCAAGGCGTTCAGACTTGATATCCTTTTAATCTGCGAAAGAAGATTAATATTCTCTCACTCTTATTTCTCGCTCCGCATCTTCAGTCTTATTTTATGAGCAATTATGCATACACGTGATTGCGGTTCGATGTTTTTGGTTTTTTTCCACGTGGAAAATGGGTCAAGGGGTTGGTGCGGCCCGCAGCCGTTTACGGCGAGGACTCGGCCCCTTGATGCATTTGGAACGTACTTAGCCTTATCCTCGTGGCGCATGCAAGGCGAAGCCGCCGTCATGCTCCCGAGGATCAAACACGGCTGTTTGCGGGGTAGTCCAGAAGGGGCAGAGCCCCTGCTGGGTCAACTGCAGCGTAGCGAAAGGCGACAGATCAATTAACTTCTCTCGCCTTTTGGCGAGGCATTATGCGACAGGTACTGTCGCCTTCTTTAACTGATTTTATATAACTGACTGGTATTTAATGTTCGACACTTAATGTAGTTATCAACAGACACTTAAATTTCTTGTGGGAAACAGAAAGTTGGAAAGTAAGGAGTGGTTCTGAGCAAAGATAAAATTTCACAGTAATTCCTAGATAGAATTTTCTTTTACAACCGCCTAAAACGGCATCTAAGCGATTAATTTGAATATCAGGTAAGACTTTGTAGCTGGACCACAAAAGAGGATTAGGCTTCCTTAGAAACCTCTTCGTAACACTGTTCTCTGGTCCAGCTCGGGTTCGCTTGTTTGAACTCTGCAGCTCGTAACATTTTCTGCAGTTGGATCTTAGGATGTTCAGGTCGGGGGTCATTCGCACTTGGCCGCTTTGCTAACTCGGTCGGTGTCTTATTCCCTAGTGCAGCATTAAACAGACTAAACCGAGCTTTGCCGGTTTGAGTTTGAGGCTTGGCATATGCTTGCTGCTCTTGCTCCCAACTCTTTTCTTTTCGCTTTAATCGCTTACTGGCCTTATCACGTTCAAGCTTCAACATAGTGGCCAAACCAAATACACCAAACAGATGCTTTGAAATAGCTTTAACAGCTGCAAGCCCACGCCAGGAACCATCAGCTTTCTTTTCTCTGGGTTGTGAGACAGTGACAAGCCCTGCAGCTTTTAAATCGTGTAAGGCCCGCTCGATTCGCTTTTGATGCATACCTGCATGCTTAGCGATCACATCAACGGTAAGGTTCACAAAGCCGTTCTTCGTTGGGATACCGACACGCAGACTTGCAACGTCGGTAAACTTAAGCAAAGACGATAACAGGCAAATACAGGCTTCACGGCGTTCACTACGCTGCTGCCTTTCACTGCCATTTGCCAGATCTAATGAGGGAATAACTTTCCTGGGGCGATAGTAGTAATCCTTCAAACGCTCCATACACAACGTCAGAACGCGAGGTACACCACCCTTTCCTTTTTTGGCTGCGCTTTCAAGCGTCAAACGAGGGCTTGCCGGATCATGGCCACAAAAGTTGCCTCCGATATTCTCCCTGTCCATGTAGGCACGTGATGCCAAACCATTCCCCTAAATGTAATTAGGGAAACCATGCGCGACGAAATACCCCTACTTTGCATTGCAAAACGATGTCTTTTGCACTGCAAAACACTCTCTTTTGCAATGCAAAGTAGCGTGTTTTGTTTCACAAAATAGGGTGTTTTGTGTTGCGACGACAAGTGTTCTGTCGTATATTTACGGCAACACAAAGGCGCCCAATAGGTTTCCAAGTCTATTAGTTGTCTGTGTTGATTGAATGCTTTCCTGATCGCCAAATCTTTGGGCATTCAACCGTTTTTCGAGCCCGACCTTGTGTCGGGCTTTGTCTTTTTTAATCGAACCGAATAATTACTTCTTTGAATCCGATTTCCTTCGCATCTTGCAAAGCACCATGCAGGCGTTTGTAGATTTTGGGCTCGTCATCTCTCGCTTTGGTAATTTGCTCTTGGCTACCACTCGCCTTGTCAAAAACCATAATCCAACGGTCTTGTTCCATAGGCGCTGACTGTACTTTTGCGTTAAGCAATAAACCTTCGTCAAACAGAGTTTTTAAAAGTCTAATTTCCACGCCAAGCCCTATGCTAATAGTTTTATATACCATGACGAAAGTACACTATGATCACATCAAGGATCAATACCGATCTGTAAAAAAGATCTCGACTACAAAAACTGGTACTAAAAAAGTACCGAATTGAGCCTTGAATAGTGAGTACCAATACGGTATAAAAGTGGTACTAATTCAACGTTAAAAAAACACTAAACCAGTACAGGAATAGTACCAATGATCGTACTTATCGGCAGTCAGAAAGGCGGTTGTGGAAAATCTACAACAGCAGTAAATATTTGCGCTTATTTAGCAAAAAATGGCCATGACGTTGTACTGGTTGATGCAGATCGCCAGTGCACAGCAGCAAATTGGGCAATGGATCGGTCAGGCAATAAGAGCTTACCTGTCGTTCATTGCGTTCAAAAATACGACAATGTTCGTGAAACATTACTCGATTTAGACAAACGCTATGAATATGTAGTGGTCGATGCAGCAGGGCGAGATAGCCGTGAACTACGCACCGGCATGACTGCAGCGTCGTTACTATTAGTTCCTTTCCGGCCTTCACAACCAGATTTAGACACTTTGCCTAATCTGCAGGAAATCATCACTCAGGCGAAAGACCTCAACCCAGAATTAAAGGTATACGGCTTAATCACGATGGCCCCAACCAATCCAGTGATTCACGAGACTGAAGAAGCGCGTGAGTACCTGCAGGATTACCCTGAAATTAAGTTACTGGATACCATTCTACGTGACCGGAAAATCTACCGTGATGCCATGAGTGATGGTATGGGCGTGGTGGAAATGGGCAACCAAAAGGCCACTGAAGAAATCGAATCATTAATGAAGGAGATTTTCTGATGGTTAAGCGCAGAGAACCCCAAGCAACAGCAGCTCGACGTGAACCTACAGCAGAGCAAATCGAAGCCTTTGCAGCAGCTGCAGATGGTGGCTCAGTAAAAGCCACTTCAGTTACAGTATCGAAACCGGCTCTCGATCCAAATGCGAACCGAGATTACAAAGCAATTCGCGTTCCCTTTAACGAGTTTGAGTTTTCCAAACTTGAAGAACTAGCTTTACTGACAGGAAGAACAAAGCTCAATCTAATTCGATGGGCGATTTTAAAACTATCTGAAGAACAACAAGAAGCACAGAAAATCAGTTCAACTAAAATAGAAAAATAACACTTAAATGCAACAGTGCCTAATAGTGATTTTTGGCACTGTTTTGGTGCCAATTTGGTACTGCTTTAACACCAATTTTATACCACTTGAACACCTTTATTTTAGTTTTTCGGCAATAGAGGCTACATGGCTAGCAAGTGATGATGTAAATACCGAAACACCTGTAATGGGTGAAATGCCACCACATAATCCAGAAGTAAATGTGGATAAGCATCTTTAACTAGGCCCATCCTCGACGAGCATTAGCCAGCCAACGAAAGGTCTTCGCTGTTTCCCGAAAGTGTCAGCTCTATCGGTATAAAATATTAGCCATGATAAAAACCTGAAATAGATACACAACAAGTATCATTTATAGGTAAATTATCATAGGGTAATAAAATTCCAGAACGGTAAGATTCGCTATATCTTGATAACTCACTATTTATTCAAAAGAGCAGAAGGAGCTTCTCATGAGTCAGCTAAAAAAATCGACGGTAAAGTTGGTTTATGACGCCTTAGACAACAAAATATTCTCTTCAGACGACTTTGCTGTAGAGTTTCCGCAGACAGGTGATACCCTTGTAAAAATAGAGTTTATTCATAATCAAGAATACTACTTTCATATTGTAGAGCTCCCAAAATCGAAAGGTATTGCAGCCGCTTTTGCTGCAGTAACTGACAATTCTAAAGCACCAAGCACGATTGAATGCCCTGGCGATTATAAAAGAGTAGAAGAAAATAGATTCGAATCTTTCGACTCTTGCATTAGAAGAATACAAAGTTGGTGCGGGAACATTAGGGCTGATTTGAATACAAGAATGCCTGTATATCAAGATTTGGAAGAGCTAAAGCGACAATTTGAAAAGCATATACATGAGAATATAGAACAACCAGATGACCCATTGTCCGAAATTGAAATCCAGAAAATCTATAAAAAATTTGATTCTCTTTATGAAGAATTTCAGAAACTAAGTGAAGAAAATAAGATAACAAAAATCCAACTTGAAGAAGTCCGAAGAGAGTTTGATATCATCAAAAATAATGCAAGCGATTACCCAAAAGGTATGTGGGCAACGCTGACAAAAAATAGAATTGTCCAAGTTATGAAAAAAGTCGCACTATCACCTGAAGGTCGCCAAATACTACAGTCAAGTGTGAAACGTATACTTGGATTAGATTGATAACATTTGAAAAATTGATACAGATAAGGCATATATCACATGAAAAAACACCTTATTAGTGTGGCAATACTAACTATAGCGACTTTCTCGCAGTCAAATTCCCAAGCTGAATCCAGCAAATCAGATACTGAATTTCTTAAATGTTTATCAACTTACAACGAAGTCAGGAAACATTATGATTCTTTATCGATAGAAGATAAGTATGGCTTTACTCTAAAGATTTTAGAACATTCGTATGGAAAAAAAGCAGCTGATGAATATTTAGCACAGAAGGAAGTAATAGTTAAATCCCCTGAAAAAATGGATGTTTTTTTTAAATCCATATTGATGGAAATAACCGAGTCTTGTACATCTGACGTTAACGGTAAAAAATAAATAATCCCCAAGACGCAATCACATCCGGTGAAATATTTAAAGCATTTGCTATTTGAAGGGCAACTTAGCCAACATAGTCAAAGAATGATGATGGAAAACTCTTGGCAACAGGAACTCATTCCTGAACTAGCATAAAGCACTAAAAAGGCACATTTTTAGTACCAAAAATATGCCAAAAACACACTATTTATGTACCAATACCCTCGTAGGATGCGGAGGCAACATAGTTATGGATAGCTTAAAAATACCTTACGGTTTAAACGCTGCTGGGGAGCTGGCCCGCCTATTACATACGCAAACCTATTAATCTATAATATAGATATAAAACAACAGTTTACGGTTCCGCCGAATTTGTAAATAAGGATTGTAACAGATGATAAAAATACATTTTGCAGTAACTCTTGCAGCACTTCTTACTTTTACCGCCCCAGCTACGGCACAATTTACTTATACGCCAAAATCAAGTGATGATATTGGTTTATATCTGGGAACTCAAATCTGGCAAAGTGAACCAGCTGGTATTTTGGGAGAAAAAAATACGCTTATTGATTTTAATTTAAAAAATGAACAGCAAATTAACTACTTTATTGACGTTAAACACCCTTTTTCCTTCCTCCCTAATGCGCGCATTTCGAACACCACACTTGATACCTCAGGTAAAACTACCTTAACGCAAAAATTTGGCTTTAACGATAAGAGCTTTCCTATTGGCGGTCAAGTTGATGCCAGTTTTAACGTTAGTTATGTCGATTACACTTTTTATTACGAATTGTTTGATAGCGATAATTATTCATTTGAGTTGGGATTAACCGCTAGAGATTTGAATGGTAATGTCACTGTGACTGGGCCGACAAAAAATTCCGACGATACTTGTAATGATCCTAATCCATCGCCTGGCAGTCCTTGTACAGACACTGGAAATACAGCAACTTCTAGTGGAAAAATAAAAACTGATGAAATCAACCCAATGCTGTACGTCTCCACCAACATTGGCTTGCCGTTAACTCATTTAAGTGTATTTGCCCAAGCGGATTTTTCATTACTAAATGACCATACACTTTCTGATTATCAAGTTGGCTTAAGTTACGATCTAATGCAGTTTAAAATGGTCGATTTTAATGTGAACTTAGGCTATCGCGTCGTGAAAATTGAGTTAGAAAATCTAAATAGGTTATATACTGATCTTGAATTTACAGGGACTTTTGTCGGTATGGTTGCACACTTTTAAAACCAATGGTCCCAACAAATCAGACATATTGGGACCATTTACTTTGGTAATTTCATGCCATCCATCGTTTCTTCACTAAATAAGAGATTCACGTTTTCACGTCGAGATGACAAATCGTCAAAGCCTATATGAACTCACTCCGTATATAACAGAGTTACTCATCGAGTACAAAGCTATTTATATCAAATACATAACTCATTTTTTGTGAAAAAAATTCAGAATCCCGTCGGTCCTTCAAGGGGTCGCCTCAGAAAACGGAAAATAAAGCACGCTAAGCCGGTTGCAACGGTCGT
>VFQM010003196.1_pt1 | contig 10863 bp, 7 predicted proteins | sample 3512391 | NCBI WGS metagenome assembly VFQM01 (sample SAMN10412369, study PRJNA504923) | tailings metagenome | isolation source: Replicate 1 from Balatoc abandoned mine | place: Philippines
TTCGGCGCGTCCGATGCGTCCGATGCGTCCGACTCATCCGACGCAGCCGACGCGCCGCTGCCCGAGCGCATCGCGCAGCTCGAGCGCGCCGCGATCCGCGCCGCGCTCGTCGCCACCGGCGGCAATCGCGTGCAGGCCGCGAAGCGCCTGGGCATCGCGCGGGCCACGCTGTACCAGAAGCTCGAGCAGTATCCGGAGCTCGCGGCTGCGTCGTCGCGCTGAGCCGCGCGGCGGCTTCGCGTTGCGAATGAACTGCGCAGCGCCGGGGCGCCTTCGCGTTCCGAAGCCCGCGCGTTCCGGTTCGATTTCTCCGAAACCGGAATCGCCGTTGACGACCGCCTGCGTACACTCGGTACGGAGACCGGCGCGCCTGGCGGGGCGCAGGCGCCGAGCCGGGAAGCATTCGCCCCGACCCGAGGAGAAGACCATGGCAGGTGTTGGCACCGAGAAGCTGTTCGAGAACGACAAGGTGATCGTGTGGAACTTCGTGCTCGAGCCCGGCGAGCAAACGCCGATCCACACGCACGAGCACGAGTACATGTGGTACGCGATCGAAGGCTCGTCGCTGCAGGTCTTCGACGACCAGGGCAAGGACCTCGGCACGCTGCCGGTGCCCACCGGCACCGTCTACCAGCTCAAGCTCGAGGACGGCCACCTCGAGGTCGTGTCCGAGACCGCGAAGGGCGCCCGCGTGCCGGTCACGCACAGCGCGAAGAACGTGGGCCCCACGCGCTATCGCGAGATCCTGGTCGAGTGGAAGAAGTGAGCTGAACGGTCGCCGGCCGACGGGTCGCCCGGTCGGGCGGCTCGCCGCAGGCAAGACGGCCAGTGGCTCGACAATCGGTTCATCGGCGCCACTGGTCGGCGAACAATTGGTTCGAGCATGGACACCCGATATCAGTCGGTTGTCGGGGCGTGGCAGCGTGAGCGCCCCCGGGTCCCACTCCGGGAGAAGCCATTGCGCACGAACTACGTGATGATCGACTTCGAGAGCGTCCAGCCCTCGGACCTCGCGCTGCTCGACGCCGAGCACTTCAGGGTGATGGTGTTCGTCGGCGCCAACCAGACGCGGATTGCCACCGATTTCGCCGAGGCGATGCAGAAACTCGCGTCGCGAGGGGAGTACCTTCGGATCTCGGGCAGCGGCAGGAACGCGCTCGACTTCCATATCGCATTCCACATCGGCCGGATCGCGGTGGCGGAGCCCGAGGCCTACTTCCATGTGATCTCGAAGGACACGGGCTTCGATCCGCTGATCGAGCACCTGAAGGACCGGAAGGTGTTCGCTGCCCGGTCGGCGACGATCGCCGAAATCCCACTTCTCAGGGCTGCCCTGTCCACTTCGCTTGCGGACCGCACTGCGGCGGTCGTCACCCATCTGCAGCGATGCCCGGAGCTCAGGCCGCAAACCGCCCGCGCGCTGCGTAATGCAATCGGGACCCTCTTCCACAAGCAGCTGTCCGACGAGGACCTGTCGACCTTGTTCGATGCCCTGGTCAGCCGGGGTGTGGTCAAGGCGGAAGGCTCGAAGCTGCAGTACGAGCTGGGCATCCGGGCGGCCTGAGACGGCCGGATCGTCAGGCCCTACGCACGGGCATGCCCCGCTCGCGGTTCCCGGCACCCCGAGCATCGACCGCCGGCCCCCCAGCCGCTACACTCCGCCCGACGCCCACGACACGACCCGCCCGAAGGTGCCCACGCCCGAAGAACTCGCGCGCATCGAGATCGACCGGCTGCTGACCGCGGCCGGTTGGCATGTGTGCAGCGTGGCCGAGGCGAACCTCCACGCGGTGCGCGGAGTGGCGATCCGGGAGTTCCCGCTGGCCCCCGGTCACGGCTTCGCCGACTACCTGCTCTATGTGGACGGCAAGGCCGCCGGCGTGATCGAGGCCAAGAAGCAGGGTGCCACGCTGACCGGTGTGGAGATCCAGTCGGGCCGCTATGCGAACGGCCTGCCCGCGTCGCTGCCGGCCTGGCGGCGGCCGCTGCCCTTCCTCTACGAATCCACCGGCGTCGAGACCCACTTCACCAACGGGCTGGACCCCGTGCCGCGCGCGCGGGCCACCTTCGCCTTTCATCGCGCCGAGACGCTGGCCGCCTGGCTCGCCCCCGCCGCGGGCTTTACCGGCCTGACCACCGGCAGCGGCGATCCGCCGCCCACCGCCGACTTTCAGGCCCCCCCTGCGACCTTCCTCGCCCGCCTGCAGGCCATGCCGCCGCTGGTGAAGGCGTGGAGCGACGGCGCCCAGACCCGCCGCCTGTGGCCCGCCCAGATCAGGGCCATCGAGAACCTGGAGCGGTCGCTGGCCGCCAACAAGCCGCGCGCGCTGATCCAAATGGCCACCGGAAGTGGCAAGACCTTCACTGCCATCGGCTTCATCTACCGGCTGATCAAGTACGCCGGCGCGCGCCGCGTGCTGTTCCTGGTGGACCGCGGCAACCTGGGCCGGCAGACGAAGAAGGAGTTCGACCAGTACGTCAGCCCGGTCAACAACTTCAAGTTCGGCGAGGAGTACATCGTCCAGCATCTGGCCAGCAACCAGATCGACACGACCGCGCGCGTGGTCATCAGCACCATCCAGCGCATGTACAGCATGTTGAAGGGCCGCGAGCTGCCTGAGGACCTGGACGAAGCTTCGGGCGCGGGCCTGGAAGGGCTCTTCAGGAGCGAGCCGCCGCTGGACTACAACCCGGCCATCCCGATCGAGACCTTCGACATCGTGGTGACCGACGAGGCGCACCGCTCGATCTACAACCTGTGGCGCCAGGTGCTCGAGTACTTCGACGCCCATCTGATCGGGCTCACCGCCACACCCAGCAAGCAGACCTTCGGCTTCTTCAACCAGAACCTGGTGATGGAGTACGGCCACGAGCAGGCGGTGGCCGACGGCGTGAACGTCAACTACGACGTCTACCGGATCCGCACCGAGGTGAGCGAGGCCGGCAGCAAGGTCGATGCCGGCTACTACCTGGGCTACCGCGACAAGCTCACCCGCAAGGTGCGCTGGGAGCAGCTCGACGAGGAGTTCGCCTACGACCCCGAGCAGCTCGACCGAGGCGTGCAGACGCCGGACCAGATCCGCACCCTGGTGCGCACCTTCCGCGACAAGCTGTTCAGCGAGATCTTCCCCGGCCGCACCGAGGTGCCCAAGACACTGATCTTCGCCAAGGACGACAACCATGCCGAGAAGATCGTGGAGATCGTGCGCGAGGAGTTCGGCAAGGGCAACGAGTTCGCGCAGAAGATCACCTACCGCACCACCGGCGAGACGCCCGAGCGCCTGATCGCCGCCTTTCGCAACAGCTACCACCCGCGCGTCGCGGTCACCGTGGACATGATCGCCACCGGCACCGACATCAAGCCGCTGGAGATCGTGGTGTTCATGCGCGCGGTGAAGAGCCGCACCTTCTTCGAGCAGATGAAGGGCCGCGGCGTGCGCGTGATCGACCCGGCCGACCTGCAGAGCGTGACCCCGGACGCCCGGGCCAAGGACCACTTCGTGATCGTGGACTGCGTGGGCGTGTGCGAGCGGGACATGACCGACTCACGCCCCATGGACCAGAAGAAGGCGGTGCCGCTGGAGAAGCTGCTGCAGGCCGTGGCGCTGGGCAACACCGAGCCCGAAGTGCTGTCCTCGGTGGCCGCGCGCCTGGCCCGGCTCGAGAAGGACCTGCCCGCCGATGCGCAGGCTCGAATCGCCCAGGCCGCCGGCGGCCTCACGCTGAAGGACCTGGCACGCGGGTTGGTGAACGCGCTGGCGCCGGACCAGCCGCCCGACGCGGCCGCCGCCGCGGTGCTGGCTGCCGCCAAACCCTTTTCCGACCCGGCCCTGCGCGAGCTGATCGTCACGCTCAAGCGCCAGAACGAGCAGGTCATTGACGACGTGACCCAGGACCAGGTGCTCGAAGCCGGCTTCTCCGAGGCCGCCCGCGAGCGCGCGCGCCAGATCGTCGGCACGTTCGAGCAGTTCATCGAGCAACACAGGGACGAAATCACCGCGCTGCAGATTCTCTACAACCGCCCCACCCGGGCGCCGCTGAAGTACGAGGACCTGAAGTCGCTGGCCGACGCGCTGCACGCCCCACCGCACCTGATCAGCGAATCCGCGCTATGGCAGGCCTATGCCGCGCTGGACCAGACGAAGGTGAAGGGCGCCAGCAGCCGGCGCATCCTCACCGACCTGGTTTCACTGGTGCGCTACGCGATGCACCAGGACAACGAGCTGGTGCCGTACCCCGAGCGCGTGGCAGCGAACTTCAAGGCGTGGATGGCGCAGCAGCAGGCGGAGGGCAAGGCGTTCACTGACGAGCAGCGCTGGTGGCTGGAGAAGATGGCCGAGCATGTTGCGTCCAACCTCGGGCTGGAGGCAGAGGACTTCGAGATGGCGCCGTTCAACCAGCGCGGGGGGCTGGGGAAGGTGTATCAGCTATTTGGAACGGAATTGACCGGGGTGATTGAGGCGATGAATCGGGAGTTGGTGGCGTGAACGTGTTGGCCGAGCCTGTCGCAATCGCAGCCCGAGTCGTCTCGCTTGGCGAGGCTGTCGAGCTGAATCCACGCGCTGACCGCGGGCAGCTTTCGGACGACCTCGAAGTCTCTTTCGTGCCGATGGCGGCCGTGGAAGCCGCTACGGGACGGATGGACGTATCGACAGTCCGCCGATTCAGCGAAGTGAAGAAGGGCTACACCATTTTCCGCGAGGGAGACGTGCTCTTCGCCAAGATCACGCCCTGCATGGAGAACGGGAAGATGGCCGTTGCCCGCGGCCTGCGCAACGGCGTGGGCTGCGGATCGACTGAGTTTCATGTGCTGCGGCCGCGGCCTGGCGTTGATCCGCATTACGTCTACTACTTTGTTTCGAGCGGCCAGTTCCGTGCGCGGGCGGCGCATCACATGACGGGAGCGGTGGGGCAGAAGCGGGTTCCCGTGGCGCATCTCGAGCAGTGCGAAATTCCGCTGCCCGATCTGGAAGAGCAGCGGCGCATCGTCGCCGAGATCGAAAAGCAATTCTCCCGCCTCGACGAAGCCGTCGCCAATCTCGAGCGCGTCAAGGTCAACCTCGAATGCCAGGCCGCTGCAGTCCTCTCGGCCGCAGTAAGTGGACGGCTTCTGGGGCCTTCCAAGGGCCAGGCACATGTTGAGCGACCCGATATGGCTCCGCTCGTCGAATTGCCGGATGGCTGGTCATGGGCGGCGACGGCCGAGGTCTGCGACGTCATTGCCAGCGGCTCGACACCGAAGCCACAGGAGATGACGACGGGATCCGGTGAAGTCCCATTCATCAAGGTTTACAACCTGTGCTTCGATGGCTCGTTGGACTTCACGGTGAAGCCCACTTTCATTCGTCACGTCGTTCACGAGGGGTCACTCGCACGCTCGCGCTGCCGTCCGGGCGATGTATTGATGAACATCGTCGGGCCGCCATTGGGGAAGGTGTCGCTTGTAACAGATGAATACCCGGAGTGGAACATTAATCAGGCTGTGGTGGTCTTTCGCCCGGGGCCTCGGATTTTGAGTCGACTCCTCGCGTACTGGCTTATGTCACCGCCAGTTCGGCGACGCATCGAGCGGACTTCGAAAGCCACAGCAGGGCAGTTCAATGTTCAGGTGTCAACATGCCGCAAGATCGCATTACCGATCCCGCCACTCGATCAACAGCACCAAGTCGTCGCCGAGGTCGACCGCCGCCTCTCAATCATTCGGGAAGTCGAGGCTGCGGTCGACATGAACTTGCGCCGTGCACAAGCATTGCGAAACGCGCTGCTATGGCGCTCGTTCTCGCGTCTGTAATACGCACCGTGAGGGTCAAATGAGCCGAAGAACGCCGACCAATGGAGAGGAAAGGGCAGGTGCGAGGGAGCTGATTGCCTTTGCTTTCGTCGAAGAGGCGTACTCGAAAACTGGCGATCTGGTTGCGGGGTTGGTACCGCTGTTCACTCCGCTACTCGCCAAGAAGCCACATCGACGATTCGACGCGGTAGAGTTTGCGGCGGATGTGCAGCGGACCTATGACATTCCAATGAGCTCCTTGGTAGCGGAGGGTCTCGTCGAGAAATTCGCTGCGGCGAGACTCCTGACCCGGGCAGAGGGTGAGCCTCACACATATCGAATCGCCCCCGATCTGTCGACAAGCGAGACGTTTGAAGAGGTAGAAATCGATGCTCTGCTAGCCGACTTCTCGGCGTTTGCAAATGCATCACTAACTAAGTTCGGAATCGAACAAGAGCCGGGCTTTCTCGCTACAGCGTTCTTGCAGCGACTCACAAGCGCACAGTTCTTGAGCTTTGCGGATAGACGCGAGAAGGATTACTACCGAGGGCGCACCATCACGCTGAGAAAAGTGGAGGACGATACTCAAGACGCCCCTCAGTTAGACCAAGCGCTGGACGTCCTCAGTGCGGAGTTCGCGCTGAGACTGTTAGAAGCTGGTGGAGCTCCCGCTGAGTTGCTCACGCGTCTGCTAAACGGTGCACTCATCGCTGAAGTTATTCTGACCCTCCAGACTCCGAGCTCTGCCGACGCGCTTGCGAAGGTGACCGTTGTGTTTGATGGTCCACTTATCCTCGACTATCTTGATCTGAGCACACCCGAGCTTCGTGATTACGCCAAGGATCTGTTCGAGCTCCTGGAGAGAGCGGGAGTTCACAAGGCGGTTTTTAATCACACAATAGAAGAGATGAAGGGCACGTTACGCGGGCCACTTGAGGCCCTGCAACGAGGCGATCAGCCCTTCGGTCCATTGGGCAACAGAATTCGGGTCGACACGAGTCATGCAGCCTACGCGAGGGCGACTCTGAACAATTTGGAAGAGCGGGTTGAGGGCCTGGGCTTTGACATCCTTGACGCGGAGCTCTTGTCAACGCCTGAACGAATGAAGTATTGCGACGCTGCTACCGAAGAGAGCTTGCGAAACAACATCGGCCCAGTAATGGAGAACCTTGAGCGGCGTATTCGCGATGCGCGCTCGATTGCGACTGTGCTTCGCGTGCGCGAGGAAGCTGGCAAGTCGAAGTCCATTGCCGATGCGAGGTGGATCCTTGTCACTCGAAATGATGCGGTCGCCACTCGATCTCAGGGGTTCTTGATAGTCCGCAAGGTGATGGAGCGTGACGATGTGCCCCCAGCAATAACAGACAGGCGACTCGCGGGGTATCTGTGGTTCGCCGTGGGCGGAAGCTTGGGAGCGCTCTCACGCAAGAAGCTGGTGGCTAACTGTTCGAACGTGATGAGTCCACGAACTGATGTTGTTAGCAAGGTGCGTCAGTACCTCACAGAACTCGATGCTGACAAGGCAGAATTGTTCACGGCACTCATGGGCGATCAACGGGCGCAACGCTGCTTGGTCCACGCCACGCTCGGCTTCCCGAGCGCTGTTACTGCGGAAAACGCTGAGCAGCTTCTTGAAGAGGTCAGGCTCAGTGTCGCTACGGAAGTTCGAGAGGAGGCCGCGCGTCGCGAGGCGAAGCTTGAGGCTGAACATGAGAAGTTCGTTGCAGACCTCGTCGAGCGGCATCGGGACGAGGTGCTTCGTCGTGAATCCGACAGTCTGCTAGCACGAGGTGCCTTAAACGATCACAAGATCGAGTCAGAGAGGAAGCTTGGAGAACAGCAACGGCAGATATCTCGGCTCGAGGAACGGCTTCAAGGGCTAGTGTCGTCGATCGATGCCGATATTGACAGGCGCGTGCAGCAGGCCGCCGACCACGCGCGTCGAGTAACCGTAGCTCTCAAATGGGCGTTGGTAGCCGGGTATCTTTTTCTTGTTGGCCTCGCAACGTGGCTTGCGCCGGCAGACACGACGTATGCACGCTTGGGGGTGGTACTTCTGTTGACATTTCTCGGGTTCTGGATAGTTCCGCAAGTACTTTTTGAGTGGTTGGCGCGGCCGCTGTGGCAGAGGCGATTCGCTGCGCGGTGCACGGACCTTGGGGTCTCCGAGCATCTGCAGAGCTATGACGCCGACGTTCGAGGTATGAAAGTCGTCAGGAAGTGATAAGGATCGGATGGTAGTGACAGGCCTAGCCGATCGGGGACTTCGGAACTGCTACAGCTTTGTGCGTGTTGCGGGGGAGGGTCACGCCGAGCACGGCCTGCAAATGACGTCCCTGGACTCACGGAAGATGGCGGGCGATCGTTCAGGTCCACCCAGGAACCGGCAGAGCTGGATATCCGAGGCCGCAGCTTGGCCGTCTGAGCTGAAGCTCGACGTCGACGACACCGTCGACCGAGTTCGCCATTCGATTCACGCCGCTAGCACCATGAAGTGCGCATGCGTGTTGGTCTCTAGCGAGGAGAGGAGCGAGCTTCACGAGGGGACCGCTGCGCGCTTAGCGGCATGATGGTGACTACATGAACACGCCGTTCTCTCTCCGCATATTCGTCGCTGACGGCGACCCCGACGGCCTGCGCATCGTCGAACGTACTAACTGGATCGGCAAGGCGCTCGTGTTCCCCCGAGCGCTTTTACCCACGGTCAAGACGCGTGACGAGCTCGGCCAGACGGGCGTCTATCTTCTGCTGGGTCCCCGCGACGACGGCGAGGGCGATAAGCTCTACATCGGCGAGGGCGATCCGATTCGCCCGCGACTAGAGAGCCATTACGCGCAGAAGGATTTCTGGACCCGGGCGGTCTGCTTCGTGGCGGTGCCGGGGCAACTGAACAAGGCGCACGTACAGTTTCTCGAGGCCAACCTGGTGCGTCTTGCGAAGACCGCAAAGCGGCTGCCGCTCGACAACGCCAACACACCCGCCGAGCCCACGCTGAGCGAGGCCGATCGCGCCGACATGCTGGTGTTCCTCGAGAACATGCTCGGGATGCTGCCGGTGCTGGGCGTGCATGCCTTCGAGCAGGCACCGGCGGCCGCGGCGGCTGCGGTCACACTGCTGCAGTGCAAGGGCAAGGGTGCGGTAGCCAGTGGTTACGAATCGAGCCAGGGCTTCGTGGTAAAGGCGGGCTCGCAAGTGGTGGCCGACACGGTGCCCTCGATGCAGCAATACGTACGCGGCATGTACGAGTTGCGCCAGGAGTTGATCGCCAACGGTGTGCTCTCGCCGTCCAGCGATACCCCGGCCGACGGGTATCGCTTCACGCAGGATTACGTGTTCAGTTCGCCCTCGACCGCAGCCGCGGTGGTTCTGGGGCGCAGCGCAAACGGGCGGATCGAGTGGAAGGATGGGCAGGGGCAGACGCTGAAGGCGCTGCAGGAGAGGGAGCTGTCGACTTGATGACCCCCGAAGAACTGACCGAGCTGGCGGAAGTCGGTGAGAGCGAAACGCTGGAGTTCAAGCGCAGCACTGGCGAATTGCGCTCGGGAATTCAGGCCCTGACGGCGCTGCTCAACCACCGCGGCGGGCGCGTGGTGTTCGGCGTGGAGCCTGATGGGCGTATTGTCGGCCAGCAGGTAAGCGATCGCACGCTGGAAGACTTGGCCGCAGAGGTGGGTCAGGTGGAGCCGCCAGCATTCCCGGCGGTGGAGCGGGTATCGGTGGGCAAGGGCCGCGAAGTGGTGGTGGTCACTGTCAGCCAAGGGGCTGGCGCACCCTATCGCCACCGCGGCACGGCCTACAAGCGGGTGGGTAACGTCAACCGCACGCTCTCGTCCGACGAATTCAATCGCATGCTGATGGAGCGCCTGCACGCCGAGCGCCGTTGGGAGAACGAGCCCGCAGAAGGATGGACCGTGGCGGATCTCGACGGCGACGAGATCGTGCGGACTGTCGACGAGGCCATCCGCCGCGGGCGCGTGGAAGACCCTGGAACGCGCGACCCGGCCGAGCTGCTGCGCGGCCTGGGGCTGATGCGTGACGGAGTGCTGCTGCGCGGCGCTGTGGCGCTGTTCGGCCGTGAGTCGGCGCTGGAGCATCGGGCACCACAGTGCCTGTTGCGCGTGGCACGCTTCCGCGGCACTGACCGCACCGAATTCATCGACAACCGTCAGTTTCACGGCAACGTCTTTTCGCTGCTGCAGCGGGCCGAGCGCTTCCTGCGGGAGAGCCTTCCCGTGGCCGGGCGGGTGATGCCGGGCCTGTTCGAGCGTGTTGACGACCCGCTGTATCCGCCCCTCGCGCTGCGCGAGGCCCTGGCCAACGCCTTTTGCCATCGCGACTACAGTATCGGGGGCGGTTCGGTGGCTGTGGCCATTTACGACGATCGGCTCGAGGTCACCTCTTCCGGCACGCTGCATTTCGGGCTCACGCCCGAGGCGCTGTTGCGACCGCATGAGTCGCTGCCTTGGAATCCGCTGATTGCGCGTGTGATGTACCGTCGGGGCGTGATCGAGCAGTGGGGCCGGGGCACGCTGAAGATCGTCGAACTGCTGCGGCAAGCCGGTCTTCAGCCGCCGACAATCGAGGACGCCGGCGGCTGCGTGACGGTTCGATTCGTGCCCACGCGCTACGTGCCGCCGCAGCGGGTGGCCCACGACCTGACGGACCGGCAGCGCACCGTCCTGGCGCTGTTGGAGGCTAGCCGCGCCGGACTGGCGTTGCGCGAGATGCTGGCCGGGCTGGGTGCGGGAGTGGCGGAATGGGAGTTGAAGACGGACCTCTCATTCCTGAAGCGGCTCGAGCTGGTGGATTCGTTTGGGCGGGGGCGTGGCGCGTACTGGGCGCTTCGTCGTAAGTAGGCGCTAACTATAAACGGATGTGACCTCTACTCCGATTCCACTCCAATTCACTCCAATTCCACTCCCATTCCCACTCCGATTCCCGGTCCGCCTTGAACGCCTCCACCCTCGTCCAGAAGCTCTGGAACTACTGCAACGTCCTGCGCGACGACGGGATGAGCTACGGCGACTATGTCGAACAGCTCACCTACCTGCTCTTCCTGAAGATGGCGGACGAGCGATCGCGCCCGCCCTGGA
>VFQM010003199.1_pt1 | contig 10852 bp, 8 predicted proteins | sample 3512391 | NCBI WGS metagenome assembly VFQM01 (sample SAMN10412369, study PRJNA504923) | tailings metagenome | isolation source: Replicate 1 from Balatoc abandoned mine | place: Philippines
AAGGCGTGCGCATCGCGCTGGAAAACACCGCGCCGGAACTGGCGGCGGATATCGTGGACCAGGGCATCGTGCTCACCGGCGGCGGCGCGCTGATCCGCGGTCTGGACGAGCACCTGCGGGAAGAGACGGGCCTGCCCGTTTCCGTGGCCGAAGACCCGCTGACCTGCGTGGCCATGGGCACCGGCCGGGCGATGGAAGACCCGGCATATCGCGGCGTGCTGATGACGGCGTGAGCGGGGCGAGGTTCTAGCGAGAAGGGACAAGCGCAGTCATGGCACCGCCGGCTGCACACAGATCCGGCGCCAACAAGCGGGCACAGCTCGGGCTGTTTGCCGGCTATGTGCTTGCCGGTTCGGGCGCCCTCATCGGCGCATTTCTGCTGGTCATATCTCTGTGGAGCCCACAGGCCTTCCATGGTCTGCGCTCCATGGCCGCCGATCTCGCCGCCCCTGCCGGGGATGCGGGGGCCATCGCGCGCACCGAAGGCAAGGGCTTCTTTGCGGCCATTGCTGGCTACTACAAGGCAGGCAGCCGCAATGCCGAACTGGAGGAGGAGATCGCGATCGCCCGCGTCCGCCTGGCCGAGGCTGATGCCCTGCGGCGCGAAAACCAGCGGCTGCACGCGGTCATGCGCCTGTCGCAGGGGGAGACCCACCCGGTTGCGGTGGCCCGCCTGATCGGTTCCACTTCGGCCAGCGCGCGCCGCTTTGCCTATCTTTCCGCCGGGATCAATGACGGGGTGCGGGTTGGCATGCCGGTCGTGTCGCCCACGGGCCTGGTCGGGCGGGTGCTGGAGACGGGCCGGCGGTCCTCGCGCGTGCTGCTGCTGACGGACAGCGAAAGCATGGTCCCGGTGCGCCGGGCGGGTGACGATATTGCCGCTTTTGCCGAAGGGCGCGCCGATGGGATGCTGCGCATCCGCCTTATCAATCTGGGCATCAACCCGCTGAAGGTGGGGGACGTATTCGTTACCTCTGGCGCTGGCGGGATGTTCCGCCCCGGCATCGCCGTGGCCGTGGCCGTTGAACTGACCGAGGACGGCGCCATCGGGCAGTTGCTCAGCAACCCTGCCGCCACCGATGTGGTGGTGGTGGAACCCGTGTGGCAGCGCCCGGCAGTGCAGATGCTGGCCGCGCCCGACGATGCGACGGGCGTGGTCGCGGCCGTTGAGAGTGCGGAAAGCGGAGCCAGCTCCGCGCCCTCCCCCGCGGCCCCCGTCACGCCTGCCCCGGCAACGCCGGCCCCTGCGCCGGCACCGACCACTGCCCCGGAAGCGACCCAGGACTGATGGATCCGCTCAATCCCAGCGCGCAACAGGATGCGTTCGGCCAGAAGATCAACCGCGATCATCACCCGGTGCTGGCCAACCTGGTGCCGTGGGCCACGATTATGCTGGCGTCCATCGCACCGCTGTCCCCCGTGATCGCCCCGGCCCCGGTCTTCCCGCCGCTGGCGTTCCTGCTGCTGGTTGCCTGGCGCCAACTGCGCCCTGAGGTCCTCCCGTTGTGGGCCGGTTTCCCGCTGGGCATGTTCGACGATCTCTATTCCGGGCAGCCGTTCGGTTCCGGCATCTTCCTGTTCTCTGTCGCCATGATCGTGCTGGACCTGATCGAGGCGCGGTTTCCATGGCGCAATTTCTGGCAGAACTGGATGGCCGCCAGCGTGCTGATCACCGGCTACCTCGCCATCGCCGGGCTGGTTTCGGGGGCTGAGCTGACTTTCGTGCAACTGCGCCTGCTGGTGCCGCAGGTCTTGCTCTCCGTTCTGCTCTTTCCCATCGTGGCGAGCCTTGCGGCGCTGCTCGATCGCCTGCGGCTGCTGCGCGTCCGGCGGATAAGGTAGGCCATGGAAAAGCCCGTCTCATCCAGCAACCTCAAGCAGACGTTTGACCGGCGGGTCTTCCTGCTGGGCGCGGTCCAGGGCGGCGTGGGCCTGCTGCTGGCCGCGCGCATGGGCTACATCGCCGTGGCCGAGAACGAGAAGTACCGGCTGGAGGCGGAAAGCAACCGGGTCAACCTGACCCTGATCCCGCCGCGCCGGGGCTGGATACTTGACCGCTACGGCCACCCGCTCGCTTCCAACCGGGCCGATTTCCGCGTGGACGTAATTCCGGACCGAATGGCTGACAAGCGCGCGGAGATCGATGCGCTGGGTGAACTGCTGAAGCTGGACGCGGCACAAGTGGCGGACCTGCACGAAAAGGTGGAAGAGGCTCACGGGTTCCAGCCGGTGGAAATTGCCTCCGGCCTCGATTTCGATGATTTCGCCGCCGTCAGCGTCCGCCTGCCGGACCTCGCCGGCGTGGTCCCGCAGCGCGGCTACACCCGCTTCTATCCCACGGGGCCATCGGTTGGCCACCTGATCGGCTATGTCGGCGCGGCATCGGCAGAAGATTTCGACGCCGATCCCAATCCCCTGCTGGTGACGCCCGGATACAAGCTGGGCAAGGACGGGCTGGAGAAGGATTTCGAACAGCACCTGCGCGGCATCCCGGGTGCGCGGCGGGTGGAAGTGACCGCACAGGGCCGCATCGTGCGTGACCTGGAGACGGTGGAGGATACGCAGGGTCAGCCCATCACCCTGACCATCGACGGGCCGTTGCAGGACTTCGTGTCCCGCCGCATCGGCCTGGAATCAGGTGCGGCGGTGGTGATCGACTGCGAAACCGGCGGAATCCTCGCGCTGGCTTCCATGCCTTCGTTCGATCCCAACAGCTTCGTGGGCGGCATCGGGCGGCTGCGCTGGAGCATGCTGAACGAGGATGACCACATCCCGCTGCTCAACAAGGCGGTGCGCGGGCTCTACCCGCCCGGTTCCACCGTCAAGCCGATGGCCACCCTGGCCCTGCAGCAGATTGGCGTTTCGCCAGAGGAGCGCGTTCCCTGCCCCGGTGGCTACCGGCTCGGCAGCCGCTTCTTCCGGTGCGATGCGGTGCACGGATCAGTCAACATGTCCGAAGCGATCGAGCACAGCTGCAACACCTATTTCTGGGCCATGTCGCATCGTTACGGCTACGATGCGATTGCCCCCACCGCGCGCGTGCTGGGCCTTGGCCAGGAGTTTGACCTTCCCGGCACTTCGCAGCGCTATGGCACGGTGCCGGACTCCGCCTGGAAGATGCGGCGCTTCGAACAGGAGTGGACCGCTGCGGATTCGCTCAACGCCTCCATCGGCCAGGGCTATGTGCTGGCATCGCCGCTTCAACTGGCGATCATGACCGCGCGCATTGCCACCGGGCGCGACCTGCTGCCATCGCTTCTGCTGAACCAGCCCAAGCCGCTGGGGCCGCCACTGCCGTTCACGCCGGAACAGTTCGCGGTGACGCGGCAGGGCATGTTCGACGTGGTTAACGGCGGCGGCACGGCATCGCGCCTGCGCATTGATATCGACGGGGTGAAGATGGCAGGCAAGACCGGGACGGCACAGGTGCGCGCCATGGTCAGCCGCGGGATCGTGAACGACTACAAGTCGCGCGACCATTCGCTGTTCATTTCCTACGCCCCGGCGGACCGGCCCAAATACGCGATGGCGGTGGTGATCGAACACGGCACTTTCGGTGCGCGGGCGGCAGCGCCCGTGGCGCGTGACACCTATACCTACTTGTTCGATCCTGTCACCGCGATCGAGAACCTGCACCGCATGGAAGCGGAATGGGGTGGCAAGCCACAGGAACGCATGGCGCGCCGCTATGCCGCCTATGCCGCGGCCGCAGGCGTGCAAGTGCCGGCCGCCCCACCCCTTCCCAACACAGGCGGCGAAGTGGCGGCAGAAGCGCGTCTGCCCACGGCAGGCGGGCCGACGCCGCCAGCGCCAAGAGCAGCGGCAGGCGAGGCTGCGGCAGGCGCAACACCAGGCCCTGCGGCTAGTCGTGGAGCCACCCGATGAAGCAGGCCATGCGCATGCCACCGGCCTTGGCTGAACTGCCTTGGGCCATGTTGATCCCCCTCACCGCGCTGGTGCTGTTCGGCGCGGCCGTGCTTCATTCGGCGGCAGGGGGATCGATGTCACCCTATGCCACCAGTCACCTTGTGCGTTACGTGGTGTTTATGGGCATGGCCCTGGTCATATCCCGCGTGCCGCGCGAATGGGTGATGCAGGGGGCATATCCCGCCTATGCCGCAGTCCTGCTGCTGCTGTTCCTGGTGGAAGTGGCGGGCGCGGTCCGCGGCGGCAGCCAGCGCTGGCTGGACCTCGGCTTCATCCGCCTGCAGCCGTCGGAACTGATTAAGCCCACCATCGTGCTGGTGCTGGCCAGCTTCTTCCACACCTATCCCCCCGGCATGCTCAGCAACTGGCGATCGCTTGCGCCGCCGGCGGTGATCATCGGGATGCCAGTGCTGTTGGTGCTGCTCCAGCCCGATCTTGGCACCGCAATGGCGATTGCCTTTGGCGGCGTGGTGATGCTGTTCCTGGCCGGCCTGCCGATGATATGGTTCATCGGCGGTGGCCTGGCGGCGGCGGCGCTTGCTCCCATCGCCTATTTCTTCGCGCTGCACGATTACCAGCGCCAGCGTGTGCTGACCTTCCTTGATCCCGAAAGCGATCCACTGGGAACCGGCTACCACATCACCCAGTCGAAGATCGCCATCGGATCAGGCGGAATCATGGGCAAGGGCTTCGGCAACGGTTCCCAAAGCCACCTCGATTACCTGCCCGAGCCGCATACCGATTTCGTCTTCGCCACGATGGCGGAGGAATGGGGACTGATGGGCGGGCTGTTCGTCCTGTTGGTCTTCGGCATCGTTCTCGCCTGGGGCCGCAACGTGGCCCGCGCCGCGCCAGATCGGTTCAGCCGCCTGCTGGCCGGCGGGATGACGGCGACGGTGTTCTTCTATGTCGCCATCAACCTTTCGATGGTGATGGGCCTTGCGCCCGTGGTGGGGATCCCCCTTCCCTTCATGAGCCACGGTGGCTCATCCATGATGACCAACATGATCTGCCTCGGAACGCTGATGCTGGTCGACCGGTGGAGCAAGCAGGGCAATAAGATGCCCGCCTGAACTTTTTTGCAGTTGCGTGAAAAATCCGGCCCGCAAGGCCTTTTCACCGGCGAAATCTCAGCTATATGCGCGTCTCCCGATGATTCGAGACGATCGAAAATCGGCTGGCGGTTTGCCAGAGTGGACGCATAGCTCAGTTGGTAGAGCAGCTGACTCTTAATCAGCGGGTCCTAGGTTCGAGCCCTAGTGCGTCCACCACCTTTTCAATGACTTAGGCGGGAAAAGGTAAGGCGAGCGGTCTTAATGCTCTCCTTAGCAATCAGATAGCAATCAGACACTCAGGCTAGCTACCCACCGTCCACTTCGCGCTTCAGCTACCCCCCGCCCCCTTCGAATTCCACCAGACCAGCACCCCACCGGGGTGGCACCCCCCGTTTCCGTCAGATGGGACCCACGGCTTGTGTAGGCATACGATTGTGCGCGGTCGATGGGGTTGATTTGGGTTTGGGCTGAAGGTGCAGGTCATGCGGTGGCTGGCGAGGCTGATGACCAATTGATGGAGTTCCTTTTCCTGGCCGCGCCCCCACGAGACGATGAGGGGGAGGCACCATAAAATTGAGTGTTTTCACTTATATATAATTGTCAGCCTCTCGTCAGATTAACGTCACAGAGATTTCGGTCTAATATTTAGGCAGGAATCGAGAGAATGCGCGCGAAGTCAAAGGACCTCAGATATCTCGTTGGGTCATTGCCAGCGTTCGCTCTCCTCATTGCGGCGGCAATCCCTTCTCACGCCCAGAACAACCAGGCCAGTCCGCCAGCAGGTAGGTTGCTGGCATCCAACTGCTTCCAGTGCCACAGCGTGACTGGAAGAAGTTCCGGTTTCGAAGACCTTCGGGGGAAATCAAGCAACGAGATCTACAACGATCTGATTGATTTCAAGTCAGGCAAGGAAGGGCCGGGGCTGATGGAAAAGCATGCCCTTGGTTACACTGATGCGCAGTTGCGGCTGATTGCCGATTATATTTCGACCCTGCGTTGAGGAAAAAGCAGATGGAACGGCGGAATTTCCTGCGCAATAGCGGCGCATTCTTCACCTCGTTGATTCTGGCAGGCTGCGGCGGGGGCAGTAGCGACAGTCCGATCTCCGGCACACCCACCCCGGGGCCGACCTCTCAGCCGACCACACCATTAGCCACCACCGGAAGGGTTATCGTCATCGGCGGCGGTATGGCCGGGGCCAGTATCGCCAAATATCTGCGGCTTTGGGGTCGGACGATAGACGTCACGCTCGTCGACAAATCGGCGGTCTACACATCAAACATCCTGAGCAGCTTGGTGCTGACGGGCCAACGCTCCCTTGCCAGTCTTGAATATTCGTACAACACGCTGCGATCCACTTACGGCGTCAATTTTGTCAACGATGAGGTTGTAGCCATCGATGCAGGCGCGACGGAAGTCGCCCTGTCATCGGGCACCCGGTTGAAGGCGGACCGCATCGTCCTCGCGCCTGGGATTGATTTTGATGCAGTGCCGGGCCTGACAGACGGCAACATTATGCCCCACGCTTGGAAGGCCGGCCCACAAACAACCCTGCTTGCCCAGCAACTGGCAGCCATGCCTGCCGGCGGAACCGTGGTCCTGACCATCCCGCCTGCTCCTTATCGGTGTCCGCCCGGGCCATACGAGCGCGCTTGCCTGGTGGCCGACTGGCTTCGCGTGAACAAGCCCGGCAGCAAATTGCTCATCCTTGACGCGAACCCGGGAATTCTGGTCGAGAAGGAAAATTTCGAACTGGCCTTCAGACAACTGTATGGCGGGATTATCGAGTACTACTCCTCGGTCAGCATCGACAGCGTTGACCAGACCATGCGCGTTCTTAACACTAACGGTGGGGCTGTCAGGGCGGATGTCATCAACCTGATCCCGCGCCAGAAGGCACCCGCTATCGTCTCGAGAATGGGACTGGCCAACGACCCGACGGGGCGGTTCGCCAGTGTGAACGTGCTTGATTACTCCAGCACCGCCGCGCCCAACATCCACATTATCGGCGACTCCAGCGCAACGACCCAGCCCAAGGCGGGACACATTGCGAACCAGGAAGCCAAAATCTGTGCAGATGCGATCATCCGTTCGCTGAACGGACTGTCACCCGATTCCCAACCGATCACGACGTCGGCTTGTTTCTCGACAATTACGATGACGCAGGCTTCATGGCTTCATGCCATGTTCGAATACAATGCGGGAACAAGGTCCATGCAGTCGATACCCGCAGCCTTCGGCGCGTCCGCTGGTTGGAACACCGAGAACTTCAAGGACATGAACACCTGGTTCGAGTCCCTGATGTCCGATACATTCGCTTAGCTGCGCGGCAACCCCGGAGGCAGCGTAAGGTCGAAACTGTGTCTTGAAAGCGATCATTGCTCGCCCGATAAGCCTAGGCCTTTCGCAGATCGATCTGCTTACCACCGCAGGTGCTGTCGCCACTACGGTCAAGTATCGTTAGGCTTCCTCCCCCTTGTCCGGGGCGAGCTCGGTGCGACCATATCCAGCGCAAACATCAGGGCCTCGGTCTCGTGGAAGAACACGGACATCTCGTGGCGCTCAGCCTTCGCCTGGAGCGTCTCCCCACCGTGCTGGTAATTCCAATGCGCATCGCCCCGCTTCACTTTCTTGTGCCCACCGTGGGAGGAACAAGTCCGGCACGATCCCGTAGCTAATTTCTTACAGCGCTGTCCTGTGCTGCGGGCACGGGCCTGACACCTTCTGGCTGAGCCATTTACGACGTTAGGTAACAAGAGGAGGTCCCTTACATCAGCCGGAGGGCGCGCTCGACGGGGTCTGAGCGAGTTGTTCGCAAACCCAAGAATGAGGGGCTCGTTTGTTAAATGGGAAAAATCCCTTCACCCCTCCGAATCAAGAACTAGGCACCCCAGTGGTTGCAAAATCGGACGCAGTCCTCCGCAATCTGCGCCGCATCCGCACACAGTGCGGGCAGTAGCGATCCGCCAACAATCAGGCGGCAGTATTCCTGCTTGATAGGCTCCCGCAACATCTCGCGCGCCAAGACACAATCGTGGCGGATCTGAGTAACGCTCGGCCTAATCACCGCGATGAACGCATCAATGTCCGCCTTCGGCACCACATGCAGCGTCAGGTTCTGGACGCCTGATATAACGTTGTAACCGAGCTGCCGCTCGATGTTGTCGGGGATGGCGCGCAAGCGCACGTGGATGTCATCTGGCACGCAGCCGATCAACATGCCGACATGCTGGCTACCCTTCGGCGCGGAGACGTAGCGAGTAATCCCGGCAACTACCCTGCCTTCGCGGTCGATGTTGCTCCTGCCCTCCCGCACGCGGTGGGCACTCATGTGGGTGAACGGTACCTTGGTGTAGCGGTCGTGGATTGCGTCGAGGAAGACGTTCTGGCCGTAGATGTAAGTCATTAGTCTTATCCTTGGTATCTGGTGGTGGTCACAGAGGCGGCAGGGCAGGAAGGGCGGGATGAGTGGCTAAATGCGGAAACTTTTCCCTACGCGTTATATGGAAAACTTTACCCAAATCGGCCCACATCCCGCCCTTCCTGCCCTGTGAGGTCATGTCAGCCCCCCGCTGCGTCTGAGGCCGGTGTAGAGCCATTTCCCGTTACTCTTGGCGCTTGCGAACCCCCGCTCAGCCAGTCGCTGCGTGAAGGTTTTCTTGGCACCCGAGGACACGCCGTTAGTGTCGCACCATTGCTTCCAGTCGGAGTATAGCTGGCCTTGCTCGACCCGATCGTTGGGGGCCGTTATGGTCTTGTCGTCGAGGAATTCCCCGAGGATGTCACTTTCCTTGCGGTATACCGTCTGTTCGCGTTTCATGGCTGGGCTGAGGCGCAAGCCATCCCGGTAGTACCTTTGGGCGCCCTCGATCATCCAGCGCAGGATGCCTTCACGCTCCGCGAGCAGTTTGGTTTCGAGGTAGGGGTCTTGCTCGTGCTTTGCGAACTTGCGCCGGAACGGCAGGATCACGATGCGCCGCCAGATACCGTCGTCTTCGCCCGTTACAATCGGCTTGTGGTTGGTGCGTACCCACGGGGTGAACGAGGGCAGGAAGGAGAAAAACTCGCCGTATAGGTGGCGGGCCGCAATCGGCTCTCGCCCCGCAAGCTGTTTAGCCATCACCTCATCCAGCCGCATACCGCCGGGCAGTTCGTTGATGGATACCAGCCTCGCCCCCTTTAGCATCGCAAGGTCACCGCGTGGGGCATGGTCGTCGGTCCGCCGAGAGGCGAGCAAACTAGGCGGCGCGGTCTGTGCGTAGTCCCCGATGATAGTGGTGACCACGTTAGAGAGGACGGACTTCCCGTTCGCCCCGAATCCGACACAGAAGATGAGTAGCTCTTCGACCGTCTCGCCGGTCAGCGTCAGGCCCAAGAGAACCTGCAACGTATCGATGGTATCCTGATCGTCATCGAACACCTGACTAAGAAAACGCAGCCAGCGCGGGCAGTCCGTCGCCTGGTCGAAGTGTGCGTTGCAGTGCTTTGTAATCAGGAACTCCGGCTTGTTCGGCTGGAGCCACCCCATCCGCAGGTTCACCACTCCGTTACCGACCCCGAGCATGTCTGCGTGGGCATCCAACCGATCCGGCGTGACCCCCATTCCCGGCTCAGACCCGGCGAGTTCGAGCATAGCCTTCAGGCGCGGCAGCATCGACGCTTGCGACGCCTCGTTAACCAGCCGTCTGCCCCTGTCCGGGTTTGCCGCAAGCTCGTCCGCTGCTGCCTTAACAAGCGCCTTCGCCACCTCTTTCGCGGCGGCGACTTCCTCGCCCATCTCGCAACGTTGCCAGCGATCAGCCCGCCATGTGAGCCAATGCCCCAGTTGGTACACAAAAAGGAATTGACCTCGGTACTGCCGGGCGAAGGCCTTCGCATTGCGGACATCGCCAGACAGCGACCAGTCCACCAGCGGCTGCACTTCCACATCAGAGCAGGCCTTGGCGATCGTCGATGCGCGGTAATCAGGGCGATCCTGCCACTTCGGCCTTTGTGCCAGACCACTTCGGTCCATGACCGCTTCAGTAAGAAGGTACAGTTCCTCCCGCGTTGCGACCCGCTCCGCCAGTTGCTTGGCAATATACCCGGTCATGGCGAGATCGGCGTCGCTCTGGCTTTCGTAATAGCCACCGCCGCGACGAGCGCCCGCCTGGTCGAATTGGCCGCGCCAGAGCAGGGGATGCTCAGCCTGCGTGTCCGCGACAACTTGGCCCACGATAAGCTGCTGTGCAGGGGTTAGCTGAGTACTGGAAATCGTGGGCCCTTGAAGTGATGGTAGTGGCAGGCCCGTGGGTCTCTTGCTCACTTTAGGCGGGAAGGCCCGCTTTATGGCTTCCACCTTGTGCCGAGGTCCGATGCTGCGCACCACGACTTCTGGGCAATGGGGCATCATGATCATGCCGCCCTCCCTTCCCGATACTTCATGTGCCGGAAGCCCGGCAGGCGTAGCAGGCGCGACACATCGATCGCAGCCTTGTCCGCCCCCAAGGCAACCAGTTGCCGGTGGATGGCCTCAGCGCTTTCCTGATCGAGGTCTTCGCCCTCTTCCAGTAGCCAGTAGAAGTGCAGGTTGGCGGGCCCGCTCGACTCTACTTCCAGCGTGGGCGGCAGCATCCTGCGGATCGCGTCCAAGGTCTCAGGTGAGGCCCCGTCCATATCGGCGTGGATACCACGAATGCGCTTCAGGTTCTGCTTGCTACGCTGACCGTCGAACTCGTTCACCGCGATGAAAACCCCGGCCCCTGCCGCGTTACGGCGCTGCAGTTCGGGAATGAGCGCTTCCACCTCGTCTCGGGTTCGGTTGGGGAATCGGTTTAGCAGTGGGTCTGGGCCCAGCTTAGGCGCGCCTTTCGGCTGGTCAGTGTAGGTCT
>VFQM010003200.1_pt1 | contig 10851 bp, 8 predicted proteins | sample 3512391 | NCBI WGS metagenome assembly VFQM01 (sample SAMN10412369, study PRJNA504923) | tailings metagenome | isolation source: Replicate 1 from Balatoc abandoned mine | place: Philippines
CAGTATCGAACTTTCATCGACTATCCTTCGCCAGCTTTAACTGGCGCACTAAGCGTTCACCCAGGCTGCCCATCAGCTGATCCAGGCGTTGCTTGAAGGCTGCAGGCCGTTCGATTTGCGGCAGGCTGTAGTGCCGGTGATTATCGCCGTTGAGGTTCACCGCAATGATCAGGTCGCAATGACTGGAGACCACCGGAATGATCGGCAGCGGATTGAGCAGGCCGCCATCGACCAACATGCGTGAGCCTTGCACGACGGGGCTGAACAGGCTGGGAATGGCTGCCGAAGCGCGCATGGCCTGATGCAGGCAGCCTTCCTGGAACCAGATCTCCTGCTGATTGCTCAGGTCGGTGGCTACCGCCGTGAAGGGAATGGGCAGTTCCTCAATGCTGATTTCACCGAGGATGTCGCGAATCTTGCCGAAGATCTTTTCACCGCGAATGGCGCCCAGGCGAAAGCTCACATCAAGCAGGCGCAGGACGTCCAGATAATCAAGGCTTTCGCACCACTGGCGGTACTCGTCGAGTTTTCCGGCCGCATAGATGCCGCCGACTACGGCGCCCATTGAGCAGCCGGCGATGCAGTCAATCTGATAGCCGCGGGCCAGCAGTTCTTCGATGACGCCGATGTGCGCATAGCCACGGGCGCCACCCGAACCCAGTACCAGGGCAACATGTTGGCTCATGGGGTTTCCTTGTGGATAGATGAAAGCTGCCAGCGGCGCAGCAGGTATTTTTCCAGTTCGCTGAGCAGGCAGATCAAGACGGCTACGGGCAGGCAGTACAGCCAGCCTTGCCAGCCGATGCTTTGCGTGGCGAACAGCTGCTGCAGCCAGGCTAGCTCGATGAAGGCCAGTTGCAGGACAAGCAGTATGCCAACCATTGTCCAGGCCATGGGGTTGTCGCGCCAGGCGAAGTTGGCCACACCATGCAGGCGTCGCGTACTGAACAGATAGCCCATTTCACCCAGCACCAGAGCATTGACTGCCAGGCTGCGGCTGGCCTCCAGGCTCCAGCCCAATTGCTGGCTGTAGAGGAACAGCCCGAGGCTTGCGCCGGTCAGCAAGAGCGAAACGAAAACAATGCGCCATAGCAGCAGGCCGGAGAGTAAAGGCTGACGAGGGTCGCGTGGCGGACGCTGCATAAGCCCGGCTTCTGCCGGCTCAAAGGCCAGGGCCAGGGCGAGGGTCACGGCAGTGACCATGTTTACCCAGAGAATTTGTAAGGGAGTGATGGGCAGTTGTAGCCCTAGCAGGATGGCGCTAAGCATGACCATGGCCTGCCCGCCATTGGTTGGCAGAATGAACAGAATGGACTTCTTTAGGTTGTCATACACGGCACGGCCCTGAGCAACGGCACGCTCCAGGGTGGCGAAGTTGTCATCGGCGAGGACCATCTGTGCCGCTGACTTGGCCGCTTCGGTACCTTTTATGCCCATGGCGATACCAATGTCGGCTCGTTTGAGGGCGGGGGCGTCATTGACGCCATCGCCAGTCATGGCCACCCGTGCGCCACAGGCTTGCAGGCGCTGTACCAGGCGGAGCTTGTGCTCGGGAGTGGTGCGGGCAAATACAGCTGTTTCGTCCAGGCAGGCATCCAAGGCCGGATCGTCGAGCTCATCAAGTTGCGCCCCTGTCAGTGCGCGCGTACCGACCAGGCCTAGACGTGCCGCGATGGCTGTAGCCGTGGCGACATGGTCGCCAGTGATCATCTTCACCACGATGCCGGCGCTGTGGCAGGCGGCAATGGCGCGTATAGCTTCCTCGCGGGGCGGGTCCTGCAGGCCAACCAGTCCGAGCAGGATGAACTGCGCCTCGATGTCGGCATAGTCGAGTTGCTGCTTATCAGCCGGCATCCTGCGCATACCGATGCCGAGCATGCGCAGGCCCATGCTGGCACCCTGATGCAGGCAGTCTTGCCAGTAGTTACGGTCGATAGGGCGCGCCTGGGCGTCCTGCCATTGTTGGTCAGCTACCTCCAGCAGGCGTTCCGGCGCGCCGATCCAGTACAGGTAGCCATTGCCGTGATGGTCGTGATGCAAGCTGGCGGTGCAACGGCGTTCGCTGCTGAAAGGCAGGCTGTCCACGCGCGGCTGTTCGGCATGCTCGGCGCTACTGTCCAGGCCCAACTTGCCGGCCAGGGTGAGCAGCGCGGCCTCGGTAGGATCGCCGCTGATCTGCCAGGTGTCCTGGTCGCGGTACAGGGTGCCATGGTTGGCCAGCAACCCGGCGCGTGCCAGTTGCAGCACCTCAGCGGGGATTTGTGCCAGCGTTTCGCCGCAAGCGTTGCACAGCGCACCGTAGGGGGCATAGCCAATGCCCTCGAGCTGATAGTGCGCGGTGGCACAGAACAGGTGTTGTACGGTCATTTCGTTGCGAGTGAGGGTGCCGGTCTTGTCCGAGCAGATCACGGTCACGGCACCGAGGCTCTCCACGGCAGGCAGTCGACAGATGATCGCCCGCTCGCGGGCCATGCGCTGTACGCCCAGAGCCAGGATAATGGTCAATACGGCGGGCAGTCCTTCGGGAATCGCCGCCACTGCGAGGCTCACGCTGGCCATGAGCAGTTCCGCGCTACTGTAGTCGCGCAGTAGAAATCCGAAGGCCAGGGTAGCCGCCGCCAATACGAGAATGACCAGGCTGAGCTGCCGGGCAAAACGTGTCATGTCGCGTAGTAGCGGCGTTTGGAGTACCTCAACCTGTTGCAGCAGGTGGCTGATGCGCCCGAGTTCGGTAGCCTGTCCGGTGGCGACCACGACCCCGTAACCACTCCCCGTGCTGACCAGGCAGCCGGAGTAGGCCATGCTTTGCCGGTCGGCCAGTACGGCGCTGCTGCTCACTGGCTCGCTTTGCTTGTCAGCGGGAAGCGATTCGCCGGTCAAGGCCGCTTCTTCGATGCGCAGGTCGCGGCAGTTGAGCAGGCGCAGGTCGGCCGGTACGCGATCGCCTTCTTCGAGCAGGACGATGTCACCGGGTACCAGTTGTTCGGCGGGCAGCTCTTGCAAGCCGTGTTCACGGCGTACCCGGCAGTGCAGGCTGAGCAGGCCGGCAATGGCGCGCATGGCCTGCTCGGCGCGGCCTTCCTGAATGAAACCGACCAGTGCATTGATCAGGACTACGCCGAGGATCACCAGGCTGTCCAGCCAGTGGCCGAGCAGCAGCGTCAGGCCGGCACACCCTAGCAGGACATAGATCAGGGTGTTCTGCATCTGGCGCAGAAAACGGCGCCAGGCCGGTAGCGGAGGAGCCGACGGCAGACTGTTGGGGCCATACTGCTGAACGCGTTGCCGCACCTGTTCGGCCGTCAGCCCGTTGGACTGGCTGTCCAGCTGCTGCAGACAACTTGCACCGTCCAGAGCATGCCAGGCTGGGGTGTCATGATGCGTTTGCATAAGGCCTCCTGCATGAATGATGCGTTTCATCCTGGATGACAGACTGCCTGCCGCACCGGGCATAAATCAATAAACAGCCGTGCAGGGCGAGCGCATCTGGTAAGTAAACATGTCACGGAGCTACCGTCGTCGGTTGCGGCGACTTAGCATGTGCCTATCAGGACGAGGAGACTGTTCATGCACGATACGCTGCAAGCCTGTCAGCAGGCGATCAATCAGGTATTGCTGGGCAAGCAGACCCAGGTTCGCCTGGCACTGGCCTGTCTGCTGGCACGTGGTCATCTGCTCCTTGAGGACCTGCCCGGCATGGGCAAAACGACCCTCAGCCAGGCGCTGGCACGGGTGCTTGGGCTGAGTTATCAACGCATCCAGTTCACCTCCGACCTGTTGCCGGGGGACATCCTGGGTACTTCGGTATTTGATCGCCAGAGCAGTGCCTTTGTCTTTCATCCCGGGCCGATCTTTGCCGAGCTGGTATTGGCTGACGAGATCAACCGAGCCACACCGAAAAGCCAGAGCGCCTTGCTGGAAGCCATGGAAGAAGGGCAGGTCAGTATCGAGGGGCAGACCCGCCCGTTGCCCGATCCTTTTTTCGTCATCGCCACGCAGAACCCGGTGACCCAGAGTGGCACATTCGCCTTGCCCGAATCGCAGCTCGATCGTTTTCTCATGCGCCTGTCACTTGGCTATCCGTCGCTGGCGGCAGAAAAGGCGCTGCTGCTCGGCGAGCAGCGACGCGCCTTGTTGCCGCGCCTGGAGCCGTTGCTTGACCATGCCCGTCTGGCCCAGTTGCAGGCACTGGTACCACAGATTCGCGCCAGCGATGCACTGGTCGATTACGTGCTGCGCCTGGCCCAGGCTACCCGCAGTCACACGCAGTTCGCCTGGGGGCTGTCGCCGCGTGGCAGCCTGGCATTACTGAATGCAGCCAAGGCCTGGGCGCTGCTGGAACAGCGTGATTATGTGATTCCCGAGGACGTACAGGCGGTATTGCCCGCGGTAGCCGGGCACCGTCTGCGCGAGGCCAGTGATGGCAGTGGGCAGAGCGGCCATGGGTTGGTGCAATGGCTGCTGCGTGAAGTGCCGGTGCTTTGATGTACCACAGTGGATGGCTACAGCGCGGCTGGCGCCGCTGGCTGGATCGGCGCATACCGGCGGCGCGCCAGCTGGAGCTAAACCAGCGGCGGATTTTCATCCTGCCAAGTGCTGCCGGGGTGACCTTCGCGGTCACCTTGCTGGTCATGCTGCTGGCGGCGATCAATTACCAGAACAGCATGGCCTATGCGCTGACCTTTTTGCTCGGCGCACTGTTTGTCGTAGCGATCCTGCATACCTACCGCAACCTGGCGGGCCTGCAGCTGAGTGCCAGCAATAACAGCGCAGTTTTCTCAGGCGAACAGGCCGCTTTTACTGTGCAGTTGCATAGCCCGCAGCGTGCCAGGCTGGCTATTGCGCTGGGCTGGTCGGCGGATGCCCTGGAATGCCTGAACGTGCCTGGCGATGGCCAGGCGGAGTGTCGCCTGAGCCTGCCGGCGAGCCGGCGCGGCTGGCTGCTGGCACCGCGTCTGCGCGTGGAAAGTCGCTATCCGCTGGGCCTGTTGGTGGCCTGGAGTTGGCTGGATCTGCAGCAGCGTGTGCTGGTCTATCCGGCTCCGCTGAGCTGTACGCTACCACCGCTGGCAGCGGGGCAGCAGGCCGAGGAGCTGGACGGACGACGTGCCCGTGCTGAGGGTGTTGATGACTTCGCTGGTTTGCGCGCCTACCAGCCAGGCGATGCCTTGCAGCGCCTGGACTGGAAGGCCTATTCGCGTGGCCAGGGCCTGCAGGTTCGACAGTTTCAGGCCTTGGCCGGGCATGACTGGTGTCTTGACCTAGCGGTTATGGAGGGTGATCTGGAAAGCCGTCTGGGTCAGTTGTGCCATTGGGTGCTGCAGCTCAGTGCCCAGCAGCAGCCCTTTGCGCTGCGCCTGGGGGGACTGGAGATTACGACGGGCAGTGGCGCCCAACATCGCGAACAGTGTCTGCAGGCACTGGCTTTGTATGGGAAGGCCGCATGAGCAGTAGCCCGATGCTCACGCGCCATGCGCTGACCTGGCTGCTGCTGGCACAAGCTTTGGCGATCCTTCCTCACCTGCTACATGTGCCGCTGTGGATCCTGGCACTCTGGCTGTTCTGTCTGGGCTGGCGTATCCAGATTGTCCGCATGCGCCTGCCAGCACCCAAGACGGCGGCCAAGCTCTTGCTGTTGCTGTTGGCGGGGAGCGCGGTGTACCTGTCGCGGGGTAGTCTGGTTGGTCTGGAAGCCGGTGTGGTGCTGCTGGTCGCCGCATTCATTCTCAAACTGGTGGAAATGCACAGCCGGCGGGATGGCCTGGTGCTGATCTTCCTCGGCTTCTTCGTGGTGCTGACCTATTACCTGTTCGACAGCAGCCTGCTGGCGGCGTTATACAGCCTGTTGCCGGTCACCGCACTGCTGACCGCGTTGATCGCCTTGCAGCGTCCTGCTGGTACGCTGGGTACCCGGCATAGTTTACGCACGGCCAGTAGCCTGTTGCTGCAGGCACTACCGCTGATGCTGCTGATGTTCCTGCTGTTTCCGCGCATCGCACCGCTGTGGAGCCTGCCGGTGGCCAAGGAGCGCGGCGTCACCGGGTTGGCAGAGAGCATGAGCCCTTATGACATGGTTGAGCTCAGTCGCTCCAGCGAACTGGCCTTCCGTGTCACGTTCGAGGGGCCCTTGCCGCCCCGTGAGCAGCTTTATTGGCGTGGCCTGACCCTGGAGCACTTCGACGGTCGGCGCTGGTCACGGCGCGACAGTGCTTTTTCCGGGCAGGTGGCGCCGAGCTGGCAGCCGCAGGGCGAATCCTTGAGTTACAGCGTGATCATGCAGCCCACGGGCCAGCCTTGGCTGTTCAGCCTGGATACACCGCAACACGCCATCCCTCGGGTGGACATGCAGCAAGGGTTCTATCTGCAGCGACGGCGACCCGTCGATCAGTTATTCAGCTATCAATTGACTTCCTGGCCCGAGGCCGTTCGCGAAGCCGAAGCCGCACCAAGCAATCTGCGTGCCTCACTACGCCTGCCTGCCCAGGGTAATCCGCGTGCGCGGGCCTGGGGCAACGAGTTGCGCGCACGCTTCGCTGACGACGAACAGCTGGTGGCGTATCTGCTGGAGGAGTTCAATCGCCAGCCATTCGTTTACACCCTGCGACCTCCCAGCTATGGCGAGGAGGCCGTCGACGAATTCCTTTTCGATCAGCGCCGAGGTTTTTGTGCCCACTATGCCGGTGCCATGACGCTGGTGCTGCGCGCCGCGGGTATTCCGGCGCGGGTGGTGGCAGGCTATCAGGGTGGCGAATTCAATCCGCAGGGCAGTTATCTGCAGGTACGCCAGTTCGATGCCCATGCCTGGGTGGAATACTGGCGTCCGGGGCAGGGCTGGCGAAGCGTCGACCCCACCTATCAGGTGGCGCCGCAGCGTATCGAGATGAGCCTGCAGGATGCGGTCGCCGAGGAGGGCAGCTTCCTGGAAGGCGAGCTGCTCTCGCCGTTGCGTTATCGCGACCGGCCCTGGCTCAATCAGCTGCGCCTGCACTGGGAAAGTATCAACCATGGCTGGCAGCGCTGGGTGCTGGGATACCAGGAAGAGCAGCAACTGGCTTTCCTGCAGCGCTGGTTGGGACAACTGGATGGCTGGCGACTAGCGAGCTGGTTGGCGGGCCTGGCTGTGCTGGCTATGGGGGTGTTGGCCCTGTGGCTGTTCAAACCCTGGCAGCAACGAGGCACGCCCGCGCAACGCCTTTTGCTGCGTTATGAACGATTGCTGGCACAGCATGGATTGCCCCGCCAGCCGGGCGAGGGAATACGTGCCTACGCCCGTCGCGCGGCGCGCAAGTTGCCTGAGCAGGCCACGGCTATCGAGGCGTTCAGTCGCTACTACGAGCAGTTGCAGTATGCCGAGCGGGGTGATCTGTCCGCACTGCGGCAGGCCTATGTGCAGCTGCGCCGGCGTATGCAGCGATGGCCCTGGTCACGCTAGCGGGGCAGGGCAGCGCTGTCTGGCTTGTCGGCTGAAATGCACGCTTTGAATTTGCCTAGCAGGTCACTAGTATCGCCCTTCCAGCAGTCAGGCGAGGAGCCGGCATGAACTTCCAGGAACTACTCGACGCCCAGCGCACTGGGCAGCTCGCCGGGCTGCCGGAGGACTGGGGGCAAGGGCGTACGCTGTTTGGCGGCATGATGGCCGCGTTACTGCTGGACGCCATGCGTCAGCAGGTGCCGGCGGAGCGCTGTCTGCGTGCCTTGTCGATCAGCTTCATTGCTCCGGCAGCGCTGGGGCAGGGTGTGCAGATCGACGTCGAACTGCTGCGCGAGGGGCGCGCCGTCAGCCAGTTGCTGGCGCGGGCCAGCCAGGATGGACAGGTGGTAGCGCTGATGCAGGGCAGTTTTGGGGCCTCACGCCTTTCGCAGGTACAGGTTGCTGGGCTACCAGCGCCGTCTTTCAAAACGGCTGAGGTCTGCCAGCGCATGCCCTGGTTGCCTGGCATCACGCCTAATTTCACCCGGCATTTCGACATGCGCTGGGCGGTGGGTGGCCTACCTTTCAGCGGCAATCTTTCACGGGAAATGGGCGGTTGGGTCAGTTTTGCCGACGCGCAACTGGCCGATCAACGTCTGGATGAGTGCCATCTTTTGGGGCTGGTGGATGCCTGGCCGCCGGCCTTGCTGCCACACTTGAAGGCACCGGCTGTCGGCAGTTCGCTGACCTGGACCATCGAGTTCATGCAGCCCTTGCAGGTCTGTGCAGCAAATAGCCGTTTTGCCTACCTGGCAACCATCGAGCACGCCGCCGATGGCTATGGCCATGTAGCGGCGGGTTTGTGGGACAGTCAGGGCCGGCAAGTGGCCATCAGTCGACAGACGGTGACGGTGTTTGCCTGAATGATTGGCCAGGCTGCCTGAGCAGTCTGGCCATATCTCATAACTTGAGCTGTTGAATGGCTTTTGCCAAGTCGCTGGCCAGGCCAGCCAGTTGGTCGCTGATGGCTGCGGACTCGAGGGTTTGACCAACGGTTTGTTCGGTGACATCGCGAATACCGATCACTGAACGAGTCATTTCCTCGGCAACCTGGCTTTGTTGTTCGGCGGCCACGGCAATCTGCGTGTTGCTCTCCCGCATCTGCGCCACCGCTTCGGCGATGGCCGTGAGCGCCTGGCTGGCTTCCTCGGCCTGTTGTACGCAGCCATCGGCCTTGTAAGAGCTTTCCTGCATGAATTCCACGGCATCACGGGTGCCGCTTTGCAGGGCATTGATCATCTGGGTGATTTCGTCAGTCGAGTCCTGTACGCGCTTGGCCAGGTTGCGGACTTCGTCGGCTACTACGGCAAAGCCCCGGCCCATTTCCCCGGCGCGCGCGGCTTCGATGGCTGCATTCAAGGCCAGCAGATTGGTTTGCTCGGCGATGCCATGAATCACGCTGACTACGCTGCTGATGCGCTGGCTGTCTTCGGCCAGCTTGCCGATCATCTCTGCGGTTTGCTGTACGCCGTTGGAGAGTTCGGCAATCGATTTGCTGACCCGTCCAACGACCTGGCGGCCTGCGCCAGCCAATTGGTCGGCCTGCTGCGAGCGGTCGCGGGTATCGGCGGCATGCTGGGCGATATGGTGCACGGTGGTGGACATTTCGTTGATGGCCGTGGCGGCCTGATCGGTTTCACTCTGCTGTCCCAGCATGCCTTGGCGAACCTGTGCCATGCTGCGGGCCAGGCGTGTCGTGCCCTGATCCAGATCGCGTGCTGCGCTGGCTACAGTGCCCACCACACGCTGGTAGCAGGTCTGCATGGCATTGAAGGCCGACGCCATCTGGCCTACCTCATCACGGCCGCGCATGGGCGCGCGCGCCGATAGGTCGCCGGTCTGCTCGACGTGCAGCATGACATCCTTGAGCTTGTGCAGGCTCTTCAGGATGAACTGGATGAGCATCTGCGAGGCGCCCAGCAGTATCAGCATGAGGATCAGCACGGCGCCTGCATAGGCGAAGAAGCGATCACAAAACACTTGCCAGAGGCTACTGCTGTAGGCGGGTACGGCGTAACGCAGGCCTTCGCTGCCTGAGGTCACCACCACGCCACTGAGCATTGGCTCATCAAACAACGGGTTGTGGGCAATGGCCACCCAGCCGCGTGCGTTGGCGGATAGGCTGTGGCTCAGGCGTGGTGGTGTTTCACCTTCCTTCCAGCTGAACCATGCCCCACTAGGTGGCGTTTGCCCGGAGGGCCAGGCAGCCAGCAACACGGCTTGCTGTTCAGCGGCCTGTCTGGCTTGTTGCTGGCGGGCATCCTGCTCCAGATGCATGGCAAACAGCACCAGCAGCAGAGTGATGAAGAAGACGACGGCATTGACCGCCCAGAACTTGTAGCGCAGGGAAAGATCGCGAATCCAGTCGCTCATGAGATGCTCTTCTTATGTTGTGCCGGCAGTCGGTCTGCAACCGCTCTGCCCGCCGCCAGAGTTGAGTAGTCAGTCATGTTTAACGGCCTGCCAGGCAGCCTCTTGAGGCTCGGGCAGGGTAAAAAAATCACGCGCAACCCGGCTGGTTGTACTGGCTAGCTGGGCAACCGATACACCTCGCAAGCCAGCCAGGGTGGAGAGGGTTTCAACCAGGTAGGCGGGTTCGTTACGTTGTGGCCTGGGCTTGAGATGCAGCGAACGGGGCACCAGGTAGGGGGCATCGCTTTCCACCATCAGGCGTTGTTCGGGAATATCTGCAACCAGACCCTGCAGCTCAAGCCCCCGTCGTTCATCGCACAGCCAGCCGGTAATGCCGATATGCAGGTCCATGTCCAGGTAGCCATACAGACTCTGGCGATCACCGGTAAAACAATGGACAACCGCCGCCCTCAGCTGGTCACGGTAGTCACGCAGTATAGCCAGCAGGCGTACCGAGGCATCACGCTCATGCAGGAAAACCGGTAGGTCTAGGCTGGCGGCCAGCTCCAGTTGGGCACAGAGTGCTGCTTCCTGCTGGGGACGGGGAGCGAGGTCGCGATAGAAATCCAGGCCGCATTCGCCCACAGCCCGCACGCGAGGCTGGCTGAGTTGCTCGGCCAGCTGTACGGCCCAGGAAGGCTGCCATTGCGCGCTGTAGTGCGGATGAATCCCGGCGGTGCAGAACAGCCGGCTGGCTGTGTCATCCAGCTCCAGGCACAGTGCATGTGCCTGTTCGTTGTCTGCAAGGCTGGTGCCCGTCAGTACCAGCTGTTCGACACCTGCTGCCTGGGCACGCTGCAGAAGCGCCTGGCGATCACCGGCAAAGCTGGGATGGGTCAGGTTGACCCCGATATCGACCAGTTGCATGCAGCCTCCTGAAGAAATGGCTGGCAGCATAACAAAAGTTGGCGCCTAAGGAAGGTCTGAAAAAGACTTCCTGATTTGGCAAAATCCCCCGACTTCACCTC
>VFQM010003203.1_pt1 | contig 10840 bp, 9 predicted proteins | sample 3512391 | NCBI WGS metagenome assembly VFQM01 (sample SAMN10412369, study PRJNA504923) | tailings metagenome | isolation source: Replicate 1 from Balatoc abandoned mine | place: Philippines
GAAATGCTGTCCGCGATCCCGTGAAATGGGTGTCCGCGATGACGTGAAATACGCAGTTGCGACGAGAAGAGCCAGATCCAGGCGCTGAACCGCACGCAGCCTGGTCTGCCGATGAAGCGCGGGCGTGCCGGCACTGTCACCCACGACTACAAGCGTCACGGCACGACCACGCTGTTCGCGGCGCTCAATACGATGGACGGCAGCGTGATCTCGATGTGTCAGCCGCGGCACCGCCACGGCGAGTGGCTCACGTTCCTGCGACTCATTGATCGCCGCACGCCCAAGCATCTGACGCTGCACCTGATCGTGGACAACTACGCGACGCACACGCACCCCGACGTGCAGCAGTGGTTGGCCCGGCACCCGCGCTTTGTCATGCACTTCACCCCGACCAGCGCGTCGTGGTTGAACATGGTCGAGCGCTTCTTCCGCGACATTACCGACAAGCGCATCCGACGCGACAGCTTCACCAGCGTGGCAGAGCTGGAGTTGGCCATCGATCTGTACGTCGCCCATCACAACATCGATCCCAAGCCGTTCATCTGGACTGTTCGCGCCACCGACATCCTGGCCAAGGTCACCCGGGCGAAAGCCGCGCTCGTTGCGACCGCCGGATAAGTACAGAACAGAGTGGCGCACTGCACTAGCCGCGCTCTCGGCGGAGCCGCCGCCATTCTCGACGTGGCCGCGTAGGAACTGGTGTGCGTTGGGAGCCGCACGCAGGATCTCCTGCCGTGTATGTCAGCTTTCTAGCGCTGCAGACATTTGCTGTCTGAAGTCGAGCGACTGCACCCAGTCTTGAGTCGCACTTGGACGGCAATAGTGCCCTCCTCGCGCCCAGTCCAAGAGTGGCTCGCCCAATCCTGTGGGCCGAACAGTCGCCACGGCCGAGCTGCCGAGGCGATTCCGCACCCAGCCAGTCTGACCCAGGGGATACGCCTAGTGGGCGTTGGACCACTGGCATCCAGCCCCCTAGACACGGCCTCGGATCGCAAGGCGGACCGCAGCTTTGGTCGCATCATCGGTGCGACGTCGGCACGAGCCAACGCTTCGCGGATCACTGCCAGCCGGCACCCGCAAGGGTCACGGCGACCACAACCGCCCCCACAAGAGCGAGGACCAGCGCGACCCCACGCAGGCGCGAGCGCTGGCGGAAGAGCTTACGGTTCGAGGGCCAGAAGAGACTTGGTGACTGCACGGAACCATCCTAGGGCATACGGTGCCAGAGCCCGATCCCCCCAACTGTGGTACCAGCGACCCATGCGGACCTCATGCGCGCGCGACGGCAACGTCCTCAAGCCTCGTCGTGTACCGGGGCGAGCGCCTGAGCTGCCGGCCCGCATGCTGCTGATGGCGGGCCTGGTGCTGCGCGCTCGCCACCGACACGGCACCCTTGCCGAAGCGGCGGTTCAGCGTGTCCAGCGCGTCCATCAGGCGCGGTGACCTGGCGCCGTCCGGCGGCACATCCACCGGGCGGGCCCCGAAGAGGTCCAGTTCACCCTGCTGCTGGCCTTGCGGCCTCAGGTCCACCAGCATGACGCCCGCCTTGGCGTAGTTGAAACCCGGGCGGTACATCGCCTGGACGGCACGCACGGCCGTTGCCACGATGACCCGCGTGTCGGCGCTGGGCCGCACCAGGGGCACGGTGGTGCTCGGGCTGTGCTGGCGGTCCTGCCGGCGGAACGGGCTGGTCGTGATGAACACGTGCACCGACCCGGCGGCGGCCTCGTGCTGGCGGGCCTTCTCGGCCACGCGCGTGGCGAACTGGCTGACCACTTCCACGAGTTCCGGCAGTTCGGTCACCGCAGCCCCGAACGAGCGCGAGCACATCATCTGCTGCTGCGGTGCCGGCTCGTGGTCGACATCCATGCAGGCCGTGCCCCGCAGTTCCAGCACCGTCTTCTCGAGCACGACGCTGAACTGCCTGCGCAGCGTGGCCACGTCGGCATCGACGAGGTCGCGCACGGTGTGGATGCCGCCCTCGTTCAGCCTGGCCGTCATGCGCCGGCCGATGCCCCAGACATCAGCCACCGCCGTAGCCTGGAACACGGCCCGCAGGGCTGCGGGGTCCAGCTGCCCCAGATGGCAGACCTGGGCGAAGCGCGCGTCGTACGACCCGGGCTTGCGCTCCGCGGTCTTAGCGATGTGGTTGGCCAGCTTGGCCAGCGTCTTCGTCGGGCCGAAGCCTACGCTGGTGGGCAGGCCGGTCCACTGCAGCACCCTGGCGCGCATCTCGCGCCCGATGGCCACCAGGTCGCCCGGCACGCCCTCGAAGTCCAGGAAGGACTCGTCGATGCTGTAGACCTCCTGCCGCGGCGCGTACTCGGCCACCAGCGACATCATGCGGCTGGACATGTCGCCGTAGAGCTCGAAGTTGGCCGACAAGGCGATGAGACCGGCCTCGCGCTCGAGGTGGCGCACCTGGAACCAGGGCTGCGCCATCTTCATGCCCAGGTCCTTGGCCTCGTTGCTGCGGGCGATGCAGGCGCCGTCGTTGTTCGACAGCACCACCACGGGCTTGCCGATGAGCGAGGGCCTGAAGACCCGCTCGCAGCTGACGAACATGTTGTTGACGTCCACCAGCGCAAACATCGCCCTGCCCCCGCCGGCCGCTCAGACCGGCATGGCCTTGATGACCTGGGTGACGACGCCCCAGATCTGGAAGTCCTCGCCCTCGCGTGCCAGGATGTCGGCACAGCCCGGCTGGGCGGCCTGCAGGCGAAGGTCCCTGCCCTGCCGGCACAGGCGCCGGCAGACGAACTCTTCGTCGACGACGGCAATCACGACATGGCCGTTCGACGGCGGAATCGCACGGTCGATGAGCACAAGGTCGCCGCTGTCAATGCCGGCCTCCCGCATGGCGTCGCCAGCGATGCGCATGAGGTACGTGGCCTGCGGGTGACGCACCAGCAGGTCGTTCAGGTCCAGGCGCGTGACGCCGGTGTCCCCGGACGGCGACCCGAAGCCGATGGCCACGCTGGCGCGGGTGGCGCCAGCATTCGCGCCCGGATCCCGGCCGACACGGGTCAGGCCCATCGGCTTCGCCTGATACTGTACATATTGACAGTATAAGGACCCGCGCGATCGTGTGCCAAGGGCTCGCTGGCGGCTTTGCCCACAATGGCCGCCATGCCCCTGGATCCGAGCGACGAACTGGCGCCACCTGGCTCGGCCACGGGCGGCGGGCAGGCGTTTGCGCGGGGTGCGCCCGAAGGGACTTGTCCACGCGCCTGGACCTACACGGTCTCGGTGCGCGAACTCTGCGAGTTCACCGCCAAGCGTGGCGACCTGGACCGGCGCTTCACGCCGTCTGCCACGGCCCTCGAAGGCCTCATGGGGCAGAACACCGTCGCCCAGCGCCGTGGGCAGGACTACGAGACCGAGATCGCGCTGGAGACCACCTGCGGCCCGCTGCGGGTTCGCGGGCGCGCCGATGGCTACGACTCGCGCCGCCGCTGCCTGGAAGAGGTCAAGACCATCCGCGGCCATCCGGACGACATCCCGGAGAACCGTCGACGGTTGCATTGGGCGCAGCTGCAGACCTATGGCGCCCTCTTCTGCCGCGCCCGGGCGGTGCCCGAGATCGCGCTGGCGCTCGTCTACTTCGACGTGGCCAGCCAGTCCGAGGTGGAACTGCGGCAGGTCTACGGGGCCGAGGAACTCGAAGGCGTGCTGTCGGATCGATGCGATGCCTTCCTGGCCTGGGCCCGGCAGGAAGCGGCCCACCGCGAGGCCCGCGACACCGCACTGCGGTCGCTGTCGTTCCCCCGGCGAGCCTTCCGCGCCGGTCAGCGCGACCTGGCCGAGACGGTCTACAAGGCGGCGGCCAACGGCCGCTGCCTGCTCGCGCAGGCACCGACCGGCATCGGCAAGACCGTGGGCACCCTCTTCCCGTTGCTGCGCGCGATGCCGCTGCACGGCATCGACAAGCTGGCCTACCTGACCTGCAAGGGCACCGGACGGATCGCGGCCCTGGAAGCGCTGCAGGACCTGCGCGCCGGGACGGCCGGCCGCACGCTGCGGGTCCTGGCCCTGGTGCCCAAGGACGAAGGCTGCCAGCACCCGGACAAGGCCTGCCACGGCGATGCCTGCCCGCTGGCCAGCGGCTTCTACGACCGGCTGCCCGCGGCGCGCCATGAAGCCACGGCGCAGGGGTGGCTGAACGCCGAAGCCCAGCGACAGGTGGCCTTGCGTCACGGCATCTGCCCGTACTACCTGGGCCAGGAACTCGTGCGCTGGGCCGACGTGCTGGTGGGCGACGTGAACCACCTCTTCGAGGGCAGCGGTCTGCTCTGGGGCATGCACCAGGCGCTGGACTGGCAACTCGCAGTGCTGGTCGACGAGGCACACAACCTGGTCGACCGCGCACGGCAGATGTACAGCGGAGAACTGCGCATCGGCCAGATCCGCAGCGCCGCCCGGACGGCGCCTGGTGCCGTGCGCGCCAGCCTGGAGGCGCTGGCACAGGCCGCCGAGGACATGCTCGGTGATGCCCCGGACCCCTATGCCGTCCTGGCCACCGCCCCCGATGCCTTCGTGCAGACACTGCAGACGGCGGCCGGCGCACTGTCGGAGCATTTCAACGAGCGACCCCTGAGCGTCGGGCCGCTGCTGGACTTCTTCTTCGAGCTGCGGCAGTTCCTCAAGCTCGTGGAGGCCCTGAGCGACCACTCGTTGTTCGAGGTGCAGCTGGGCCGCGGTGTCGTCAGCGAGAACGTCATTGAAGCAGAGCCCGAACCGGCACCGCGCGACGTCGCGCTGTGCATACGCAACGTGGCGCCCTGCTGCTTCCTGCGCCGCCGGTTCGAGGCCCTGCACAGCGTCACGCTGTTCTCGGCGACGCTGGCGCCCCCCGAGTACGCCATCCAGCTCCTGGGTCTACCGCCGAACACGGCGTGGATTGACGTGCCGCCGGCGTTCCCCGCCGAGCACCTGACGGTTCAGGTGGCCCACGGCATCTCGACACGCCTGGCGCATCGGGAACGCTCGATGCACCAGGTGACGGGCACGATCGCCGAACAGTTCGACGCGCACCCCGGCAACTACCTCGCGTTCTTCAGCAGCTTCGAGTACCTGGACAAGGCGGCGGCGTCGCTGGCTGCAATGCGCCCCGACATCCCGCAGTGGCGACAGGCGCGGCGCATGAGCAGCAGCGCCAGGGCCGAGTTCCTGGCGCGCTTCGAGCCCGACGGTCGCGGGGTCGGCTTTGCGGTGCTGGGCGGCGTGTTCGCCGAAGGGGTCGACCTGCCTGGCTCGTTGCTGATCGGCGCCTTCATTGCCACCTTGGGTCTGCCGCCGGTCACGGCGGCCCAGGCGCAGGTCCTGGCACGGCTGGACAAGCTATTCGGCACCGGGCACGGGTATGCGGACCTGGTGCCGGCGATGCAGCGCGTGATCCAGGCCGCTGGGCGTGTGCTGCGGACGCCCGAGGACCGGGGCTGGCTGTGGCTCATGGACGACCGCTACCGGCGACCCGATGTCGTCGCACTGCTCCCCAGATGGTGGCGGTTGCCAGGCCGGCCGTCACCGGCGGATGGCGCGCGCGTGTGATCAGTCCTCCGCGACGTCGAAGGCCGCGAGGAAGGCCTCGATAAACCGTGCAGTTCCGGTGAACGTCACGGTGACCGTCTGCCAGCCACCGTCTTCGACGAGGACCTGGACGTCGTGATCCCAGTCCGCGCCGTCATCGACTTGGCCGTGTCCGCTCGGGAAGTTGCACCAGGCCCAGTCGAGCACGGCCTGGGCTTCGGCCATCACCGTGGCGTGCAGGTCGATCCGGGTGGAGGCCATGGCCTCCAGCGACGAGACTCGATCGTCCACTTCTTCGAGGCGGAAACTGAGGAAGTCCATGCTGTCGGGACCGGACGGGCAGAGGTACGGCGAACGGGCTTCTGGTGGAGCGGGTCCGGACACAGAGTACCGCGCAAGACGATGGTGGCCAGCCGCGCGTTGCCTTGCCAGCCTGCGAAGTGGACCGCCCTGCCGCCCGAGCTCATTTCAACCAGAGGATGTTGCTCATGCTGGGCAACGACGGTCCCGACAAGCGCGATCCATCGCCGACGGCGCGGCCGCGCAAGCGGGCTCAGTATGCCTGGAGGCAGGTGGCGCCCCCATCGCCTGGACTGCAGCGTTTGCTGCGGTTGGCTCGGCAATTGGCGAGCTACCGCTGCGGATCAAAGCTGTCAGCCAACAGAAGTAGTGACCTCGCGGCCTGCTACGCTGCATTCAGACAACCAAGTGCATGCGCGCATGACCAACGAAGCTACCCTCTCATCCGACCGTCCGTCGGCAGACCCTGCGCAGGATCTATTCGGCCACGCGCCGTTCGCGAAGACCTTGGCCAAGGCGATCCGGGACTATCGCGTCAGTGACGGCATCGTGCTTGCGCTCTACGGCCCCTGGGGTTCGGGTAAGTCAACCGTGCTCGCCTATGTTCAGCACGAGTTGGAGAGTGGTCCTGAAGCGGATCGTCCGGTCGTCGTGCAATTCAACCCGTGGTGGTTCTCGGGCCAAGAGCACCTTGCCAAGGCCTTTCTAGGCCAGCTCCAGGCTGTGCTGCCGGCAAAGTACAGGGGCTTCGAGAAGATGGGCAATCTCCTTGCCGAATTCTCCGGTGCGCTTGGGGGTGCCGCTGATCTCGCCGGCAAGAGCTTCGGCATTCCATTCGTGGGAAAGGTGGTTGAGGCTGGCGCCAGGCGGCTAGCCACAAAGCCCAAGGACGTGCCCGCATTGAAGAAGGCGCTTTCGGACGTGCTGCTGTCGCAAAAGAAGCGCGTGCTTGTCGTTATCGACGACATCGACCGGTTGGCGCCGGACGAGGTGCGGCAAGTCTTCACCGTCATCAAGGCGCTGGCCGACTTCCCGTACGTGACCTACCTGCTGGCCTTCGACCGCGAGGTGGCGACCACGGCGATCAGTAAGCAGACCGGGTTGCCTGGCGAACGCTACCTGGAGAAGATCATCCAGGTGCCGTTCGAGCTGCCGCGACCGGACCGCACCGCGCTCCATCAAGCGTTGTATAAGCGGCTGGACACTGTCATGGCACCGACGCCAGAAGGCCGCTTCGATGGCATGCATTGGAACAACATTTTCCATTCGGGCCTGGATCCGCTGATCACGGTGCCGCGCGATGTCGTACGCCTGATCAATGCGCTGAGCGTAACCTACCCGGCCGTCGTCGGCGAAGTCAATCCGGTGGACTTCATCGCCATCGAAGCGCTTCGCGTCTTCCTGCCCGGCGTGTATGACGCAATCCGTACCGCGCCCGAAGAATTTACGGGTCACGCGCGTCTTGACGGATACGACGCCGGCGAAGGCAAGCAGCGCGCGCAGGCGTTCCATGAGGGCTGGCTGAAGATCGTATCGGAGCCGCTGCAAGCTTCAACCAAGGACATGCTCGAACGGCTGTTCCCGCGCCTCGAATCGGTGTGGGGAAACATGCACTACGGCGCGGACTCGGTGGGAGAGTGGCGGCGCCAGCTCCGCGTTTGCGCGCCGGAAGTATTTGCGGCGTACTTCAAGCTCTCGCTATCGCGGGGTGCAGTATCGCGTGCCGACATCGACGCGCTGTTGGCGGCGACGCAGTCGTCGGCTTCGTTCGCGAAGGTGCTGGAGGTAGCCGCAGGCGTGAAGGGTGCTGACGGCGTATCGAAGGTGCCTGCGCTGCTCGACCGCTTTTTGGACCACGTCGCGAAAGACGTAGACGCCGCAGACGTGCAACCGATCACCGAAGCTTTGTTCGATGTGGGCGACAAGCTGCTGTCCCGTGCGAATCAAGACGTCGGCATGTTCGGCTTCGGTAACGAGACCCGCGTGGGACGAGCCGTGTACCACCTGCTCAAGAAGGTCGAGCTGGCGCAGCGAACTGCCTTGCTGATGCGGGCGCTGGAGAAGGGGAGAGCGCTGCGATGCAGCCAGTACATAATCGTCTCTCTTGCGCACGAAGCCGAGAAAGCAGCGAAGGGCGGTGGCGACTCTATCGTGCCTGCGGCGGAAGTCCAGGCGCTGAAAGCGGCTTGGTGCGTGCGAGTGAGACAGCTCGCGGCCGATGCCGACTTCATCGACCATCCGTCGGTAGCCTGGTTAGTGAGTGCCTGGCGTGAGTGGGGAAACTCGGCGGAAGCCGTAGCTTGGTGGCAGAACGCGGCTGCGAGTGACGAGGGGCTGCTCAAGTTGATTGCCGCACAGTCTTCCGCGTCGAGGACGCAAAGCGGATCGGACTTGGCCTGGCGCACCTATGTGCGCGTGGATCCTCGGGGCCTTGAGCCGTATGGCGATGTGCAAGCGCTAGCCGTGCGCGTGGCAGGGCTGCTCGACAAGGGTGTTATCGCCGAGCCGCATTTGGCTGCTGCGAAGCAGTTCGTACTCGCCTGTGAGAGGATGAGGGCCGGCAAGAATCCGGATGCCTTCGGGTTCCCTGATGACGACGAGTAAGAGGCCTACAAGCCCGATGTCGGGGCGCGGTTTATGGCGTAGGGTAAGTGACGGCCTTCTGACCGGCAGCAGTCACTGAGTCAGTCCAGTTCGAACGTCTGGACCCAGTCTGCAGCCGAAGTAGGTCTGCGCCGTTCCGATACTGCGCGCTTCGAGAGCCCCATCTGTCACGGCAATCACAATGCGGCGCGGGTCGAAAGCGACTGGCGGGCACTGCCTCACCGCGGCGAAGCGGCAGCCGTATCGGCGGGTCCGTCATCATCCGGGCGCCTTTGGGCTTCGCCATCCGTCGTCGGCCGCAGCAAGCCCCCGTGCAGGGGACCCCTAAACGAGCCGCCATGCTGACATTCAGGTCATGCTGCGCCAGCACTCAAGACGGCGAGCGCCTCGCGCCGTGACGTCGCGCTCGCATGCTGCCACCGCAGTACCAGTTCAGCAGTGCCGTCATCATTGGCGTACAGAAATGCGACCGGCACCTTGAGCGCATCAGCCAGCCGACACGCGATCTCGTACCTCGGTACGTGTTTGCCGGTCTCGTACTGGCTGATACGTGCGCTTGCCGTGAACTCGTCGATCCCCGCGCGCACTGCCAACGCCTCCTGGGTGAGCGCCGCCAGCTCTCGAGCCTGACGAAGTCGCAGACCGAACACCGACGACGGTGTTATCGCTGGTGAAGGCTTCGCGCTCGAGGAAGGCGGTCGGGACACCTTCAGAGAGTCTTAGATTTCCACTTGCCTTTCTCTAAGAGTTTCTTAGACTTCCCCGCGAGAAATCCAGTCGGCAGAAGCCAGCCCAACGCCGATGCAGCCCGACGGAGGTCAACCGTGTTCGATTCCGCTCCAGACAACTGCGCTGCCAGCAGTCGCCTGCTACTTTGCGCCCGCTACCTCGTCGTCTACGGCAGATCATTTTCGTGGCGAACCTCGACCAGCGGGTCGGGTGATGGCTCCCAAGGGCTGTGGGCGGTAGGCGCTCTCGCGTCCGGCGAGACGGAGATCCTTGGCAACTGGGCAACCCAGGACGGAAGCCCGCCGACATGGGCGCTCGCCGAAGAGGATCTCCGACGCCGTGGCGTAGAGAGGATCCGGATCCTGATCACCGACGACGCGGAGGCCGTGGCGGCAGACTTTCCTGGCAATCCAACCCTGGTCTACCGCTCGGCCTGTACACCGGTGTCCTTGGCGTCGCTTGAACTCACGGCTCGGCAACACAGGATCGCCGAGCGCACCACCTCGCTGGCCGACCGAATCAATGCAACGATCGTTCGGCGCCTGAGACGCATGGCGCCGCTCAGCAGCGCGGCAGATGCCCTGGAGCTGGTGGCGCGTTCGTTGGCGCAGGCCAGTCGACGCATCGAAACATCCTCGAACATCTCCAGCGGCGCGCGGCACCGTCCTTCCGGCCTGGGGTCGCCGTGGGCGATCACGGGTCAACGCTGGGAGCTGCCTATCGCTGCGAGGGACCTGGCCGGGTGAACTGGCGCCCCGTCTTCGCCAAGGTCAAGGCGGCACTGATGCGCCGAGGTCGCTCGGAACACGATGCCGAGGATCTGGTGCAGGAAGCCTGGGTCCGGCTGGCGCAGTACGAACAGGCGCAGCCGGTGGTCCAGCCAGAAGCCTTCCTGATGCGCGCTGCGCTGAACCTGTCCATCGACACCCACCGCCAGAGCCTGAGCCGTGGCACCGAAGTCGTGCTCGAGGACGTGGTTCTCATTGACGCGACGCCCAGCGCCGAAGCGACCCTCCTGGCCCGCGAGCGCCTCGAGCGCCTGAGCATCGGCGTCGGCCGGCTGCCGGAGAGGACGCGCGCGTTCTTCCTGGCGCACCGCGTCGAAGGCAAGTCCTACACGGAGATTGCTCGCGAGCACGGTCTGTCGGTCAAGGCGGTGGAGCGGCACATCGCCAAGGCAACGCTGCGGCTGACGAGTTGGATGGAAGGCTGGTGAGCACGCCCCGTGAGCGGGCCAGATCCGCTGGCTCGCTCCGACCGGACACCGCCCGCACGCGCGCCCGGCGTGGCCAATTGCATCTCGATCGCGAAACCCCTCCTCTTTCCCGCGCCTCTTGCCGACACGTTCAGCGCTCATGACTCCAGCATGACCGACGCCCTGCCGCGTCCGTCATGTCGCCCTCCCCGCTCAAGGCGTTCGCCGCCACCGATCCCGGCTTCCCCGCCCTGCCGGTTGCAGACCTGCTGGCATCGACCGACGACCTCCGCAGCCGCATCCGCCTGTGCTTCGGCCTGTCCCGTGATGCCTTCGACGCCGAGGTGCAGCCGCTGCTCCAGCGCTATGCCAGCTACGTCCACCTGCTGCCCGCCACCGCCGACAACTACTTCAGCTCACCTACCGGTCTGCTGAACCTCGGGCTGGAGGTCGCGTTCTACAGCCTGCAAGGCACCGACGCGC
>VFQM010003204.1_pt1 | contig 10840 bp, 10 predicted proteins | sample 3512391 | NCBI WGS metagenome assembly VFQM01 (sample SAMN10412369, study PRJNA504923) | tailings metagenome | isolation source: Replicate 1 from Balatoc abandoned mine | place: Philippines
TGCAGGGGTTTATACATGATAACGAAACAGTAAGAGGGTTGTTTACCTGTTAATACGATACTTCAACAGTATCGACACGAATAATTTTTGAGAACGGTGGAATCCCCGTGATAGTCGGGGCAATTCTTGATTTCCCAGCCTGGGTTTGCTTGAAATCGAGAGTCGCCTTTATGCCTATTTTGTTATAACTCGTACTTACGCTGGTTTCGGGCAATAACAAAGTGTAGTGTATCTGATTAATGCTAATAGCGGGGCGTACACGAGGAGGCATATTTATAAATTCCACATTGGTGGAGTCTTTTAACTCTACCAGCTTATCTACGCTAAAGGAGAGGCTGACCTGCTGTGGATCAGCCAGCACTTGTGGGTATTTGAACTTAATAAGTGCTGATCCATCTTGATTTTCATCAATATTATTTCTTTCGTAAGAAACAGGGTAGGGATTGGTTAGGGTTTGAATAATTCTACGCGGCCCCTGCACAAAAATGCTATCGGGAGTTATGCTGGCATTGCTGGCTATGCCATAACCGTTCCTGAAGTTTTCACTCAAATCCGGCATGATAAGTTTCAGCCACCTCCCATCGAAAGGCTCGATGTCGAGGTGTAATGTGTCGGTAGCTACGAAATTGATTTGAAGGTCAGATAGCTGAGGGGCAAAAACAATTGGCAGAGAGCTGCCCACCACTTTTTTAACTTCTGTGGGGCGTTCAAGGGGCATTAATAATGCAGGTACTTTTACACCGGCACTCCTGCGCAAAAGTGACCACCCCATGCCTGTCACATTCATTTTTACTTCTTTCGGCAGGTCCTCAACGGGAATAAAGTTTTCCTGATCGAACTGAAATTCGATCGGGAATGCGAGAATGGTTGTGTACGTTTTGTTAAGGGCGTTAAAAAACCAAAAGACTGTTGCTGCCGCAAGGCAGAGCACAACAGCCTTCCAGTTTTTTTTATTGAATCGTAATACGTTAAATATCGATCCGAATATGCTCATTTATTTTTTGCCGGAAGCTGCTTTTGAAGCTTCCATGTTAATGGCTGTTTTTGAAAACTTAATACGTCCGCCTTTTTCTACTTCAAGAATAAAAGTATCGTCTTCAATTTCGGCAATTCTGCCATGAGCACCACCTATGGTAACTACGTAGTCGCCTTTGGCTATTTCGTCCTGAAATTTCTTTGCGTCTTTTGCTTTTTTCTGCTGAGGGCGAATCATGAAAAAGTAAAACACTAAAATAATGGCTCCGAAAAATACAAACTGCATATACGGATTGCCTTGTTGTGCTTGTAAAATTATTGTGAACATGTCTGTTAAATTTTGTGCGAAGTTAGCGGTAATTCCTTAAAGCGCTTCAGATAATTTGATAATTCATTTGCAAGTGGCTCAGGCCTTCATCGCCTTGATGATGTCTGTAAATTCTCTTGACTTCAGAGACGCTCCTCCCACCAGGCCTCCGTCTACATCGGGGCAGGCAAATAGCTCGCTGGCATTGGCTGCGTTTACGCTACCTCCATACAAAATGGTGATGTTGTCGGCCAGAGCCTTGCCATACTTACCTGCCAGGTGCTGCCTGATTACGGCATGCATGTCTTGAGCCTGTTGTGCTGAGGCTGTTTTGCCTGTGCCTATTGCCCATACAGGCTCATAAGCGATAACCACTTTTTGCAAGGCATCGGGCGACAGGTGAAACAGGCTTTCTTCAACTTGCTTTCGTACCAATGCCTCATGCTCATTACGTTCGCGTACCTCCAACGGCTCGCCACAGCAATAAATTGGTACCAGGTTATTGGCCAAGGCTAAGTCAACTTTTTTGGCCAGTAATGCACCGTTCTCACCAAAATACTGTCTGCGTTCACTGTGGCCAATGATAACATAGGGGATATTCATTGATTGCAACATGGGTGCCGCAACCTCCCCTGTATAAGCACCTGAACTATGTTCGCTGCAATTTTGCGCCCCCACCATAATACGGTGATGCTTACCTAGCATACTTTGTACTGCGTCCAGGTAGGGAAAGGGAACACACAATACTACCTTAACATTTCCCTGTACTTCGTCATTTATCATACCGAGTAACTCGCTGGTCAGGGCTTTCGCTTCCTGAAAGTTCTTATTCATTTTCCAGTTACCGGCTACTATTTTAGTTCTCATTGTATAGTTGTTTGAATTTTTACACTAGCGCTTTGTCGCCTTATATTTTGATTCTTTAAAAAGTTTATCTGCGTCCTGCTTTTTCATCAAGTCCTGTAAAGTAACTTCAGGATGATTTTTCATGTAACTATTGACGATCTGCCAACCTACCCATTGGGCTATTCGGCCCGGACACTCCGGCCCCACTTCAACTGTTTTAGGTCTTTCGCCTAGAAAGCGTTGCTTCATAATATTAGCAGTCGAGTAAAGTACTTCATCTTCCACCAATCTGAACCAAATAAGATCTTGGTTTTTTCTGGCTCCGGCAATTTCTTTCGCAGCGTAATTCATTAATATACTATCTGCTTTACAAGGCAACATTTGCTTGGCAAAATAATATGACTTACCGTAAGCAATCATATCAGCCAAAACTGTTTTATCGTTTATGTCTGTCGCATTAACTTTTGTATCAATACCATACAAAAGCATAACTGAGGGAACTATATTTTCAGGTATGTATTGCCGTAAAATATATTCATACATGCGTGGTCTGTACTTTGCGCCTGCCCCCAGGTAATGATCGACACCCACAATGATTAGTGAATCTGAAAGGTATAAATCACCATCGAGCCCTGTTATCACAAATTGAATTTTGGGCTGAGGATATTCCGGATAGTAGTAATGTAGGTTAGTAAATGCCTGTTCAAACTCCTCGCGCAACACAGAAAGATCTCCAAACACTCTTTGTGTTTCAAAATACAGGGAATCGAAATAGGGGTTGGTAAAGCGCTGATAAAGTGTGTTGATAAAAGTTGAGTCGTCAGGGTATTCAGTGCGATGCAGAAATTGGTCACGGAAAATTTCGTGCTTCCCCAAAAAATCAACAAGTGCCTGTTTGCTATCAATTGTATGAATGGCTTCTCTCAGGTCATCAGTTTGTAGCGCTATCTCCACCTTAACCGGGGGTGCATCAACGCACTCTTTACTGCTATTATTGCAAGCCACAATAGTAGCACCTAACAGAAAAAAAATATAGAATTGTCGTACCATAAATCAGGCAACAAAGAAACGAAGAAAATGTGATATGAAGGGTGGTGGGTACTTAATCGAATTGAAGTTTGTCAGTCGGCAAACTCCTCATAAGTCGCATGCTCTTGGTTTTGCCCTCTTTGGTAACATGCACCAGGTTTGACTGATCTTCGTACAACTCCGTGATGCTTGAGTGGGTTACTTCAATTCCCTTGATTTTTTTTACCCCGGGCGCATAGGCATAAATGATAACGGCATCACCTTCAATTTCATGGCCTAAAAAAGTAATTTTTACTACTTTCCCATCAACCTTAATAAGTAACTTTTTTGTGAGGTATTCTACAAGTAACTGATCAGTGCTGAGCCCTGGGCCTGGTTGTGTGATGTCCAGGGTTGGCTGTTTGCGTTCCATCCTGATGGCCTCTTCCAAATCATCTAAAAAAATGCGTGTAGTTATCTCTAATTCTTTGTCTTTTGCATCGAATTTTATTTCGGTAACGCTTACATGTAATGGGTGTAAAAAAGCTGAAAATCCAGCAATCAAAAAAGAAAATAGCATGGTGTAAAAATCAAGATTTAAAATTCAATATTCAAGTAATATGTATATCCTTTTAGAGTTCTGTACAACTTGATCATTGCAAAAAAAGGGAACAACCTGCAAAAACTTAGATTGATTCGGTCGTACCTCCCTCGAAATGATGTGAATTTTTATTTTAGGACTCTTTGTAGAAACCTTTATTCAAGAATACTGCAAAGCAAAAGCCAATATTTTGAAATTATTAATTTTAGCAGCCAAATGCTTATACTTGCCAGCTTTTAAACACATTTATGTCAGAGTTTCAGCTTTATTTTACACTTGGTAAGGAGCACATACTTGATTATGCCAATGGTTATGATCATATTCTATTTGTGCTGGCTTTATGTACTATGTATTTAATGCGCGATTGGAAAAAAATTCTCATTCTAATCACGGCATTTACGGTAGGACATTCCATTACGCTGGCCCTATCCACTTTAAGTATAGTTTCCGTAGAAGCTGAGCTTATAGAATTTCTAATTCCACTTACCATTTTTATAACAGCCGTTTCAAACATATTTAGAAAAGAAGAGCATCAAAGCACCTTGTCACTTCAGCTGAACTATGGCTATGCGCTCTTTTTCGGACTTATTCACGGTCTTGGTTTTTCGAATTACTTAAAAAGCATATTGGGTAAGGACCAGAGTATTATAAAGCAGCTTTTAGCCTTTAACATCGGTTTAGAGTTCGGTCAAATAATAATTGTTGCCATTTTTTTAATTGCTGCCTTTATTATCGTAGACCTGATGGGTCGAAGCCGAAGAGATTGGAAAATTATTTTATCCTCCGCTATTGCTGGCATAGCACTTGTGCTGATGAAAGACAAAATTTTTTGGTAACGAGTAAAACAATGAACATCTATACAACTATGAAAATTAAATTAGTATTCTCGCTACTGCTTATTTCGGCTGTAGCTTACGCACAAAGCCCGGGTTGGCAAGGCAAGTTTGAGCAACTCGATCAACTATTGCCTACGCCTAATGAGTACCGAAGCGGATCCGGGGCACCTGGTCCTCGTTACTGGCAACAAAGGGCTGACTACGTTATTAATGCCGAGTTGAATGACATTAACCAAAGCATAAGCGGAAGTGAAACAATCACTTATTTTAACAACTCACCTGACGTGTTAAAATACCTTTGGTTACAACTCGATCAGAACATTAACGATAAAGAAAGCAATACCTTAAAAACAGCGACCAGCACTGTACGAGATTCAATCGATACTAAATCCATTGCGAGCAATCTTGTTTTACATGATTTTGATGGTGGTTTTAAAATTAAGTCAGTGAAAGATGCCACTGGTAAAGCCTTACCCTACACTATCAATGCCACAATGATGCGTATTGATTTGCCTCAGGCCTTGGCACCAGGTCAGAAATTTTCTTTCTCTGTTGAGTGGTCATTTAACATTAACGACCGTGTAAAAGGTTATACCACAAATGATGGACGCAGTGGTATGGAGTATTTTCCTAAAGATGGCAACTATTTATACATTATCGCTCAGTGGTTTCCGCGCATGTGTGTGTATGATGATGTTGTAGGCTGGCAGAATAAACAGTTTTTAGGTCAGGGCGAGTTTACACTTACTTTCGGCAATTATACTGTAAACCTAACCGTGCCTGCCGATCATATTGTAGCGGCTACCGGCATGGTGCAAAACGTAAAAGAGGTTTTAACTCCTGAGCAATTCGCGCGATTTGAAAAAGCTAAAACATCATTCGATAAACCTGTAATTATTGCTACACAGCAAGAAGCAGAGCAACGTGAAAAAACTAAATCAACAGGTAAAAAAACCTGGAAGTTCTATGCTGAAAATGTACGTGACTTCGCCTTTGCATCTTCACGCAAATTTATCTGGGATGCCCAGGCTGTGAAGATCGGTGATAAGACACCATTAGCCATGTCTTACTATCCCAAAGAAGGTAATCCACTATGGGAGCAAGAATCTACTAAAGCAGTTAAGTATACGTTAGAAACTTATAGCAAATACACCATCGACTATCCATACCCTCAGGCTACTTCTGTACACGCAGCCTCCCTGGGCATGGAGTACCCTATGATTTGTTTTAACTACGGTCGCCCCTTGGAAGATGGTACCATTCCTGAGCGTACCAAGTGGGGAATGATCGGTGTAATCGTTCACGAAGTTGGTCATAACTTTTTCCCTATGATTATCAACAACGATGAGCGCCAGTGGACCTGGATGGATGAAGGTTTAAATACTTTCGTGCAGTACAGAACACAAGTTGAAAACTATCCTGATATGCCGCAACGCAGGGGCCCTGCTTCTACGATTGTTCCTTACATGAAGGGTAATCCAGATTTACAACGACCCCTTATGGTAAACTCTGAATCGGTGGTACGCGCCAATTTTGGCAATGAACAATATGCGAAGTGCGCTACAGGTTTAAATATGCTGCGCGAAACCATTATGGGTCCTGAATTATTCGATAAGGCTTTCAAAGAATATGCAAGCCGTTGGGCCTTTAAACATCCTAAGCCAGCAGATTTATTCCGCACCATGGAAGATGCTTCAGCTGTAGACCTTGACTGGTTCTGGAGAGGATGGTTCTACACTACAGATGTTTGCGATCAGTCTATTGAACAAGTAAGGTGGTTAACTGTGCGCACAGAAAATTCTAAAATAGAGAACAAAAGTATAAATGCTAAGCGTGGTGATCTGGCCGCTGGTAATGGCACTAATCAGGCTAACGATTTCAGCAATGGTCCACAACCTATTACCGTGTTGCCAACACCCGATAATTTCTATGGCGAATTCAGAAGCCGTATTGATGATAAGGCTGTATTGGCCAAGTTGGAAAATAAGAATCTATATGAAGTGACGCTCTCTAATAAGGGTGGCCTTATCATGCCCGTGATTATTGAGTGGACCTTCAAAGATGGCAGCAAAGAAATTGACCACATACCTGCTGAAATCTGGCGCACAAACGAGCAACGTATTACCAAGGTGTTTGTAAAAACAAAAGAGGTAACCAAAGTAGTGCTGGATCCTAAAATGGAAACTACGGATATCAGTCTTGAAGACAACGTTTTCCCTAAGGTGCAGAGCCCTTCTAAGATTGATCAGTTAAAGAAAAACTAAGGAGAAATCGTAAATAACCATTTAAGTGCCGGTTGGGGGTTTATCCTGACCGGCATTTTTGCTTTATTGCATATCCAAATTACACTTATGAAGAAACTATTAGTAATAGCCCTGTTTGCATCTTTTGCTGTACAGGCTCAAAACTGGAAGGGTAAGTTTGAACAACTTGGCCCTAACGAATTACCAACACCCAATGCTTACCGATCGGGGTCTGGAGCACCCGGTACCGAATACTGGCAACAACGTGCCGACTACGTTATTGATGTAGAGGTGAACGATGAAACACAAGTATTGACTGGTAAAGAAACCATTACTTACTACAACAATTCGCCAGAGACGCTCACCTACCTATGGATGCAGCTTGATCAAAACATTTTGGCTGATAACAGTATGACCGCCCAGACGCAGCAAGGGGGCTTACGCGATTCTTCTGCCACACGCATTCTTGGTTTTATAGGTGTTAACACCAGTGATTATAAAGGTGGTTATAACATTACGGCAGTTAAAGATGCCGCTAATAAGCCATTAGCGTATACTATCAACAATACCATGATGCGTATTGAACTTCCTGCTCCACTTAAAAAGGGTGAGAAGTTTGTATTCTCTGTTGATTGGAATTACAAAGAATATGACCGCATGCAGTTTAGCCAACGCGGTGGCTATGAGTATTTCCCCGAAGATGGCAATTATGTGTACACCTTTGCACAGTGGTTTCCACGCATGTGTGTGTTTGACGATTACGAGGGATGGCAAAACAAGCAGTTTTTAGGAACAGGTGAGTTTGCACTTACCTTTGGTGATTACAAAGTACGCATTACAGTTCCTTCTGATCATATTGTTGCTTCAACAGGCTGGTTGCAAAATCCTAAAGCGGTGCTAACGGCTGAACAACAACAACGTTTTGCACTGGCTCAAAAGACTTTTGATAAACCTGTATTTATTGTAACCGAGGAGGAAGCCAAAAAGAAAGAGAAAGAACGCTCTACTAAAAAAAGCACCTGGGAATTCCACGCAGAAAATGTTCGCGATTTTGCTTTTGCACATTCACGTAAATTCATCTGGGATGCACAAGCTGTTAAGTTGGCTACTAAGACACCGCTGGCGCAATCATTCTATCCAAAAGAGGGTAATCCGCTATGGGCAAAAGAATCAACTAAAGCTGTTAAAAACACACTGGAAGTTTACTCGGCCAGAACATTTGATTACCCGTATCCACATGCTACCTCTGTGCATGCTGCCAACCAGGGAATGGAGTATCCTATGATTTGCTTCAACTTTGGCCGTCCGAATAAAGATGGAACCTATTCAGATCGTTTGCTTCAAGGAATGATCGGAGTAGTTGTGCATGAAGTAGGACACAACTTTTTCCCCATGATTGTAAACAGCGATGAGCGTCAAAGCACCTGGATGGACGAGGGATTAAATACCTTCATGGAAGGTGAAACAATTCGTGACCGATATCCTGAATTAAATTATACAACAGCCACCCCTAAGAGCATGATACCTTTTATGAAGGGCGATCGTACTCAAATGCGTCCTATCATGGCAACTGCAGATAATCAGGGCAGAAACCATGGACCAAATGGTTATACAAAACCTGGAACTGGTCTAACCATTTTAAGAAACACCGTAATGGGCCCCGAATTATTTGATAAAGCCTTTAAAGAATATGCAACACGTTGGGCTTTCAAACACCCTAAGCCAGCTGATTTTTTCCGCACTATGGAAGATGCATCTGCAGTAGACCTTGACTGGTTCTGGAGGGGTTGGTTCTTTACTACTGATAACAGCGATATCGAACTGGCAGAAGTAAAATGGATGAAGGTGAAGAGCACTCAGGTTGACCCTGAAAAGAAAACTCCTAAAACAAAACAAGGTGATCTGGCTACTACAAAAAGTAATAATCCTACCGATTTCTCTAACGGCCCTGAAGAGTTCACCTTAATCAATACACCCGATAATTTTTATGGCGAATTCAGAAGTCGCATCAATGATGACGATATCAGAGCAAAATTAGAAGGCAAAAATATCTACCAGGTTAAACTTAAAAACATCGGTGGCTTAGTAATGCCGGTTATTATTGAGTGGACATTTAAAGACGGTAGCAAAGAGATCGATCGCATCCCTGCAGAAATCTGGCGTATTAATGAAAATGAGGTTGTAAAAGTGTTTGTAAAAGAAAAAGAAGTAGTGAATGTATTGGTTGATCCAAATTTTGAGATTGCTGATGTAAACGCCACTAACAACAATTTTCCTAAAAAAGAGGAGCCATCAAAAGTTGATCAGTTGAAGAAAAATTAATCTGATTAATGAAGATGAAGTAATAAAAAGCCCGGCAAATACCGGGCTTTTTTTATGTCTCTTTTCCAGACCCCTCTTATTTCCTTAATGGTTTTGAAGGCTTTGGTAAAATTTGAAACCTGAACGACAACTTCTTAATTTTTGTTTTTGCATCTTTACCAAATGAAATTATTTTATCGTGAATACCCTTCTGCTAAACCAAATGCGCCTATAATGATTATCATGCATGGGCTTTTTGGTTCATGCGATAATTGGCTTACTCAGGCCAAATTATTTAATCAGGATTATCATGTTTATACAATTGATCAAAGAAACCACGGGCTCTCACCACATAGCGATGATTTTGATTACACTTTCATGGTGAAAGATTTAGTCGAATTCATTGACGACCACCAGATACAAAACCCAATCATTATCGGTCATTCTATGGGTGGTAAGACCGCCATGAATTTTGCCATTGCGCATCCAGATAGACTGTCGTGCTTAATTGTGGTAGACATTGCACCAAGGGCCTACAACCTTGAACACTATACCATTGCTGAAGGGCTTAATGCGATTACTATTGATACGCTCACTTCACGCAATGAAGCAGATGAACAACTTGCACGCTTTGTGCCTGAGCCAGATGTACGTCAATTCCTGTTAAAAAATTTACAACGCAAAGCTGAAGGTGGTTTCAATTGGAAGATTAATTTAAAAGTGATCACAGAGAAGCTAGGGAATGTGGGGGTTGATATTCAATACAAGGGAACTTTCGATAAGGCGACTCTATTTATAAAAGGTAATTGTTCTAATTATATTAAGGATTCAGACACTGCTTTGATTCTTCAATATTTTCCTCAGGCTAAGCTAGAAGGGATGGACACTGGGCACTGGGTGCAAGCTGAAAAACCACAGGAGTTTGTAACACTCGTACACAACTACCTTCAATCGCTATAATGGAAAAAGGAAAACTCTATTTAATTCCTGTCGTTATTGCCGATGCAACACAGGCTAGTGTTATTCCTGCACAGGTAAGAGAGGTTTTGCCTTCTATTCAATATTTTTTAGCGGAAGAAATCAGAACTGCCCGCAGATACCTGAGTAGTTTAAAGGTGTATGAATCTATAGAACCTTTGCAATTTCAGGTGCTGGATAAAAAAACAAAAGCTGTTTCACTTAAAGAATTTTTTAAACCCATTGAAGAGGGCAAAAATCTAGGTGTACTTTCTGAATCTGGCTGTCCCGGTGTGGCAGATCCCGGTGCCCTGGCTGTTGCCTATGCACACAAGCACAATATTACAGTTGTGCCTTTGGTGGGCCCATCCTCGCTTCTGCTCTCTTTGATGGCCAGTGGATTAAACGGTCAGAAGTTTGCCTTTCATGGTTACCTGCCCATTGATGCCAAGGAGCGTTTACAAGCTATCCGTGATTTAGAAAAAGAATCCAAGCAAAAAAATCAAACACAAATTTTTATTGAAACCCCCTACCGCAATCAAACAGTCTATAATGATTTAGTGAAAACTTTAGGCAATACAACTTTATTAACAGTTGCTTACGATATTACAGGCAGCGCAGAAATGATTAAGACTAAAGCAGTGGCTGACTGGAAAAAAGAAAAACTAATACTTGATAAGCTACCTTGTGTTTTTCTATTGTTGGCAGAATTAGATTTTAGATTTTAGATTTTAGATTTTAGATTTTAGATTTTAGATTTTAGATT